>Ga0070374_10000498_pt1 | contig 15889 bp, 9 predicted proteins | sample LauGreSuBDMM15SN_2_FD_66374 | JGI IMG/M metagenome (GOLD analysis project Ga0070374, IMG submission 66374) | Freshwater lake microbial communities from Lake Michigan, USA - Su13.BD.MM15.SN (version 4) (version 4) | ecosystem: Environmental > Aquatic > Freshwater > Lake | place: Lake Michigan...
TGGTTGTCGTAGAGCACGACCCGGCAGTGATGATGGCCGCCGATCGCATGATCGACATGGGCCCAGGCCCTGGCGAAAAGGGCGGTCAAATTGTGTTTGATGGCAGCACCTCAGACCTTAAAAACGCAGCCACCTTAACGGGCGATTACTTGGGCGGTCGCAAGCAAGTGGGCATGGGCTTCAAGCGTCTGGTGACTGACAACACGCCGCGCCTTATTTTGGAAGGCGCTAAAGAGCACAACCTCAAAGACGTTTCGATTGAGTTTCCGTTGCAACGTTTGGTGTGCGTCACGGGCGTAAGTGGTTCTGGCAAATCAAGTTTGATTCAAGACGTGTTGGCGCCTGCACTCTTAAGGCACTTCGGCAAGAGCACCGAAACACCGGGTGCGCACGACCGCCTGATGGGCGCGGATCATTTAAGCGATGTGGTGTTTGTAGACCAATCGCCCATCGGCAAAACAGCGCGCTCTAACCCCGCCAGTTATGTGGGTGCATGGGATGCCATCCGAGAAATATTTTCAGTGGCGCCTTTGTCTAGGCAGCGCGGTTATACAGCCTCCAAGTTCAGCTTTAACAGTGGTGATGGACGTTGCCCAACCTGCGGCGGTTCAGGCTTTGAACACGTTGAAATGCAGTTTTTAAGCGACGTGTATTTGCGTTGCCCCGATTGCGATGGCAAACGCTACAGACCTGAAATTTTGGAAATCAAAATTGAACGCCAAGTCATGGGCAGCGTGAATGCGCGTTACTTGAATGTGGCCGATGTGCTTGATCTCACAGTGAGTGAAGCCGCTGAGCTGTTTGCAAAAGACCGCGATGTGATTCGTGCTTTGCAGCCCATTGTCGATGTGGGTTTGGAATACGTGAAGCTGGGGCAGCCTGTGCCCACGCTGTCGGGTGGTGAAGCGCAACGTTTGAAGTTGGCTGGGTTCTTGGCGGGGGCTGCGAAGACGGCCACTGCCAGCAAGCAGTCTTTAGCGAAAAAGGGTACGCTGTTTTTGTTTGATGAACCGACTACGGGTTTGCACTTTGATGACATTGCGAAGTTGATGCGTGCATTGCGCAAGTTGCTTGAAGGCGGCCATTCCATGATTGTGATTGAACACAATTTGGATGTCATCAGAGCCAGTGATTGGTTGATTGACCTAGGCCCAGAAGGTGGCGATGCTGGTGGGTATGTCGTGGCCGAAGGCATGCCTGAGGATGTGCGAAATCATGCTTCTTCTCATACGGCTTTGGCTTTGCGGGAGTATGCGCAGGCGATGGGCGAGTTGGGTGGCATTGTGAAAGTTGCAGAAGCCACCATACCATCGCTCAACAAAATCATTCGCAAGTCGACTGCAGAAGACAACAGCATCCGCATCGTCAATGCGAAAGAGCACAACCTTAAAAACCTCAGCGTCAATATTCCGCGTGGTCAATTCAATGTGATTACGGGTGTGAGCGGTTCAGGTAAATCAACACTGGCCTTCGACATCTTGTTCAACGAGGGCCAACGCAGATACCTGGAAAGTTTGAATGCTTACGCTCGCAGTATCGTGCAGCCTGCAGGTAGGCCTGAGGTGGATGCTGTGTACGGTATTCCGCCTACTGTGGCCATTGAGCAAAGACTTTCACGTGGCGGAAGAAAAAGTACGGTTGGAACGACCACCGAGGTGTGGCACTTCCTAAGACTTTTGTACGTCAAACTCGGCACGCAACATTGCGTACACGACAACGCTGCAGTAGCACCGCAAACGCCTGACAGCATTGCTGCGCAGTTGATGAAAAATTTCAAAGGCCAGCACATTGGTTTGCTGGCGCCTTTGGTGATGAACAGAAAAGGTGTGTACACCGAGTTGGCCGATTGGGCCAGGCCGCGCGGGTATACACACCTCAGGGTGGATGGTAATTTTCTACCCACTCAAGGCTTTCCGCGCATTGATCGATTCAAAGAGCATACAGTTGAACTGCCTGTCGCCAGCCTCAAAATCAGTTCTGATCAAGAAAAACAGTTGCGTGAAGCGTTGGCCAAAACTTTGGAGTTGGGCAAAGGTGTGGTGCATGTGCTGAGTGACCTTGATGGTCTTCAAGAAGCTATGCAGGCAGCCGCTAATGCAGGGGCAACTGCAGGCGCAACATCAGGCACATCTTCAAACACCTCAGCCAGCCACGCATCCATCCCTCAAACCAGCCACATCGGAAAGCTCCAAGTTTTTTCAACACTCAGAGCATGCCCCGTTTGCAGCACCTCCTACAGCGAACTCGATCCGCGTTTGTTCAGCTACAACAGCAAGCACGGTTGGTGTACTGAGTGCGTGGGCACGGGGGTGCAACTGACCAAAGATCAAAGAAAAGTTTTTGACGACTCCGTGCGTGACGACGATCAAAAAGGCCGCGAACAAAGCTTTGCCGAGCCAGAAATTGAAGACCTCATTGAGCATGTGTGCTCGCATTGCGAAGGCACTCGTTTGAACCCCACTGCGCGGCATGTGAAATTCACCACGAATCAATTGCCAATTACCGACATTGCCAGCATGAGCGTAACAGATGTGCGCAAATGGGTGCAAAGCTTGGCCAAGGCCAAGGAGTTGACACAAAGAGAACAAGACATTGCTAGAGACCTTTTGCCCGAAATTGAAAGCCGTCTGGAATTTTTAGAAGAAGTGGGTTTGGGCTACCTCACCTTAGACCGCGGCGCGCCCACATTGAGCGGCGGCGAAGCGCAGCGCATCAGGTTGGCCGCGCAATTGGGCAGCAACCTTCAAGGCGTGTGCTACGTGCTGGACGAGCCCACCATTGGTTTGCATGCGCGTGACAATCAAATCTTGTTGAACGCGTTGAAAAAGTTGGGCGACAAAGGCAACACCTTGGTGGTAGTGGAGCACGACGAAGACACCATTCGACGCGCTGATCACATCATCGACATTGGCCCCAGCGCGGGCAAGCGAGGCGGAAGATTGGTGGCCCAAGGCAGTGTGAAAGACATTACCGATGCCGCAGATTCGCAGACCGGTAAATATTTGCTGCACGCTATGAAGCACCCTTTGCAGGCACGAAGATTGATGCCCGTGTTTGATGCTGTTGCCACTGCCGCAAAACCAGAAATAAAAGTAGAAGTACCTGCTGCCAAAAAAGTTTCTAAAAAGTCAAAAGCTGCGGAAACTCAAACGCCAGCGCTTGCATCCGTGCAAGAAGTAAGCACAGATTTGAAATGGCTAGAACTCAAAGGCGCCAATCTGCACAACCTGCAAAACGTCAATGTTCAAATTCCCTTGCAACGTTTAGTTGCAGTCACAGGCGTGAGCGGTTCAGGCAAATCAACACTCGCCAGAGATGTGTTGCTAGCCAACGTGCACAGCCACGTGAGCCAACGCAGCACCAAAGCTGGTAGAGACGAACAAGCCGCAGGCAAGTTCCCAACGCTCACAGGCTGCTCAGAACTCAAGGGCTTTGAAGCAGTCGACAGGGTGTTAGAAGTAGATCAAACCCCCATCGGCAAAACACCGCGCAGTTGCCCTGCAACCTACATCGGGTTTTGGGACACCATCAGAAAACTTTTCGCAGAAACTTTAGAAGCCAAAGCGCGTGGTTACTTGGCGGGCAGGTTCAGTTTCAACACCGGCGAAGGCAGATGCCACACCTGCGAGGGACAAGGCTTAAGAACCATCGAAATGAGTTTCTTGCCTGATGTGAAAGTACCGTGCGAAGCATGTCATGGCGCACGTTTCAATCCAGAAACTTTGGCGGTGACATGGCGCGGCAAAAGCATTGGCGATGTGCTGAAAATGGAGGTGGACGAAGCAGTGACATTCTTCGAAACCATGCCCTCTATTGCGCATCCGTTGCAACTCCTCAAAGACTTAGGCTTGGGCTACCTTACTTTAGGACAACCCAGCCCAACCTTAAGCGGTGGCGAAGCACAGCGCATCAAGTTGGTCACAGAACTCACCAAAGTGCGTGACGAAGTAGGCAAACGCGGCAACAAAGCGCCGCATACTTTGTACGTGCTAGACGAACCCACCGTGGGCCTGCACATGGCCGACGTGGACAAACTGATTCACGTATTGCACAGACTGGTCAACGCAGGTCACAGCGTGTTGGTCATTGAACACGACCTAGACGTGATTGCCGAAGCCGACTGGGTCATTGACCTAGGACCCGATGGCGGCAAAGCTGGTGGCAAGGTGGTGGCCAGTGCCAGTCCGGAAGAAGTCGTAAGGCTTGGAACCCACACGGGCAAAGCATTGAAGGCAGTTCTAGCAAGATGAAAAAACGCTGTCAAAGTACAGCGTTTTGAATTTTAAAAATAGCCGCCTCTTAAAGGCATGCTCCGCTTTTCAATGGCTTGAGTGCTTGGCCTCTTCACTGCAAAGGCTTCATTGCTTCGCTTCTTCACTGGCTGCCATCACCAACGCCAAAGAAATACTGAGTGACAACATGGCCCCATAGTAGTTATGGACCATGTTGGTATTCGACAAGCCCGCCGAAAGGTGCATGAACAAAATACCCAAAATACCTTGGGCAGCAAGCGGATGCGGCACCCACAACTTATGCACCACCAAGCCCATGCCCGTAGCCAACACCAGCAAACTCAATATACCCATGAGCCCATGACTCACCCATGCGTCTAAAAACTCATGGTGCAAGTGCCCCAACTTTTGCACTTGCGCAGAATTGATTTCCAATCCCCACTGCTTGATCATGGCAATGCTGTTTTCTTTGCCGTAGCCAAACCAAGGCTGTACTTCGATGGCATCCAGTGCCTTGCTCCACAAAAACAATCGAGACCCTACCGATGTGTTGGCCGCTTCTCCAGGGTTGCTTTTGGACAACGACGCTTCTATCCACACCTCAGACAAACGATGGAACACAGACGTGAGCCATGTCGGTTGCGCAGAAAGTAGCCAAATGAAACACGCAAAGACCAAACCAAAGACCAGCCAAGCGCGTGATTGCAGCGTGGCACGTTGCAACATGGTGCGGTTAGACGCAGCCACATAGCCCGTTAAGGCCAACCAAACAAGCAAGCCATACACCCCGCGCGATTGACTTAAGACCACACCCATGGCACCCATCAATACGCTCAATGCCCAAAACTTTCGATGCCCCGAGCCCACAACTTGGTTCAACACCATTGGCGCCAACAAACACACCATGAAACTCAGGCTGACCGCCCATGCAATGGCGTGCAAAGGTGTTTCGCGGCCATAAACGGCAGTCACGCCAAAGCCGACCCAGCAAGTCGCTGCCAAGGTGTAACCCAATGTCCTCAATTGAGAGGCCGTGAGGCGATAAAAGGGCGGCCATTTGACCAAGGCCACAGCCGCCATGGCGCCCAATACCAAACGTATTTCTGCATGCCGGCGGTCCCAGTTATCTTGCCAAAAGGCGTGCGGTATGATTCTGATGGCCGTTGCTGCAAGGCAGGCAAACAACCAAATTCTGGCTGCTTCTTCAATGGCAGAAGGGCTCGCAAAACCAGGCTTTTCAAAGCTTAAGGGGCGCGCTCCTAAGGCATTAGACTGAGGGTGTCGCTCTGATTGCGCAAAGGCCCAAATCCCCATCAAGACAAACAAAACCCATGACAAGCCGCCTATTTTGGTATTCATTGGCGCTAACGCTAAAGTTAGCGCAAAGACAGCAAATGCAAGGGAGGGAAATGGGCGGTGAGACAATGAGAGGGTGTCCAATAGCTTCACACATTTTGTGATCTGAAATTATAAATTACGGAGACCTAACAAAGCCTGTGTCTACGGTCACATCTCTGCCCACTTCCAAGCCCCAATTTGGGCTTGTTGTTCCCACTTACAACCCTGGCCGTGAAGCTTGGGTTAGGTGGGTACAAGCTTTGCAGTCTCAAAATTGCAAGCCAATGCAAGTTGTGGTGGTTGACTCTGGCTCTACCGATGGCAGCCTAGAGCTTTCTCAGCAAGCCGGTTTTACGGTGCTTCACACAAAGGCCCAAGATTTCAACCACGGAGCCACTCGCCAATGGGCTTTGGACCAAGGCTTCTTAAAACTTCAGCCCAACCCACCCAACGGCACAACCCCGAGCGCCACCACAAGCACCTCGCCAAGCGCCTTGGCAATCGCAAGCCCCCCCCCAGAATTCATCGTCTTCCTCACCCAAGACGCCATACTGGCCAGCCCCAAAGCTTTGGAAGAACTGCTTCAAGCCTTCCAAGACCCCCAAGTCGCCGCAGCCTATGGCCGCCAACTGCCCAATCACGATGCCCATTGGCTAGAAACCCATACAAGATATTTCAATTACCCCGACGCAAGCAGAACGGTGCAATTGCAAGACAAAGCCACCCTAGGCATCAAGGCCTGCTTTCTTTCCAATTCATTTGCAGCCTATCGCTTGCAAGCCCTCATGGCGCAAGGCGGTTTCCCCGCCCACTTGCCGCTGGGCGAAGACACCTTCACAGCCGCCAAATTCTTGCTATCAGGTCAATTCCTGCGCTACCAAGCCACGGCTGAGGTTTATCATTCACACAACTACAACGGGCTACAGGATTTTCAGCGCATGTTTGACACCGGCGTCTTTCACGCTCAAAACCCTTGGCTCTTGCAAAGTTTTGGCAAAGCCGAAGGCGAGGGCGCCAAGCTGGTCAAGTCGCAATGGGCGTATTTAAAAGCTCAAGCCAGTCAACCACACCATCCTAATTTGCTTCAAGGCATTTTCCAATTGCTGAGTGCCAATGCCATAAAGTTACTAGGCTACAAGTTGGGCCGCGCACAACAGTGGCTGCCAATGGCGTTTGTGAAAAAATTCGCCATGAACAAAGTTTTTTGGCAGCCCCACAAATGATCCCAACGCTGTCGCTGTTCCAAGTTCGCGTTTCCAAGTTCGCCATTTTGTTGGGCGATGCCTTGGCCTTTGCCGTAGCCTTTGCACTGGCCACCCTCATCAATGTGGCTGCCGACCCCAGTCGCAGCATCGCCATCTGGTTTTCAACACAAGACCTTCAGCGCTATGCGGCCTGGGCAGGCTTGGTGTTCTTGGGACTCATGCTGTTTCTCATGCGATTTCAGCACTATAGCGATCGCCGCCCTTTTTGGGATGAACTTGGCGACATCATTCTGCTCACCGGCATCTTGGCCGTGCTCGACATGACCCTCATTGCAGCCACCCGATGGAACGCCTCGCGTTTGTGGTGGTTGTTGGTTTGGCTGCTAGCTGGCATCGCCATTGTGTGGGGGCGCGTGCTCACGCGAAGGGTGCTGCGCAATATGGGTTTGTGGATTCGCCCCACCATCATCATTGGACATGGCGAAAACGCCACCGAAGCCGCCATAGCCTTGCAAAGTGAGCCACGCATGGGATTTCAAGTGGCGGGATATGTTGACGTAGATGCTTCCAAGCCTGAACTTCAACTCAATGGCCGAACGCTGCAAAACTTGAAACAGCTTGAAACGCTTGCCGACCAACCTGGTATTCAATGGGTCATTGCCTTAGAGCACTCGCAATCCGAGCAGCGCGAGCACTGGCTGCGCACCCTTACCCAATGGGGCGCCACAGACATCAGCGTCATTCCGGCCATGCGCGGCGTGCCTTTGTACGGCACAGACATTGCCCATTTCTTCTCACACGAAGTGGCTTTGCTCAGAGTTCGAAACAACCTTCGCCGTTGGCCTGCGCGTTTAACCAAACGCTTGTTTGACACTTTCACTGCAGCCATCTTGCTGGTCCTTTTATCACCCGTCATGCTGCTCATTGCCTTGGCTCTCAAAATTGAAGGTGGTAATGTGCTGTTTGCGCACCAACGCATTGGCAAAAATGGGCGCAAGTTTGACTGTTACAAATTCCGATCCATGGTGCCCAATGCAGAGCAACTGTTACAACTGCTCTTGCAACAAAACCCATGTTTGAAAGAAGAGTGGATCAAAGAACACAAACTCAAAGATGACCCTCGTGTTAGCAAGTTTGGCGATTTTTTAAGACGCACCAGCCTTGACGAATTGCCTCAACTTTTAAATGTAATCAAAAGCGAAATGAGCTTGGTAGGCCCCAGGCCCATCGTGCAAGAAGAGTTGCAAAAATACGGCCTCGAAAAAAGCTACTACCTCATGGTGCGCCCCGGCATGACAGGCTTGTGGCAGGTCAGTGGTCGCAACGACGTGGATTATGAAACCCGCGTTTACCTAGACGCTTGGTATGTCAAGAATTGGTCACTCTGGTATGACTTGGCCATCTTGTTCAAAACAATCAAGGTGGTCTTTGATAAACGTGGAGCCTACTGAGTGAGTCAAGCCATTCAAAAACATTCAGACAATTTAACGGCCTTGCGTCTGTTGGCTGCCTGCATGGTGCTGTATGGGCATGGCTTTGTGTTTTTAGGTTTACCAGAACCCATGTTCATGCAATGGCTGCCACTCGGGCCATTGGGGGTCTACATTTTCTTTTCCATCAGCGGCTATTTGGTGGCTCAGAGTTGGGAGAGAGATCCGAGTGTTTTTCGCTTTCTCATTCGCCGAACTTTGCGCATTTTTCCGGCACTTTTTGTGTGTACGGTGCTCAGTGTTTGCGTGCTGGGGCCTTTACTCACCGAAGTGACCCAAGCGGAATATTGGAAAAGTGAACACACGAGAGGTTATTTCACCAACCTCTACTTGTACATCACGTATTACTTGCCTGGCGTCTTTACCAGCAACAAACTTCCCAATGCTGTGAACGGCTCTCTTTGGAGCTTGCCGGTAGAGTTCGCCATGTATCTCCTGATTGTGATCATCGGATTTGTGCGAGCTCCAAAGTGGGGTGTCTTGGCCGCTGCCTTGGTCTTCATGGCGCTTTCGGCAGGGTGGGCGTTTCAGGCCACAGAAATGTTGGTTTATTACCGAACAGACATGCGCCAATTGGTTCTTTGTGGCGTCTACTTTTTTGTTGGTGCTTGTATGAGCCAGTTCAAAGTAGATCGGTTTTTTAACCTGACCTATGCCTTGGCTGCGGTCATGGTTTGGCTCGCTCTAAGCCGATGGATTGTGGTGTTTATCATGGCGTCTTGGGTCTTTTTGCCTTTCATTGTGTTGGCATTTGGTACAGCAAAAAATAGCCCGCTTGCGCGCCTCACCCCTTGGGATTTTTCATACGGCATCTACATTTATGCCTTTCCCATTCAGCAAACCATTGTCTATTTGTTCCCCAAAATTGACTTTTTGGCGTATTTTGGAAGCACCTTTGTGATCACAGTCGCATTGGCCGCCTTATCTTGGCTTTTTGTTGAGAAGCCGGCACTGAAGCTCAAGCCCTTTCGCGGATAATTCAAGAAATTGAAATTAACGCGGCCAATGCAAGAGACAACCCAAAGACCCGCTCCTGTTCTCACCCTATCAATCGTCACCTACAACTCAAAAAAATGGCTGAAATCATTCTTTGAGAGCTTGCTAAGGCAAGATCTGCCGTGTGACCAAATTGTCTTGACGGTGCTTGACAATGGATCCACCGACGGCACTTATGCGGCATTGCAAGCACTGTTGTCTTCAGAAGCCAGTGCATGGGGCCATCACTTTGGCCGAGTGCATTTGAATCAAGGCGAGAACAAGGGTTTTGGTGCCGGTCACAACCACAACCTTGCGCTTACCAACACCCCCTTCTTTTGGGTCACCAACGTAGACCTTGAATTTGAGCTTGACACCCTCACCACCTTGTTAAAAACCGCACAACAAGATGTGGCCCAAAGCATAGCCAGTAACACTCAACAGCCACTTGCAAAGACCCCATCGAGCGCCAACGTGGCAGCTTGGGAGTGCCGTCAAAAACCATACGAGCATCCCAAGGATTACCACCCCGTGACGGGTGAAACCGCTTGGTGCTCTAGCGCTTGTGTGCTGTTCAAAACAGAGGCCATCAAGGCCGTCAATGGCTACGAGCCTTTGCTGTTTTTGTACGGTGAAGATGTCGAGTTGTCATACCGCTTGCGCGACCATGGGTACACCTTGCGCTATGTGCCCAATGCCACGGTCTGGCATTTCACTTACGAAGAAGCAGCGCAAATCAAGCCGCAACAATTTTTGGGCAGCACCTTGGCCAATGTGTTGCTGCGCTGCCGCTATGGCAGGCGCCATGAAGTCATTCAAGGCTTTCTCATGTTCATGGGTTTATTTGCCCTACGGCCTTTGTTTCCAGGCATGCGCCGCAAATTGCTGGCGCAAACTTGGAAGCTCATGAAGCTGGCGCCACAATTTTTAAACACACGTCGCAAAAGCCAAGAGAAATTTCCATTTCGCATGTGGGATTATGAAATTGCGCGCGAAGGCGCGTTTTATGAATATCCCGAACCAGCGCAATCTAGCATCACGCTGGCCAAAACCTCGCCTCAAGGCGCGCCCATGGTCAGTGTGCTCATGCGCACCATGCCAGGCCGTGCAGGCAAGTTAAAAGAAGCCATGGCCAGTGTGGCGCAGCAAACCTATGCACACATGGGTGGCCCCATCGAGTTGGTGGTGGTGGAAGATGGTGGCCTAGGTGTTGAAAGTGCCAAAGCAGCGTTGGACGACCTGCGCAGCAGTGGCGTGTTGGCCAAAGTGGTTTATGTGCCGCTGTCCAAATCTGGCCGCTGCATGGCGGGCAACAAAGCGCTAGAAGCCGCCACTGGGCAACTTTGCTGCTTCTTGGACGATGATGATTTGTTTTACGCAGACCACTTAGAAGTCTTGGTGGAAGAATGGCTAAAGCAGCCTCAATTGGGTGCGGTTTATGCCCTTGGGTATGAAGTGCGAACGCACGTGCTCAGCGAAGAGCCATGGGTCTATGAAAACGTCATGCACAGTCTCATACACCGCCAAGCCTTTAGCCGACCCACGCTGTGGCATCACAATTATTTCCCCATCCAGACTGTGTTGTTTCAACGCAGTTTGTTTGAAACCTATGGCGGCTTCGATTTGGATTTGGAAAACCTAGAAGACTGGAATTTGTGGGTGCGTTATTCGCTGAAAAATGATTTCAAACTCATTCCCAAAGTCACTTCCATTTACCGGGTGCCAGATCAGCTGGACAAAGCCATTCAGCGGCAAACTGTGCTGGATGATTATTACGCCAAAGCCAAGGCCAAACACGATTTATTGAAGGTGGAGTTAACGCTGCCAGAGATTCAAAAAATCGTGGAAGAGGTCACGCGCCAAAGCCAAGTTGCAGGCGTACCTACATCTTTGCTCAAACAAATTTTGATGCATACACCCGTTCTTAGAAACTTGTATCACCCGCTTAAAAAATGGGCTTCTATCTGGCGAAGAATCAGGCGCTAACTAACCTGAAATTTTGCGCAACAAAGCGCGCAGTGGTTCTGTCAAGCGCCAAGATGTTGAGGTTTTGAGAGACTGAATTTCTGCACGCAACTCATCTACCGATTGTTTGTGGTTGTTCAACTGGTCTTCAGTCCAGTCTAAAGTCTTGTGTGTATTTTTCTCAATTTCAACCGATGCATTGAGTTGAGCAGTAAATTCAATTTCTCTTTGATGAGTTTCAAATTTAAAGTGCTCTGTAAGCCTTGCTTGCTCATTTTCTTGAGCTACAGCAAGCGCAGCCAGTTCTTCTATCCAGGCCTGTTTTTCTGTTTCGAATTTCTCATTCATGCGTGAAACTTCGGCACGATGAGATTGTTCTAATTCCATCAGGTCCTTTTGTAATTTGGTCAGATGACCACTTGCGCTGGCAGGAAAAGCCTTGACCACGTGCTGGTAGACCATGCCGTCGGCACAGCGTGCTTTTAAAAACTCTCGGTCAGAGTCTTCTAAGTCGTTCCAGTATTGCTTCAGTTCAGCTTGAGCGGGGTCAACTTGCACCGTGTGCCAACGTTGCCACAAAAAACCGCACTCGCGCAATAAAGCATCTAGATCTTCGCGACCATAGAACTTTAAGTGCGTGTTGTCTAGCAGTCCTTTTTGTTGATAGGGAAAGCGCCCGCCCAACAAACTGGCCAAGATAGTAAGGTGCGAGGCGTTGGGCAGCGACATGAGAACACTGCCGCCTTCCGCTAAAAAAGCTGCCAACTGACCCAACAAAGGTCTGGGATCTCGAAGATGCTCCAAAACGTCTGCGCAAATGATGGCGTCAAACTTTTCGCCTGCCAAGGGCTTGGCCCATTCGGGGTCTTCTAAATTGGCTTGCAGTGTGCGCTCGCAAAAGGGAGCGCAAGTAGCCAAAGATTCGGGGTCCATTTCTACGCCCGTGACCTTGCAGCCTTTGCTGTGCAAGATGCGCGTCACAGTACCAGGGCCAGTGCCCAACTCAAGCACCCGCTGGCCAGGCTCAACCATGCGCGCCAACACCGCGGCGGCACTGCCACCGTTGGGGTCAATTTCGTGGGCGTAGCGATGTTTTATCATTGCATCAACATTATCACGGTATTCAAAATTACAACATGTGGCAAAGGCTAGTTTCTTGGTTCAAACCGTCGAAGGCTGCAGAAGCTGCTGAAAATGCAATTTTCAAGGCCGATGCCGATAGACCACCGCCCCTGGCCATGCCCTTTGAATTGGCGGCTTACCGCCAGTTCATGTGCGACGAAACCTTTTTGTACCGCGCCTCGTACATTCAAAAACGCGTGGACATTGAAGGGGCAGCGCACTACACACAAGCCTTGTCGAAGGGCTCGGTCATTGTAGTCTTTGTGCACCACGGCAGTTGGTTGCTCATGAATGGCGCTTTGCACCATTTGTGCGGCTGCGCGCCCATCACGTCCATTGCCTCGCGCCGCAATTTGGAGTTTTGCACCCCCGAAGAAAAAGAGTTTTGGTTGGGTGTCCACAAACGTTCGGCTGAAAGTTGCAACGCGCCCGTTATTTTTTACACCGACCAAAGCCCCATTGGGCCAGTGCGTTGGTTAAAGCAAGCAAACCATGTGCTCACGGTGGCCCTTGATGTGCGCGAGCCTGCAGCCGACAAACCGGAGCAATCTTTTCAGTTCATGGGCCAGACCATTTATTTGCAAACCGGCCCGGCCAAATTGGCGCAACTCACAGGTGCGCAAGTGGTTCCCGCCGCCATTGAATACAACAGCCAAACGCAGCGTCATTTGCTCACCTTGTATCCAGCCATTGATCCCGTCACATGCACGGCCGATGCCCTCACGCAATCTGCTTTGGATTGCATTGGCCCGCATGTGATGCGCGCACCAGAGCAGCAGTTTTACGATTTGTTGGGGGCGTTGCAAACGCCACAGAAGCTCGCTTGAAAATTATTGCCAGCGGTGCGGCAATTGCACAAATCCTTGGTGCACGCCAGGCTGCGTCACCACCACGGTAGCCGCTTGCAGCACCACGTCGTATACATGCAGTGCACGCTCATCAAACAAATAAGCACCCACTGAAAAACGCCCCTTCATTAGCGGCAATTTTTCAAACACCACTGTTGCTTGCCCGCGGCCTTGTGCATCACGCTCAATGGCAATGCCATCAAACAAAGTGTAAGCACTTGTAAAAATTTGGCCATCAGGCAAGGCAAAACCAGTTGCAAATGTAGGGCAGGGCTGCGTGGGATCAGATTCAAATTTCACAGTAATTTGCACGTCACTTTGCAAACTCACCGCTTGCAATTCACGGCCTGTCTTACCATCCACGCTCACCTCAATGCCCAAGATGCGCGTGATGCCAGAAGTGTCGAGCGCCCCCGCAGCAGCAGAAGCTTCTGCTTTGCTTGATTCGGATGGGTCTAAACTTGCATCCGCATCCGCATCCGCCAAGCCAGAGGCAAGGGGCGCGGCAATCAATGCCGCGTTCGAATTAGGGGCGTGCAATGAGCCGCGGCCTTCGCTGCTTTCCGCGCGCAAGCTATCGGTATAAGCAGCCACCACCTCAGAGGCTGGCCCCTCCATTTGAACCTGCCCATGATCTAGCCACACCGCCCGGTCGCAAAACGATTCCACTTGGTACATCGAGTGCGAGCAAAACAACACCGTGGTGCCTTGCGCTTTGAGTTGCATGATGCGCTCAAAAGACTTCTTGGCAAAGGCGCCATCGCCCACGCTCAGGGCTTCGTCAATCACCAAAATGTCGGGGTTGGCGCTTGTGGCAATGGAAAAAGCCAAGCGCACATACATGCCACTTGAATAAGTTTTAACAGGCTGGTCAATGAACTCTCGAATGCCAGAAAATTCCACAATGCTTTCGTACAAGGCGTCAGTTTCTGCGCCTGACAAGCCCATGACAGCTGCTGCCAAATAAACATTTTCGCGCCCCGTAAACTCGGGGTTAAAGCCTGCACCCAATTCAAGCAAGGCACCAATTTTGCCGTTCACCACAGCAGTGCCACTGCTAGGGTTCAAGGTGCCGCACACCATTTGAAGCAGCGTCGATTTGCCAGCACCGTTGCGGCCAATCAAGCCCAAAGCTTCGCCGCGTTGAACTTTCAAATTGAGCGGCGCCAAGGCCACAAATGCATTCGCTTTCGAATCACCACCGCGAAGTGCGCTTGGCCATACGGCTTGCCAAAACCGGTCTGAAGGTTTGGCAAAACGTTTGTAGGTTTTGCCAACGCCCTCTAGCGCAATCACGGGTGCTTCAGAGGACATCTGCAAACCCCTTGCGTGATTTTTCAAATAACCAAGCACCGCCAAGTGCCACCAAGCAGCCCAGTGCAAACAATTGCAACAGAGGCGCAAAATTTGGCCAAACGCCCATGAGGCCAATGCTGCGCAAAGCTTCAATGGGTATGGCCAATGGATTGAAGCTTACCCAAACCTGCAAAAAATCTGGCAACACACTGAGCGGAAAAAACACCGGCGTTAAAAAAAGCAGCATGCCCATGAACAAGCCCACAATTTCACCCAAATCGCGAAAGTAAACACCCAGCGCCGAGAGTGCCCAGCCCAAGCCCAACAAAGTAGGCGCCAATGCCAAGAACACCAAAGGCAAAGCCAGCCAAGATACATGAATGCCTTGGCCAAAAAGCAAGCAACCAGCCAGCCACACAAAGCAAGATACCAACACATGGAAAAAACTGGACATCAGGGCAGACCACGGCAGCACTTGCAAGGGAAACACCACCTTGGTGACCAAGTTGGGCTGATCAGTCATGAGCCTGGGCGCGCGGCTTAAAAACTCTGCCGCCCAGTTAAACACCAACAAGCCTGCAAACAAATTGAGGGCAAAGCTCAAGTTGCCATCGTCCACACCTGGCCACTTGGCTTTGAAAATGTGCCTGAACACAAGCGTGTAAACCACCAGCATGGCCATGGGCGTGAGCACAGACCAGCCCACACCCAAGACCGAGCCGCGATAACGGCCCAACACCTCGCGCCGCGCAAACTGCCAAATCAAATTGCGATGACCCCAAGGCCAAGCAAAGTGGTTCAAAAAAGTAGAAGCAAATTTAGACATACTCAATCTGCCGACTTTTCTGCCAGCTGCTTGAGCTTGCCGGTGTTCACCTTCAAGTCATCGCCATCTCGCGCCAAAGCGCCCTGCGACTGCAAGACTTGAAACGCCCGCGTCACGGTCTCGCGTGTCAGGTTCACCATGATGGCAATTTCTTGGTGCGTAGGCGCGTTGGCAATGACTTCCGGGTTTTTGCCGCCTTTGGACAAATTTTGCAGCAAAGCACAAATTCGCTGAAGTGGGCTGATGATGCCCAAGATCTGGCGCTGATGTGCTTGCGCCCGAATGCGCTCTGCCAGGCCTTGGGTCATGGCCTCAATGGCCGGCGGCGTTGTGAAAATGAGCCCACGTACTTCCTTGGCCGGCACCATGACCACCTGCGACTTTTTGTTGGCTATCACCACCTCGGGCGAGGGCAGGCCGTCGAGTACAGAAATCTCACCAAAGTAATGACCTTCTTCAATAAAGTGAAGGCCTACTTCTCTGCCGTCTAGCGTAAAGTCTATGGCCTGAAGCCTTCCTTCCAAGAGAAACATCAGGCTGGGAGCCGGGTTTTCTTTGGACAGCACCACCTCACGCTTGGCATAAGCGTGAA
>Ga0070374_10000500_pt1 | contig 15872 bp, 12 predicted proteins | sample LauGreSuBDMM15SN_2_FD_66374 | JGI IMG/M metagenome (GOLD analysis project Ga0070374, IMG submission 66374) | Freshwater lake microbial communities from Lake Michigan, USA - Su13.BD.MM15.SN (version 4) (version 4) | ecosystem: Environmental > Aquatic > Freshwater > Lake | place: Lake Michigan...
CGCGACGTCAAAGGCGTGAGCCTGGGCCGACGTGAAGACGGTTTGTTCAAGGTGTCGGAAAAACCAGATGGCACAGACATTGCATTGGGAGATAGCCTGCCCAAAGTGATTCCGCAAGCCCTGGAGGGCAGCAACGTCAGTGCCATTACGGCCATGACACGGTTGATCGATCACTCACGCAGTTTTGAAACCCAGATTCGCATCATCAAGGAAATGAAAGGACTCGACGAGTCCGGCGCTTCCATGATGAAAGCCGCTTAACACCTGACAGGAGAGCCCCATGGATGCCTCAATGTGGATTGCCAAGACCGGCCTGGATGCGCAGCAAACGCGCATGTCGGTCATCTCGAACAACCTGGCCAACGTCAACACGACGGGCTTCAAGCGCGACCGCGCCACCTTCGAAGACATGCTCTACCAGAACCTGCGCCAACCCGGGGCCCAGGTGGGCGCCGACGCACAAGCCCCCACAGGCTTGATGCTGGGCACCGGCGTGCGGATTGTTGCCACCGAAAAAACCCACACCCAAGGCAGTTTGGTGACCACCAAAAATGCGCTGGACATGGCGGTGCAAGGTGATGGCTTTTTCCAGATCTCCCAGCCTGACGGCACGATTGCTTATTCGCGTGACGGCAGCTTCAAGCTCTCTGCCACCGGTCAGCTGGTCACCGCCAACGGCGCGCCTTTGCAGCCGGCCATCAACATCCCCCCCAACGTGGCCAGCATCTCGATCGGCCAAGACGGCACGGTGTCAGTAGAGACCGCAGCAGGCGGCGGCGCCCAGGTGCTGGGGCAGATTCAAATTGCCCGTTTTTCCAACCCCGCAGGACTGCAAGCCATTGGCCAGAACATGCTCAAGGAAACGACGGCCAGTGGTGCGCCCGTGGTCTCGCAGCCCGGCCAGACCGGCGCAGGCCAGTTGATGCAAGGGGCGCTGGAGGCGTCCAACGTGAACGTGGTGGAAGAAATGGTCAACATGATCGAGACCCAACGCGCTTACGAAATCAACTCCAAAGCCATCTCTGCCGTAGACGGCATGCTGCGCTTCCTGAACAACAACATGTAAGCCCGCCATGACAGCCCGCATTCATTTCATCACACGCGTTTCAGCCCTTGGCTTGCTGGCCCTGGGCCTTAGTGGTTGCGCAACCGCCCCCGAGCCTTTGGCGCATTCCCCCGAATTTGCACCGGTCTTGCCCGTGGCCGTCGAAAAGCCCCGCATGGCCACAGGTGCCATCTACAACGGGCGGCACAGCGACAACTTTTTTGGCCGTGGCCGCAACTACCGCGTGGGTGACCTGATCACGGTCATGCTTGACGAGTCGACCCGAGCCGGTCGCGAGCAAAAAGGCACCGTCTCGCGCGATTCTGAAAACAATGTCGTGCCCAGTGGCCTGGTGTCCAAAATCCAGAACCTGGCACTGCCCACCAAAATTCTGGGTACCACGCTCGGTGGCGTGCTCAATGGCGTCAACCTGAACGAATCGAGCATCAAAAGCAGCGGCGTGGGCACAGCAGGCCAAAGCGCCAGCCTGACAGGTGCAGTGTCGGTCACCGTGGTCGAGGTGCTGGCCAACGGCAACCTGATGGTGCGCGGCGAAAAACAACTGGCCTTGACGGAAGGTGCTGAGGTCATTCAGGTCAGCGGCATCATCCGCCCCGACGATGTGTCGCCCAACAACATGGTGCAGTCGCGCCGTCTGGCCAATGCCCAAATTGCCTACCGCGGAACCGGCGACATGGCGGCGGTGGCCAAAACGGGTTGGGGCACCAAGGCCTTGCTCAAGATCTGGCCCTTTTGATCGATTGACACCCCAAAAGACCCCCTATGAAAACCGTCCTGATTTCCCTTATTTTGCTGCTGGCCACCTCGGGCACTGCCTGGGCTGACCGCATCAAAGACCTGGCCAGCGTGGCCGCTGGCCGCACCAACCAACTCATTGGCTACGGCCTGGTGGTGGGCTTGCAAGGCACGGGGGATGGCTCGGATGTTTCCTTCACCGCGCAAAGCATGAAGTCCATGCTCAGCCGCATGGGCGTGAGCCTGGACGGCCCGCTGTCGGATTTCGAGCAAGGCACCACCGCCGGCAAGATCGACATCAAAAACGTGGCCGCTGTGATGGTGACGGCAGAGCTGCCCCCTTTCGCCAAGCCCGGCCAAAGAATTGACATCAACGTCTCGGCCATTGGCAAGGCCACCAACCTGCGCGGCGGCAACTTGCTGTTGACCAGCCTGCGCGGCGTGGACGGCGAGGTGTATGGCATCGCCCAGGGGGCGCTTACGGCCACGGGCATCGATGCCAACGCGGCCGGCTCCAAGGTCAGCATTGGTGTACCCACCTCGGCCCGCGTGCCCAACGGTGCCACGGTCGAGCGCATGGTTGAAACCCCTTTTGAAAGTTCAGACCATGTGGTCATGAACGTGCGTGAATCAGACTTCACCACCACCACGGCCATCGTGAACGCTGTCAACAAAAGTTTTGGCGAAGGCACAGCCCGCGCCATCGACGGCATGTCCCTGGCCATCCGAGCCCCCACCGACATGTCGCAGCGCGTGGCCTTCATGAGCATGGTCGAAAACCTGGACGTGGTGCCCGGCGAGCCCCCTGCCCGCGTCGTGATCAACTCCCGCACCGGCACCGTGGTGATCAGCCGCAATGTGCGCGTGACGGCTGCGGCCGTGGCGCACGGCACCATCTCAGTCGCCATTTCCGCGACCAACGAAGTCTCGCAACCCAACCCTCTGGCCCAAGGCCAAACGGCTCCGGTGGAAAACGCCCAAATCGCTGTGAACGAACCCAAGAACCCGATGTTCTTGTTCCAGCCCGGCGTGGACCTGCGCCAGGTGGTGGATGCGGTCAACCAAGTGGGCGCCACGCCCTCGGCCCTGATCGCCATCCTTGAAGCCCTCAAAAGCACCGGCAGCCTGCGGGCCGAGCTGATCATCATCTGAGCGGCTTAGACCCGTCTGAGAACTGAACCACCCAACCGCCATGAACGACATCAGCTCTTCCGGTTCATATCTGGACTTCAACGCCCTGGCGCAGTTGAAGGGCGATGCCGCACGCGACCCCAGCAAAGCGGTACGCAAGACCGCCGAACAATTCGAGGCTTACTTCATCCAGCAAATGATGAAGACGATGCGTGACTCGATTGAAAAAAGCGATCTGGTCGAAGGCGGCAACATGGAGATGTACCAGGACCTGATGGACAAGGAAGTGTCTCTCAGCATGGCCAAGCGCGGCGGCATGGGTTTGGCCGACATGATGGAACGCCAGATGAACCAGGTCCAAGCCATGAGCACGCAAGACGCGCTGCGCCAGCGCCAGCCGATCAGCCTGAGCGCACCCGCCCTGCCCCTGAATCCAGCACGCGAACCCCTGCCCATCAAGCCAGCGGCCGCTGAGGCCTACCGCCTGGAGCGCACCAGCGGCTTCAAGCTCGGAGATAAGCCATGAGCGACTTGCTCAGTATTGGCAGCTCGGGCGTCACGGCATACCAACGGGCGCTGTCCACGGTGTCCAACAACATTGCCAACGTCAACACCGACGGCTACACACGCCAAGACGTTTCCCTGACCGCCAACCAGCCACGTCAGATCGGCAACAGTTATCTCGGCACCGGCACACGCTTTGATTCAGTCCAGCGCCAATACGACGCCTTTGTGGAGTCCAACCTGCGCAACAGCAACAGCGACCTGGAAAGCCAAAAGCCCCTGCTGTCTTACGTCAACCGCCTGATCGACGTGATGGGCGATGAAAGCATCGGCCTGACCACGGCGATGAACCTGTTTTTTGAATCGGCACGCGACCTGGCCACCGACCCGGCTTCTGTGGTCTCTCGCAGCATCTTTTTGCGCGATGCCGATGGCTTGGCAGCACGGTTTCGCCAGTTGGCAGGTCAGTTTGAACTGCTCGAAAACGAAACCCGCCAATCGGTAGAAACCAATGTCGGCCAGGTCAATGCATTGACCGGTCAACTCGCCTTGATGAACAAGCAACTGGCGAAACACGGCGCCGTCGCCAATCAACCTTCTGAACTGCTGGACCAACGCGACCTGTTGCTGCGCGAACTCTCCAGCCTGGTGGCCATCAAGACAAAATTTGAACCCAACGGCGCGGTCATCGTCAGTGTGGGTGACACCCTGGACCAGGGTATTTTGGTCAACCAAATCAACTCGCGTGCGATCAACGCATTGGAGTCCAGTATCGATCCAGGAAAACTCGATTTTGTCATTGATGCTTATGGCATTCCTGAATCGATGCCGGGCATCAGCAGCGGCAAGATCGGTGGTGTGATGAGTTTTCGTGACCAAGTGCTCAAACCAGCAAGCGCCGCGCTGGATGACCTTGCCGCCACCATGACCCAACAAATCAACATGGTTCACCGCGACGGCGTCGACGCCGAAGGCCAACTGGGGGGTGAATTGTTTGGCTTTAGCGCAGGTCTGTCAGGCCAATCTGCTGGCATGAACTTGCTGATCAAAGATGCCAACCGTGTTGCCGCGGCGGGACAGTTCCGTGTCATCGACTCCCCGCTGAACAGCGGCACCGCACAAGCCCGCATCGCTTACAAGGCCCCTTCTTTTGAAGGACCGACCTCTTTGCTGGGCGATCTGGCATTGGCCCAAATTCCGCAGACCGCTACGGTCAGCGTGAACATGAGCGTAGGCCAGCCTTTTGCCAGCCTGGGCCTGATTGGTGTAGGCATGCAAGACTTGTCGTTGACACTGAACAACCCGGGTCAGGGACAATCTTTCCAAGTCCTGACACGCGATGGTCGTCACTTGCTGGGAACCACGCTGACCAGCCAAGAGCAATCCTTGTTGGTCCAAGAAACCAACGGCATGGAAGCGAATGCCACCTACAGCGACAGCGGACTCAACGCCGCCTTTAGCGCAACCGACAGCCCCACCTACCTCGACATGGACATCTTCATGGGTGCCAAAGCTGAGGTGCGGCTGGAACAACAATTCAACCCAGACACAGGCGACCTGCTGGCCCCTAAAAAGCTGTCAGCGGTGCTGCAAGGCTCTGATTTTTCGGGTTTTGCAGGCCCCATTGCAGCCAACACCTTCACGCTCAATGGCCACGCCCTGCCTGCGCTCAGCATGACGGGCACGCTCGGACTCAGCGACATCGTCTCTTGGCTCAATGCCGAAAGCAGCGACACCGGCGTGACCGCCAGCGCGGTGGCAGGCCAATTGGTCCTGAGTCGCCCGAGCACCAACACCACCGATGACATTCGCCTGGGCATGGGCAGTGCAGGCACGCCTCAAAGTCTGAAAAATCTTGGCTTTGACACCCGCATCTCGATCACGGGTGCCGCAGCCGATGACCTTCTGGTGTTTGTCACTGACCGCAGCGGCGCGTCCAGCACAGCGCTTGTGACCGCTCAGTTTGCGGGCATCGAAGGCGACATGAAACAGGCCCTTCGCGAGGGGCCTACCACCGTGCAATTCATCACCGGCACCACCTACCAAATTGTAGACAACACCACACAAACGGTGCTGGCTGAGCGCGAATTGCAGATAGACCCCAACTCAGCGACCCAGAGCGTGAGCTACCGCGGCCTGAGACTTGAATTTTCGACTGCGCCCAAAGCTGGCGATCAATTCATCATCGACGGCAACCGAGACGGCATTGGCAACAACGAAACCATGCTGCAACTGGTGTCACTCGAAGACCAACGCCTGATGCCTGGTGGACTGACCATCACCGAGGCCTATATTGAACGCGTGAACCAGGTGGGCAATGTGGCCCGTCAGGCCGCCATTTCAGAGCAAGCTTTAGAGGTGGTGTACCAGCAGGCTCAAGAAGCCCGAGACAGCATTTCGGGCGTGAGCTTGGACGAAGAAGCCTCGGCGCTGGTGCGTTTTCAACAGGCCTACCAAGCCAATGCCAAGGTCATGCAAACCGCCATGTCCTTGTTTGAGAGCATTCTGCAAATACGCTGAGAGCCAAGTCCATGAAAATCTCCACCTCATTCATGTTTGACCGCGCCACCGAGCGCATGAGCACCATCCAAAACAAACTGGCCACCACACAAGCCCAAATGGCCGTGGGCAAACAGATCCTGGCTCCCAGCGATGCGCCCGACCAAGCCGCGGCCATCCAGCGCCTCAAAGGCGAAGTGCAGCGCCAGGAAAGCCACATGCGCACGCTCGAAGTGGCCATGGGCCGCTACACCGCAGAAGAAACCGCCCTGTCCTCTTCCAACGACATCCTGATCCGCATGAAAGAGCTGGGTATCCAGGCCGCCAACGACACCTTTTCCCCCGATGACCGCAAAGCCGTTGGCGTGGAAATGAAGGCACTGCGTGACCAGTTGCTGAGCTTGGGCAATACGCGCGACGACAGCGGTAACTACCTTTTTTCGGGCACACGGGTCAACACCCCCGCCTTTGCACAAGACGCCAACGGCGATGTGGTCTACCAAGGCGACCAAACCCAAACCCGCATTCCGGCAGGGGTGGAGCGGACAGTGCAATTCACCCGCGCGGGCACCGACGTGTTCAGCCGTGTGGTGCGCGATGACGGCCAGGCCGTAGGCTTTTTTGACGCCTTGGACCAAATGATAGACGGCGTGAACACCAGCCGCACAGACAATATCCAGCAAGGTATTGCCGACATCACCCAGATGCACAACAGCCTGACGCTGTCTCAAGCGCAAAACGGCTCGGACCAAGTGGTGGTGCAGTCCCAACTCGATGTGTTGGGGGAAAACACCTTGCGCATCAAATCCACCTTGTCTGAAATCGAAGACTTGGATTACGCCGAAGCCGTGGCCCGCATGAACAAGGAGATGATGGGCATGGAAGCGGCCATGGGCAGCTTTGCCAAAATTTCGGGCCTCACGCTTTTTGACTACATACGGAGCTGAAAACCGCTCACCGCTCAACTTTTAGCCGTTTGAGCCGATACTTGGCCTAGCGACAAACCCGACACCACCACCAGCGAACCCCACCCATGGCCACCAGCAGCATTGTCAACACCTTGGGTGCAGGCTCCGGCATCGACGTGAGAAGCTTGGCCCAAAGCTTGGTAGACGCCGAAAAAACGCCGAAAAAAGAGCGCATCGAAGCCAAGATCGCCAAATCCGAGGCCAAAATTTCAGGCTTGGGGGCCATCAAGTTTGTCTTGTCCGAATTCAAAACCGCCTTGAGCAAACTCAACGATGCCAGCGACTTCAGCTCCATCCAACCTGCCAACACGCAGCCCTCGGCCTTAGGTGTCACGGCCAGCGCCAGTGCCGAAGCAGGCAGCTACAGCATCGCTGTGTCGCAAACGGCTCTCGCCCAACGCACGGCCAGCAGCACCTTTGCAGCGCGCGACACCACACTCAACGGCGGTGTGGCCTTTCAACTCAACTTGTCCATTGGCGCAGTGCCTAAAGACCCGATCAATGTCACAACGACCACCCCAGCAGGCATGGTCAGCGCCATCAATGGGGCCAAACTGGGCGTGACGGCGCAACTGATCAACACCGGAAGTGGGCACCAAATTGTGTTGACGGGCGATACGGGTGCGGCCAATACCTTCAGCATGACCACCTCGGGGACCAACCCCACCGACCCCGTCAGCACCATCACTTTTGCACAGTCGCTACAAACTGCGACCAATGCCAGCTTCACGGTCAACGGCCTGACCGTCACCCGCAGCAGCAACACAGTTAACGATGTGATCGACGGCGTAACGCTGGACTTGTACACCACCACCACAGGCGCTGCGCGGATCGACCTGAACCGCGAGACGGCAGGCATCAAAGACAACATCAAGGGCCTGGTCACCGCCTACAACGACTTTGAAGAAACCCTGAAAATCATGGGCGACCGCTCTAGCGAAGTCGAAGATTATGGAGGCATTTTGGCGGGCGAAAGCGTGCTCCAAACAGTTCGGACCCAAGTGCGCAAGCTGATTACAAACACCTCGTCCACCCCCGGCACTACCATCCGGGCCGCACGCGATGTAGGCCTCAGCCTTGACCGCTTTGGCAAACTCACCCTTGACGAAAGCAAACTAGATACCGCCTTGCAAAACAACTTCGGCGAAGTCTCGACCATGTTCAGCGCGGGCACCAACAACCAAAGCATCTTCAGCCAAGCGCCAGCTGGCTTGGCAGGTGACGCCATCAACAGCATCGAAGGAATGCTCAGGTCCACCGGTCTGATCGCGGCCCAAAGCAGAAGTTCCACAGATCAAATTGCCAAGTTCAAAGAAGACTTGACCGAAATTGAAGAGCGCATGGAAAGGCTGATGACCCGTTACATGACCCAATTTACCGCCATGGAAAGCATTGTGGGTAACAGCAACAGTATGCGTGAAGGCCTCAAAGGCACCTTTGAAAGCATGATGAATAGCTACGAACGTTAAAGCATCAGCCGCTTCACGGAGCAAACGCGATGGCATTCATCGTGGGCAGCATCAACAGCCCGCGCGAGAGCCTCGAAGGTACCTTTGAGGGTTTGGCAAATGAACCCAATAAATAAGTATTTGCCAAAAAAATTGTAACCAGCGGCTAAAGTTTGCCGCTGCTGCACCGACTCCTAACTACAACGCCGATTTTCGGGGCTGTCCCCATAAGGAGTCGATCATGAATATCACACCCACCAACAGCGCGCCACAGCAGAGTCAGTCTACTTTGCTCAAAGCGCCTGCACCGCCTGCGGTGTCGTCTGGCCCCGTGCTCACCCAAGCAGCGGATGCTGAACCTGCGGCGGCCAAGGTCAAGCTTCAAGCGGTTGAAAAAGTAGATTTGGGTTTCAGCGCCAATGAAATGCGCGAAAACATCCATGAATCGATCGAGCGTTTGAACCAGCAGCTCAAAGCCAATGGTCGACATCTGAGCTTCCAAATGGACGAAAAAATCGACCGCCCCATCATCACCGTTCGCAACCTCGAAACCGGTGAAGTGGTGCGGCAAATTCCAACGGAAGAAATCGTCCGTATGGCCCACAGCCTAGAAGATATCAAGGGTTTGATTTTTAATGAAAGCCTTTGATTCATTGGCTTTGATGTGATGTTCTTAGCAGGGATAGTTTGAATATTTTGATCAAACTCACTAAAGCTTTTGAAACACACGCCGATTCATTATTCAACAGCAAGCTAACAACACGCTGTCCATCGTTAAGGCAGGTCAGACTAAACGGACAACCTGTCTTCCATCAGTGAACTGCCTTCTAGGAGCAACATCATGTCTGTGATCAATACCAACGTCAAAGCTTTGACCGCCCAGCAATCCCTCAAAGAGAACAACCGTGTGATGTCAACCGCGATGGAGCGTTTGTCGAGCGGTAAACGCATCAACTCAGCCAAAGACGACGCTGCTGGCTTGAACATCGCCACCCGCATGGAAACCCAGTCTCGCGGCTTGAGCGTTGCCATTCGCAACGCCAACGATGGTATCTCTTTGATGCAAACCGCTGAAGGTGCAATGGAAGAAATGACTACCATGCTCCAGCGCATGCGTGAACTCTCATTGCAGTCTGCCAATGCCGTGAACAACGGCGATGACCGCTCGGCCTTGGACGCAGAAGTTCAGCAACTCAGCAAGGAAATCGACCGCATTGCATCTACCACCCGCTTCAACGACCAATTGATTCTGAACGGCTCGTTCCAGGGCAAAGAATTACAAATTGGTGCAAAAGCTGGCGAAACACTGGATGTGTCGATGTCCAACATGTCGGCCAGCTCGCTGGGCCGCTCTGCTCTCACCAACGCCAGCTTGGCTGTTACCCAAGGTTCTGCCAAAGGCAAAGACGCCATTGAAACAGTGGCTCAGTTGGCCTTTCACGGTAACGACGCCTACACCTTCAAAGTGGCAGGTGTGTCTGTATCAGCCTCTGTCACCGGCGGCAGCGCTGCTGGCGTGGTGGACGCCATCAACGCCAACCTCAAGGCGGCGGGTAACACCAGCATCAGCGCCACATTGAACGGCGGCAGCGTTGAGCTGCGCAACAGCCTGGGCGGCAACATTGCCATCACCGACTTCACTTCTGCCAACAGCGGCAAGGCCACCTTCACCGTATCCAGCGGCGGCGGCGACTCTGTTTTGCTGGACGACACCGCCGCTGTAACCCAGTCGGGCACCGCCCAAGGCGTGGCCAACTCAAATAAAGGTGTTGTGCTGGCCTTGGCCCAGTCCAAGTCTGGTAAAGAGCAGACCTTTGATTTGAACGGCACCAAAGTCACCATTGATGACAGCGAGACCGATGCAAGCATCAAGGCTAAGTTGCAGGCTGCGCTGAATGACGTGACCAATTTTGAGGTGTTGATTAACGGAGACACCCCAAGCACATTGGCTACAGCCGCTAGCGTGAGTGCGCCAGCAGCAGGCAAATTTGCCATCGTGGCCGCAGCTGGCTACAGCGTGAATGTGACCAACTTCAATGATGACGGTACTTCTGCCGGCGTCAAGGGTGAGTTGAACGTGGTGGGCGGTGGTAACAACGCCAAGATGATTGACAACACCAACCTGTTTGAAGTGGATAACACCGCGACAACAACTAATGCTCAAGCGACAATCAACTTCTCATCCTTGACCTCGTCATACAATTTTGAGTTGGATGGTCAGGCTGTTACAATCACATCCGCTCAGATTGAAGCAGGAACTGCTGCTACAGCGATAATTACCGCCCTCAATACGGCTGCAGCAGGCTCAGCCGGTGGCTTGAGCTCGTTGGTAGGGGCTACTGCTCCAACTGTTGATTACGAAGTTGTTCAAAACGGCAACACTGTAACCATCACGAAAAAGGGCGGCGATGACGGTGTAATGGCTGGCGCTCCAGCCGGCAGTGATGACAACAACATATTCATTTCTGACTTCACTGCAACAGCCAATCCAGCCGTTGCCGCTACAACCGCCAGCTACGAGCAAAACGGTGTGGCGGGTACAAGCAAAGACCTGGCCGAAGTGGGTTACGGCACTTACACATCTGGTCAGGCTACGGCCACCAAGATGGCGGTTGAGGTTTCTGGTGACGCTACCTACAGCTTCAGATTGACCAACTTGGCCGGATCTGGGCAGCACACCACAGCCATTACGGCTGCGGTGGTGGGCGGCAGCATGGCTACCATGATTGCTGCGGTGAACAACGAAACAGCCCACACCGGCATCACAGCCGCAGCCGACCCCAACAACAACAAGGCCATGATTTTGACCCGCGCTGATGGCTTAGCCATCAAGCTGGACAACTTCACCGCCACCGACGACGGTAGCATGTTGGCCACACCCGATGCAGGCCAAGGCACACCTAAACGCTTGAACGATGACCCCGCCGTCGTGGCCGCCTCGGCTACTGCCGCCGGTGCAGCCGTCAAAACCGTGGCCACCATGGCGTTTGCTGAGAACGACAAGTACCAGTTCCGCCTGAACGATGGCAACACGGTTGCAGTGGTTCGTGCCACCACAGTTCCAACGGGTGGTGCGTTGACCGATATGTTGACCGAAGTCAATGCCGCTTTGACCAACTCTGGTAGCGACATCACTGCGGTGATCGACTCTGGCAAGTTGAAGTTCGAGAACGCCAAAGGCGGCAAGATTGAAGTGTTGGGATTCACGTCCGACGGCGGCGGCACCAGCACCTTTGCGCCCTCAACCGGCCAGGGGTCTGCTGTGATCATGAATGACGATGCCGACGTATCATTGGCAGGCAAGTCAATCGCGCAGATCTCTGTCACCACCGCTGGCGGCAGCTCTGAGGCCTTGCAAGTGATTGACAACGCATTGCAGCAAGTGAACAACGAGCGCTCCAAACTGGGTGCCTTGCAAAACCGTTTGGTCCACACAGTTGACAACTTGAACAACGTGGTGACCAACACCGAAGCGTCCAAGAGCCGCATCATGGATACCGATTACGCCACCGAGACCACCAACTTGGCCAAGGCGCAAATCATCCAGCAGGCAGCTACCGCGATGCTGGCGCAAGCCAACCAGTCATCACAGTCTGTGTTGAGTTTGTTGCAGTAATGACTGAGCCACTCACTGGCTGATGCCGGTGGGTAGTTCCAGCGGGTTAGGGCGGCGCATGCCGCCCGGCACCATCACCCCAGCACAAGGGCCTCCCGTCAAACGGAGGCCTTTGTGCGTTTGGAGTTGCCGGCTGCCGACTGGTACAGCGTTTGCTTTATGTAGTGTCAGCACACATCACAAATCGCATATCTCACCAACCACTTGACATGAGAACGGGTCCAGAACCACAGCCAGGTACAACCACCCCTCGTGGGTGCGGATGAAGGTGATGTCGGTGATCCAGATTGGTTAGGACCGTCTGGCGTGAACTGTCGATTCAAATGCTTAGGCGCTACCACTGTTGGCTTGCCTCTATAACCAGCCGAGCGGCGCCGATAACCCGTCTGCGAGCGAATTCCCTCGCGTTTTAAGAACCTGTCCATCCGATGTTTGCCGCAACGCTCGCCCAGATCACGCATGTCTAGGGTCAACTTTGGTGAGCCATAAACGCAACCGCTCTCTAGCCAAGCCTGCTTGAGCTCGGCCTTGAGACGGCGCAGGTCCTCATCCTGTGAATGCTGCGCCTAACGCTACCCCGGGCTCAATTGCAACTCCTTGATCCACTTGTATAGGCTATGGGTGCTGACCCCCAGTCGGGCAGACACCTCCAAGATCGGGGATCCCGCTCAACGATCTGCCAGACCGCTTCAATCTTAAATGCTTCGGTAAATCTCTTGGCTTTCATGGCACCTCCTACCAAGCCTCAGGTTTGAGGCTAGGAAGTGTCTACTAATTTCGAGGCGATTCGCACGCTCAGACCTGGGCGACCTCGGCTACTGCAGTTGTTTTATTGAGCGTTTTTATGCTGCGCTCGAGAATAACGGCAATTAAAAGCTGGCACAGTAATTGCTCGATCGGTTGCAATTCGACTTTCTTTAATGGTTAAAGACGGTTTTTGGACATCATTTAAGGAGAAACCTGCATGAACGCATTGGCCCAATCGCTCTTGTCCGCTGCCCAGTTTGCCCCGCACTTGAACGGCCGCGACGTCTCCCAATTCACCGCCGCCGAGATGCGGGAAACCATTTCCGCTTTGGTCGCGCAAGACAAGCTGGCCTTGGCCGATGCCTTATGCGAAGCCGGCCTGAGCCTGCACCCCGGCGATGAAAACATTCTCTGCATGGCCGCTTTGGTGGCCAACCTGCATCAAGACTGGGCCAATTCCGAGCAGTACCTGCGCGAACTGATGGCCACCCAAGGCGATGGTGCCACCGAATTCACCTGGAACTTGCTGGTGCGCGTGCTGCGTTGCCAGTGTGAACCGCTCGAAGCCCTCAACACCGCGCAAGCGGGTTTGTTGTCCTACCCCGACAGCGCCGATTTGCAACAAGAACTTGCCGAGCTGCAAGCGCAGTTGGGCGATGTGTCCGCTTTTATCGGCCCCGTACAACAGCGGCAATAAACCACCCCATGGCAAACACGACCGGCAAACATCCGCCGAATTCTTGCAGCCGATCCCACTCAAATTTTTTCAATGAGACACCGCTATGACAGCTATCAACACCAACATCAAGTCGCTGATTACACAAAATGCGCTCATCAAAAACAACCGTGCTCTGGGAACGGCGATGGAGCAACTGTCCACCGGCAAGCGCATCAACAGCGCGGCCGATGATGCAGCTGGGTTGGCCGTTTCCAACCGCATGTCCGCACAAATCCAGGGACTTGACCAAGCCGTGCGAAATGCCAACGATGGCATTTCGCTGATTCAAACGGCGGAAGGTTCCTTGAACGAGGTCACGAGCATGCTTCAGCGCATGCGCGAGTTGTCCATTCAATCTTCCAACGACACCTACACCCCCGAAGACCGAGGTTTTCTGGACTTGGAATTTCAACAACTTAAAGCTGAAATCAACCGCGTTGCCAACAACACCGAATGGAACGGCATGGGGATCCTCAACAAATCACCCACCGCAGGCAATGGGAGTGGCAAATTTGAGTTTCAAGTGGGCGCCAATGCGGATCAGTTGATTTCGATTCAACTGCAAGACTTTCGCACAGACCCCGTGGTGATTGCGCAACCTGGCACCACCAACACGGTTCTCAGCTCGGGGACCGCTAATTTAAGCAATACGATCCTTGCAAAAAAAGCAACGGCAACTGTTGCACCAGTTACCGCCCAGCCTCAGAACAGTGTTTTAACGCTTTCTGGCGCATATGCAGCTGGAGACACCATCAAACTGGACATGGTTTTTGGTTCAACCACCAATACGTTTACATACAGTGTCAAGGCCAGCGATATTGTTGTTGCCGACAGCGCCGCAACTCTGGCCAATATCCGCAGTGCCATTGTCAGCCAATCCGGTATTGATGCCATTCTGGGCGTCACATTGAGCACAGGTTCCACTGCCGGCACAATTGAATTCACCGGCCCACCCGGCGTCAGTTTTACGCCTCAAGTGACCACCACCATTGCAGTTGGCGGCAAAGCGACCGCTCAAACAGAAACCGCAGGCACCAGCAGCACCCGTGAAACCAACCGCATTGTGCTTACGGGGGACTACAAAAAAGGTGACGTCATCACCGTGAACAACGGTACCAACGCAATCAACTACACGGTTAAAGATGCCGATGCAGGAACTGCCAACCTGGGCACATTGGCCAGCAACATCGCAGCATCGGCAATTGGCTACTTGGCCAACACCACGGTCGATGTCACAGGCACAACTATTAAATTCACGGCCACAACATTTGGTTCCGACACCCTGAACCTGACTTCCAGCGTTCAATATGCCAGCGACAAATTCGACACCACAGCAGCGGTGATCGGAACAAGCGGCTCGCCTGGAGTGCCCAGTACGCCTGCTGTCGCACAGGTTGACCAATTGACGGTAGCCGGAATTTTTGACACTGGTGACAAAGTCCGCATAACCATCAATGGAACAGCCTACGACTACACCGTTTCAGATAGCGATACACAAGCAGACAATATGAGTGAGGCTATTGCCAAAGGGTTGGCACTGACTTTTCTGGAAGCGTCTCCAGCTCCGGCCGTTTCTGTAGCAAGATCAGGCAGCAGCATCAGTTTTACTGGAAATGCCGATGGAACGCCTTTCACTTCCAATGTGAATGTCACCCGTGCAGGGGTGACCACCACGACAGATCCTGTCATCGGTAAACCTGCCGGCAGTCTGAACATGATCAATGAAACAGCTATCCTGACGCGCGCCAATGCCAACACCGCCATTGAGAGTGTAGATGCCGCGATGTCGGTGATCAACCAGTCGCGGGCGGTGATGGGTGCGGTGATGAACCGTTTGACCTATGCGGGGGAAAACTTGATCAATGTGGCACAGAACACAACCGAGTCGCGCAGCCGCATCCTGGACGCCGATTTCGCCAAAGCCTCCAGTGAATTGGCCCGCACTCAGATCATTTCGCAAGCAGCGACATCTGTGCTCGCGCAAGCCAACACTGAACAACAATCGGTGCTCAAGTTGCTGCAAGGCTAAGCACACCCAGCCCACACCAAGGCCTGCAAACCCCAAGGGTTTGCAGGTTTTTTTTTCGCTCATTCACAGGCTTTCTGGCACAGCTTTTGCAAACCCTTGGGCACAGCGCTCATTTACCAAAGCGCCGACGTTTTGTTGACAGGGCCATGCCCCGCCAACCCGCGCCAGCCTTGCAAAACAGCCCCACTTGCCCAAGCCTTTGACCGGAGACACCATGACCCCAACTGCCTACCACTCACCCGAAGCCACCCGCCAGTTTTGGGTGGCCATGTGTGCCAAAGCCAACAGCCAGCTGTCGGCCCAGGGCTTGGCCACTGCGCCGCATCTGGCCGTGGCCGCGCAGGCCAACCTGGACTTGGCCACTGTGCTGGATTTGCTGCGCGACTGAGCCCGCGAGCGTCACCCCCCACC
>Ga0070374_10000506_pt1 | contig 15815 bp, 12 predicted proteins | sample LauGreSuBDMM15SN_2_FD_66374 | JGI IMG/M metagenome (GOLD analysis project Ga0070374, IMG submission 66374) | Freshwater lake microbial communities from Lake Michigan, USA - Su13.BD.MM15.SN (version 4) (version 4) | ecosystem: Environmental > Aquatic > Freshwater > Lake | place: Lake Michigan...
ACCGGTCGTTCCAGTATAACCAATAGGACCAGTTGGACCAGTAGAACCGGTGGTACCTGTGACACCAGAACTACCTGTATTTCCAGTAGCACCAGTTGGACCTGTCGCACCAGTTGGACCTGTTACACCGGTAACACCTGTAGAACCAGTTGGACCAGATGAACCTGTTGAACCGGTTGAACCTGTTTGACCTGTAACACCTGTACTACCGGTACTACCAGTGGGGCCAGATGTACCAGTTGAGCCAGTATCACCTGTAGCTCCTGTTGAACCTGTCATTCCAGTTGGACCGGTGGATCCTGTTGAACCTGTCATTCCGGTTGGACCTGTAGTACCTGTTGAACCTGTAGATCCAGATGGTCCGGTTGCTCCCGTTGAGCCAGTTGGTCCGGTGGCCCCCGTTGATCCAGTGGCACCAGTTGATCCAGTTGGTCCGGTGGCTCCCGTTGATCCAGTGGCTCCCGTTGGTCCAGTTGGTCCAGTGGCTCCCGTTGTGCCAGTTGGTCCACTTGGTCCGGTTGATCCACTTGGTCCTGTAGATCCAGTATGACCGGTTTCTCCTGTTGAACCGGTATGACCAGTTGCACCTGTGGCTCCGCTTGCTCCAGTAGTACCAGTTAATCCTGTGCTACCAGTTACCCCAGTACTACCGGTTGATCCTGTACTACCCGTGGAACCTGTACCACCGCTTACACCTGTACTACCCGTGGATCCTGTACTACCTGTGGAACCTGTGCTACCTGTTTTACCAGTACTACCAGAAAGTCCTGTATAACCACGAGCTCCTAATAATGCCACTTCCGCATTCGCATCCCATATTATCTTTTGTGTTTCTGAAATATTTCTTACCACTACTTCATTGGAACTCTCGTGAACACTAATTACTTCCACCATAGTTGCATTATATCCTGGTTCTTGGATCGATGCAATAGATAATACTGAACTCGGGGATATATATTTCATATTGGCAGAATTCTTTAGTTGTATAATCGTGACTCCTAGTGGTTCTAAATAATTGAAATCCAAATATGGACTTGTTTGAGAAGAAAACACAATCGAATTGATCACTAGTTGTCCTGGAGGACCTTGCATTCCCGTAGAACCGGTGGTTCCTGTTGGTCCTGTTGTACCAGTTGAACCGGTGGTTCCTGTTGGTCCTGTATAACCAATAGCACCTGTATAACCAGTTGGACCGGTTTGACCAGTGTCTCCGGTTTGGCCTCTGCCACCTACTAATAGCACATAATCGTAGGTATTCCAAGAAGCAGTTACATTCGAACCATTTTTGATCGTCAATAATCCATTTGTTTTGTTGAACGAAATTACTTTATAATATACTCCATTCATCATTAAATCTGTTCCTGTTGAAATATATCGAACATTATCATTTTCCGATTCATTTTCTACCATTATTTCAACAATCGATCTGGGTTCTACAGTGTTGCTTATGGATTTTACCATAGTGAATATCAAAGGTCCTGGTCTACCTACTGGTCCTGTATAACCCATCTTTCCTGTAGAACCTGTATATCCAATAGGTCCAGTGGCACCCGTTTGCCCTGTCTGACCTGTATCACCAAAATGACCTGTTGAGCCAGTACTTCCAGTTGATCCTGTTGATCCTGTTTCACCAGTAGTTCCAGTAGCTCCTGATAAATAAGATAATGTAGTATTTACATGAGATAATGCACTTTGACGGAAGTAAACATTAACAGATGTAGCACAATCAGGAACTCCAGTAGTCTGTTTTATGTATAATTTTATCACCAGCTGATCTGATAAAGAAGAAAATTCGTCAATCGGCATGAAAAATGAATTAGAATATAGTTTTTTCGTAATGGAATCTATGCATGTTAAATCATCCGAACCATCCACTAACATCAATTCTACTCCATTCGTATCTCGTTTGTAAATATTGGTATAAAAATATATCTGTTTCGATACATCGTTTACGGATGCATATAAATTTATTCGCCACAACCCTTCCGGTATTATTCGACTTGTGAGTGTTCCGATATCTGAGTAGAATACTATTTTTGGAACTGTAAATGCATTGTTTACTGGACATTCTACTATTGTTTGTGGTGTTAATAAAGGTGATCTTTTGATACTACCTACTGCAGCACTTCTACCAGACTCCGCATCTAAATGAATGATCAAACCTCCTGATATACCATCATTTCCGACTGGTCCTTGTAAACCTGTTGGACCAGTGTATCCGGTTTGACCATGAATTCCAGTAGGTCCAGTATATCCGGTTGCTCCAGTAGGTCCGGTTGTTCCTGTACTTCCGCTTGATAAATAACCATACGTTATATCGGTTATGGAACTGCCACTTGAATACAATCCAAATATAGCTTGATGGAATCTTCCGTTATAACGATTCACATTACGATATCGCACTGTTTCATTTTGGGTTACTGTTATTGTCGAACTGTCTATCAATATAGAAAAGAAATCATTTGAAGTATATGGTAAGTCGTTTACTGTATGAACACTAGTAGAATTATTTTCATCTAGGACTGTTATTATTATATCAAAAGTCGAATCGTGAAAGTTCAAATGATGGAAAAATTCATCGCTATATTGTGAGTCATTCAAACCAACTTTAAATCTGCTTCCATTTACAGGGGCCTTAAATGTCAATGTACTGTATTGATATAATTCCTCTGAATAAATATAGGAGATATTATTGTCATTGTCGCTTTTATATATTTGGTTGTTTGTTGGGAAACTTATATCATGGTATACTGTTTTTAAGTTAAATGCACCTATTCCACGTTGGCCAGTAACACCTGCATCACCAGTACTTCCCGTACTTCCCGTATGCCCTCTGTATCCAATTCTACCAGTTTGTCCTGTTTGTCCTAATTGTCCTCTTGGACCGGTTGATCCAGTTGGACCTGAACGTCCTCGGTAACCAGTATGTCCTCTATGGCCCATTGGCCCAGTATGACCACTTCCAGGTAATACTTTTGGAGAACACTTTATAGTTACCGGGTTACCACAACTAGTAGTGACTGCATAGTTTTCAGTTCGTATCTTATCTAAATGATTACCATAAGATGACATTTTTATAAATCGGTATATTAAGTAACTATATTTTTTGTATGTAAAAGAAATTACTTTTATTGACAAAAACGTTTTTATCCTATATATACTTCTATCTCGTCTTCACTATCATAATGATTCTGGTCTCTCAAAAAAAAGTATTCATTACACTTTTCCATGACATCGCATTCTTTGTTTCTGGGATAACCTCTTCTTTCTTTCTTTTTATACAAATAAAATTCGTGCATTGGCTTATTTTGCTTATATCCTCTAAACAATAAATTTTCTTTATTGACAGTTTTGTTAAATCGGTTTTGTGTTTGACTGCATACAATAAAATTAGAAGGACAACCCGAAACATTTTTTTCCATATTAAAAATAGTTACGTGATTTAAATTCATCAGATTATTTTTCGTTTGTTTGGTACTCTTTACTTTATTGATTATACTGTATTGTTTATATCTTATATAATCGGAGTTACTTAAAACTGCGTCTAAATCATTCATCACTAAATTTGTTTTTAAAATAGATGATGTTTTCTTGAATTGTATATAATCACTTTGAGACATTCTTATATACTATGTAGTCGTTTTTTGTTTTTGGTATAGTTGTTCGCATATCAACTGTAATGACCAATTCGCACCGTTGAGATCTACTACATCTCCTCTGTCATTAATCAGTTTTATATGCATACGACTGATATTCACCGGACCAAAATACATGCGCTCTTGATTTTGAAGGGTTCCACCATATTCTACAAATATACTTCCCGGTGTCATTCCCGCAGTTTTGACTGGAATCAGTGCGAACATGTCTTTGATAAATGGACCGGAATTCACTTCCCCACGATTTCTATTTTGTGTATTGATGATTTGATTCAAAGAATACAGTTGATTTTGTGTTAGATTATTGAGTCCAGTGGGAATTCCTGTGTTGACGATTTCCCCTGTTACGGGATCACAGGTATATTTTTTTCGACTTGCATAGGATGGTAGCGTTACACTATTGTCTCTCTTGGTTACCGTCACCAAACCATCGTTTAAATGGTTTTGATTGAAATCATCCAAAATGATCATAAAGTAATTATATAAATTCACACTTACGGTCGTATCACCGGTTAGTGTAATAATAACATTGGATGGGTTCTGCGTTGTATCATTCATAAATACTTCATGGTAACTGTATTTACTATAAGTACTCAATAATGTATACGGATTTCGAAACGTATCGTCGCTGTATTTGTTTTCAGATGTCAGTGGATATTCCGATAAATTCCGGAATCCTAGAATCCATCCTAATGTATTGTCAATGGTTGCATTTTTGAAACTCTTGGTAGATTGATTGCATTTTACAAAACTGTATATATCAAAAAACACTAATCTGTAATCCTTGGTGGTATATATTTTATTTATATTCCATCGGATTTTTATACGGATTGTTGCATTCGCAATATTCGATTGTATCACTTCCAAGTAACTTCCTTTCGTTAATTCATTTGTTTTTAATGCTGTATTTATTTGTTCTACCAATGTTTCTCTGGTTACCGTAATTCCATTGGTACTAATGGGTATTGTTATATCATTTGCTGTAGAGGAGGCTATATATACTCCACCTACACTACTATATTTTGGTTTTAGTATAATAGAGTCTGTTATGATCTGTTCATCAAATTCAACTACGCCACCTTTTATTTCTGCATAAGAACTATCGATGATATAGTTTTTTAAGTTATATGAACTATCCAGTAAAAACGCGTTATTCCATGTATTTGGGTACGAATATGGATAAAAGTCCAATCTATAATTCGCCTCTGTGATTTCAAAGTTTATGATGAGTTTTAGACTTACCAATGATTCGTTATTGAACCCTGTTGGGGTTATGGAAAAACTCGATTCTTTAAAAGGATAATTATTGCTGCTTGGATCAAATTGATAGGTTTTGAGTATATTGTTTACATTTTTTACTAATTGAGTAACGGATATATTCTTGTTACTGTTGTTCATATAAAAATTGTAACTAGTATCTAGAACGTTAAACGACACGTCTTTGAAAATGGAATTTTGAATAGGAGCAATTGTAAATAATGTTTCAATGGTATCTTCATTATCATTGTTACTATTGATGTAACTATAATTGGATGCTGTTGGTATGCGTTTTTCATAAGTATGAACATTTTCTATCACATTGTAAATATAATCTCCATATAATACATTCTGTAATATACTTTTACCGATTAGAGCAATAGGAGTTGTATAATCATAAAAGTAACTAGCATTGAATTTTTTACTGATTTGAATGATTGATTTCATCTCACTGTTATTATAGTCTAGTTCAAATTGTGTACCAAGTAAGTTATTAGAGTAATCTGGATGAGCTTTTATCGATCGATTCATTTCCGTCACAAGCGACGATTGTAAATAGGTACTGGAATCTTGAATATTAAAACTGAAATCAAAATTGGCATTAAACGTATTGGTGGATGTATTCGGGTTTATTTTTGGATCATTGCATATCAAAAATAGTTTGTTATTGGAGGTTGTAAACGACGTTGTCTTTTCTACATCTGAATATATATTACTTGTTTCTATTATCGCTTCCGAATTATTCGATGACAGTGGTGTTTTTGTAAATCCAAAGGCGCTGGATCCGTCTACCCATAATTGTCTCGAATTACTTATATCACTCCAAGTACTATCATATGGAAACACTAGTACTGTTTTTGAATTCGGAATATTTTTTGTCGTATAGCGATTCAGTTTTATGTTCCACATGAAACGATCGTTTGAAAGGTCTCTGACAACTCCTGAAACAGAATCCAGTTTTGGATTGTTTTCTATAGCTGTATTTACATCTTCTACCAATCCTGTCAATGAAATTGTCGGTCTTAATGTAGGCAATGTAACGGTTATCACTTCCGCTTGACTATACGATACATCGATCAATATTTGTTGAGATTCTGATGTTATATTTTGGTATGATTCGTAATCCAGTATTATACTATCATACGTTTTGCTTGTAAACAACGGATTCGTATATAATTGACTATTGTATTGTATTATTTTGAAACTGCGATTATTTGTATCGATTTTATAGGTTGTGTTATTGTTTACAGATGACATGGTGGGTGTATATACTGTATATAAATCATAGGATGATTTTTGAAATCCTAGGAATTTTGCAATCGAACCCGCTTCTGTCGCGGTTTTCTGGAACTGTAGTTCATAATTATGTTCATTGTACACTTTTTGTATATCTATCGTAATAGTGGATTTGCAATCGGTGGTATTATAATTGATCGTTGTATTTCCAAAGTTTACATCAGTATAAGCATTTCTTAAGTTGGTAAAACTATTGTAGATTTCTGTCTGTAATGTCTGAGGTACATAGTTTCCGGCTGGTACATCAAGTCTGTATTCGTGGTTTTCGTTATCTATTCCGGGGGTGTCACTTTTCAGATAAAAAAAATTGCTGCCATAGTTTTCATTTATCGTATACCAGGTTATTGGCAACTGTACTGCAAACAATTTTATTGACACTACATCTTTTAACGTCTCTGTGAAATTCAAGGTAAAATCCGTTGACATTTTATATTCCGCATCTCGGTATTGACTATCGATACTTATGGTTCGTCTATATGTTTCTTTTAGGATGGGGTTGAGTTTACCTGCTGTGTAGTCTAGTTGTTGGATTAGACTTACGGTTTGGTCTGCTTTTTCTGCTTTGGGGTTTTGGGGTTGTTGGGGTTGTGGAGGTTGTGATTGGGCTTGGTTTGATGCAGTTTCCATGGTTTGAAACTCTTCTAATTCATTTTGCGATTCGCTATTATCAAAAAAATGATCATATATATCCACAAAAAATTTGTATAGTTGTTGCCCAGACGTTGTTCTTATAAAAGAATATCGTCTTATCAAATCCACTATTTTTGCTTCTAATTCGCGGTCCGATGGATTCACTAGTCCTAATATACTCACTAACTCTTGGTCGTTATATAAATTTACATCATACTGATCAGTCATTCTTCGTTCCTATACAAACTAAACATATTTTCATGTTAGTATTTTCTTTCATTTAATTTCTGGATATTTTCTATCAAATTGACTTTCTATTATCTGCATAATGCTATATTCTTCGTCTAGTTTATACAATTTTTCGATTGGAAATTGTGTGATGCTTAAGGATCGCTTTTGATGCCCTTTGCCTTTGAAACATATGATTTCTAAAATACCTAGTATAGTCAGTTCTTCTGGATTCATTTCCGATCGATCGATTCGTTGTTCCCCTATATAGTTATATCGATTCATGCGATATCCTGACTCTTTTCCATACTCATTATATACTACAGCCTCGTTCAGTTTCGAGCGATTGTATAATTTTCCTATTCCCATGATTGTATCGCTTGTATTATTCATTTCTAAGACATACATTATTTTGCCTGGTGGTACTCTGGTTATTTTTTGAGGTGAACAATATATACATTGTACATTCAGTTTTTTTATGTTTTTGTCATTACGGAATCTCTTGTTTTCTTCAAAGCTTATATCAGAGAATCTGGTTGTCATGAGATATGCATTTTGTCTTGTTTTATAATTTTTGATGATACTAGATTGTATCGGTTTATTGAGTATGGTTTGTAGTGTTTCGTTCATTTTTATATTCTGTTACAAGTAAAAAACAGAATATACTGTTGATCAATTTTTTATGTTTTTATGTTTTTATGTTTTTATGTTTTTATGTTTTTATGTTTTTATGTTTTTTGGCTCTATTTGGTTGGACAGCAACTTGCCGTTATGATCCAATAATAAGGTATTGTTTTTATCGGAATTAGTTTTAATGGCTGTTGTTTCATGATTCTTGTTTTCCAGTATTCTACTTTTGGATTATTTACATTCCACGTTATTGTAAACAATACTCTTTTGTACAAAGGGTTTTGTTTTAATGGTAATTCTGTCATTCGCTCTATTTTTCCCAAATCTGCCTTTGATAGTATCTCTACCACATATGATTTTGGGATATTTATATTCATTTTTGGAATACACAAATCACTACTATTCATTTTTTTGGCTTGATTTATTATATTTATGATTCTCTTCGTTCCGAGTATCAATTTTTTATTTTATTTTTTTATTTTTTTAAAATGCTGTCTCAAGTATATATTCTATTTTAGATTTTATTTGACTTTTCAGTCTTGACATTCAAATGAAGTCTTAAGATTAAACTATTTTTTATACGCTGTTTTGAGACATCTCGTTTCTTTTTTTCTTTTTATATCTTTTTACAAACAAAGATGTTACCGTTCCATCATTTGGATTCCGATCTTGATTTAGATACATCCTGGATTACCGAAACCGAACGTTTTCAACATCTCGATACGATTGCTTCCAAAGAATTATCTTCTTATCTGAACACTTGTTATTTATGTATCAATGCGAATCATGAAATTGTTTCTGTAAAACGAGACAAAATCGTATTTGATGCTTCTGCCACCACTTTATCTAGTACTAGGCTTCTTGAATTGAGTCAACCTTATTCAAACTATGTTTTGAAAAATATTCTTTTATTTCACGTTCCGATTGAACCTCAGCATATTCTTTCTTTTTCGAAATCGGATCATTCAATCGATATCGCGAAATCGTTTTTGCATCATTATGTTGTAACTGATTCTATTACTATTCCCCCTTCTATTTTTATTTTTCACTCTATTCATACTCTTTATTTTTTTTTTCATGAAGAATCGAAAACAGAATCGAAAGCAGGATCCTACGCTGATCGGCATAAAGTCACGAAACGTGTACGTATGAAACTACCCAAAAGCACTCGTAAATATCGTCCATAAACAATATAAAATAGTGAGTGTATTATTACTATTATTCTACATGTCTACTGCTATCAATTATAAACAGTCTATTTTGGAGATCTATTTCACTATGAATCGCAATGAGCATTGGAACGAGTATATTCCGTATATGAAATTATACTCTTCGGTTTTATTTTCCCTCAAAAAAGATATTTCCACGGCTGCTTCCGTCGAATTGCTTCAAGAATATATTCAGTATCTTATTTTGCTTTTTAAATTCATTGGTTATACTCGAGACATTTATCATGGAAAGGGTGAACAAGATTTGACGTACTTGATGATCTTCGTTTTTTACCAATATTTTCCGATTCCCGCTCTTTATATTTTGAATTTACTGCCGCAATTGTTTGAGGCTGATGCTGAGGCTGATTCCGGGTCTGGGCCGGATTCTATTTGTTCGCTTCCCTATGGCTCTTGGAAAGATATTCCTCGTTTCTGTAAATTCGTCCGCTATTTTTCCAAGTTGGGTGAAAAAGATCCTCTCATTGACACTGTTATCGGGTTTATGAATCATCAAATCGATATTGATTTTTCTACGTGGAAAAAGTTGATCGACCAATTTGATCACGATTCTAGTAATCCTATGAAGCTGGTTGAACCCATTCGTCCTAACCCCAAAGATCATATTTCTCTCGCTTGTAAATGGAGTCCGCGTGAAAATTCCGCAATGCATTGGCTTTTTGAACGTTGTGTCATTCAATGGGTTCGTTCTGTGAAACCCCATTATTTCAAATCGGTGACTTGTGAATCGCAGTTTCATTCCGCATTCAAAAAAGCGAAATCCGAATATAGAAAAATGATCTCTCGTATGAGCAAAGATTGGCAGATCCCTCAAATCCATCAGTGTTCGAGATCTTGGAATAATATTCAACCATCGCAGGTTTCGTCCTATACATTGCATAATAATCGTCGCGCTTTTTTGAATATTGACTCCCAAGGAAATGTGCGTCATAAAACCATGAAAGAGGATGATCGTATTGTTTGTGCGGCGAAGTTCGAAAAGTTCTTTTTGGATGGATTTCCTGTCTATGCTGGTGGTAGTGCTAGCAGTGGTAGTAGTAGCAGTACAACTTATCATAACATGGACTTGTCAAAACTCTTCAAGAGTATTGTTTATAAGTCTCCCCATTTAACCGAGCAGTATTTTTTACAAAAGACTTGGGTGAATACGGTTCTGTCAATTCAGTCTATTTCGTCCAAGCATTATATTTTACCCATTTTGGATTTGTCTCTTTTTTCCACTCCTTCTTATTACTCTGCTTTGGGTATTGCCTCTATTTTGTCTCATCTGTCTCCTATCGGTAAGCGTATACTTGCCTTTGACTCTTCTCCTTCATGGATCGATTTGGATGGATTTCAATTCAATATTATCGATATTGTCGAGCATATTCACCTTTTGGCTTCTCAGAAACACATTGGCTCTTCTGTTCTAGCTAGTATGGAGCTTATTATTCAATGTTTGCTTTCCAGTCATACTGATTTACAAGATATTTCCAACATGGTTTTAGTGATTATCAGCGATTTCCATAATATTTACGAGTTCCAGCAAGTTCATGAAAGTGTGGTGTCTTTGTTTGAAAAGCATTCTATTTTGGCCATACCTAAGATCGTATATTGGAATGTCGCTGGTGTTTGTTCCAGTACTTGCATTGATTCTATCAGTGTGTATAATGCCTATGTTGTCAGTGGCTGTTCTCTGGCTGTTCTTCGTTATTTGTGTTCTCGTTCGGACTGGACTTCTATTTCCTCTTGGTCTTTTTTCCAGCATTTACTTTCCAATCCTCGTTATCACGTTCTTGAAAACTATATGCATACTTTATTGTCTTCTTCTTCTTCTCATTGAATCTGTTTGTTTCTGATTCCATTCTAAAAACTCTTTTCTTTGGATATTGTTCATATACTCTTTTAGTTGGGTTATCATTTCCAGCGGTGATTTTCGGTCTTTTGGTTCCGATAGTATATACTCCTCTAGTAGTTTCCAATATCTATCAATAAACGGTGCGCTTTGTATACTCTTTGCCTCTTCGCTTTTCATGTACCGGTAGTATATTACCATCAAGCTATACGTATCCCAGGTTGACCAGTGTTTCAATAGACTTTCCACCACCGTCTTCGTTTTCTTGTTCGCGGTTTCGGTAATTGTTTTTTCCCAGTATGATTGGATTGTTTTGGTGGGGTTTTGGTTTTGGTTTTGGTTTTGGACTAGGCGGATGGTTGGATTTGTTTCATAATATCGTTTGACCAACGTTTGCATGTTTTTTACGTCTTTCTTGGTGATATTTGTTTTTCCCCATGTTGGTTTTCGTACCAAATACGATATCAACATTATCTCTGTACACCAAGGCGGATATTTTTCATAATGCTTAAAAAAGTATTTATGGTATTCTAGATCCTTCAGTTTATCGAGCATGATCGACATTCCGAAATCGATGATGACTGGATTCTGTTTTGTTTCATGAAATAAAATATTGTTTTGTTTCAAATCGAAATGTATTATTTTCAGTTCCCCTAATACCTTTAGACTATTCAGTAAATACATCTGTGTCTCTACTACTTTAAACAAAAACGATGAATTATACGTCGATAATAGTCTGTTGAAATATTCTTTTAGTGTTTGTTTTCCGGCATACTTTATTTTCACGGATACAAATTCTTTATCCGTGTTCTTCCTCATGACTTCGCAGTTTTCGATCATGTCTTTTTTTATGGACGCTAATTTCAATGGACATGAACTTATGATTGGTGCGAAATAGTCCGAGTAGTTTTTCTTTGTCTTTTTTATATATTCGCCTATCGTCTCTTCGTTCTTGGATGTTTCGTCCTGTATCTGTATTTTCGTCACATATTTTGTTTTTTCAGGTTGTCCATTACACGATATTCCAGGATAAAATACACAACCATATGTACCTTCCCCTATTTGTCTCGGGTTTTCCATTTTTTCTATATACATCTCCTACAAATTGTTTCGTTTCATTCTAACTTATTTTTTATACTAAAGGGTATATGATTTCCGGTTTCTCCTCCAGCATGATTTTTAGACCGTGTTTAATTGCTAGCAGTATTGGGTTTATGATTTTGAATCCTTCTATCGGTTACTTTAGTAACACTCCTCTGTTTTTGAAACCTTGGTCTGTTGCTCCCTATAAACATTTTTCTCATTACGGTAAGAAGAGCTCTAGTTCCTCTCTTGATCCGGTTTCTCATCCGACTCCTTCTCATAAACCGAAAACTGATTCTCAGCAAAGATATGTTTCTTTCTTGCAAAATTATAAAATACCGTTAGTGTTTGCTATCGGTCCGGCTGGAACTGGTAAAACGTATTTCGCATGTATTCAAGCTATTCAGCAATTGAAAAGAGGTGATGTTGATAAAATTGTTATTACGCGTCCTCTTATTGCGGTGGAAGAGGAACAGCTTGGGTTTTTACCTGGTAGTATGGTCTCCAAAATGGATCCTTGGACTCGACCTATTTTTGATATCTTCAAGGACTTTTACTCTTCGCTTGAGATTTCCAACATGATTCGGGATGGTATCATCGAAATTTCTCCTCTTGCTTTCATGCGTGGTAGAACCTTTCATCGTTCGTTTGTCATCGCGGACGAAATGCAAAACAGTTCCCCGAATCAAATGATGATGTTGACTACCCGCATTGGGTCTTCTACAAAATTGGTGGTCACTGGTGATCTGCAACAGAGCGATCTTTCGGTTAGCTCTAACGGTCTTTCCGATTTCGTACTGAAATATAACTATTTTATCGAGCATCATCAGAATCATTCTTTCATCGATACCATCGGCTTTGTTTATTTTGATCATTCGGATGTAGTTCGTAGTCCTACCGTGGCCTATGTACTGGATATCTACAATTTTAGTACTGGTTCTTCTAGATCTAGATCTGATTCTGATTCTAGTTCTGGCTCTTCTAGATCTAGTTCTGCCGATGATGATGATTTTGTTTCTCCTCCTAGACCCCATTTTCAGTTTAGTAGTTTTAGTGATTCTAACAAGCCTGGATATATTCCCCTCCGAGATATGGGTAGACCCTATCCTCATTAGGTTTTTTTATATAGTCATTATGTATAGATACTACATGAAAATAAAATTCGACTCTTATGTAGCGAGCCAATTCAATCGTTCTAGTTTATTGTTTGACAACAAAACGGGTGTTTTATTTTACAGAAACTCAGCCAATACTTTACAAATAGTACCGAATCAACGTAGAAATTTGGTCAAATTGAAAAGAATTCTCGAATATGGTTATAGTGATATTAACACCACCAAAGTCTATGAAAAGGAAATCAAGCTCATGAACCAACTTATACGTAAAAAGAGTAATACTACTACTCAAAAGAAACATATGAAATTAGGGAACCGCCGCAAAACGAAATCTTTTTGGGGTTTGTTTTGATGCTTCTAAAATCATTATTTGTTTTAAACTCTTGTTTGAGACAAATCACTTGCTTTTGTTTATTTTTGTGATTCTACGATCAGATCATTTATACAGTCTTGGATATTTTCGTGTTTGAAACAAATACTCTGTATTTGGGCTGGTGTCATTACATACTCTTTCACATTATGCAAATCATGCATTTCTTTATCGTCTTTGTTATATTTTAGTTTCAGCATATCTTTTATCGTTTCTTTGGATGCTTTTCGAAATTCGCATTTGAAATCAAAACGCCCCGGTCTAATTAACGCCGGGTCTATTTTTTCAGGATGATTCGTTGTCATGATAATCATGATACCATTCAGTTCTATAATCCCATCTAGCAGGTTTAAAATACACGATAAATTGAGAGTATCCTGATTGGAAATAGTTGGATTGATATATGTACTTGTACTGATATGTTCCATGAATTTCATTACATCTGTCGCAACGTCATTGGTTTTCGTTGGTGTAGAATTCGAATCGCGTTTCTTGATTACATCTCCTTCAAACGCATCACAATCTTCCAAAATATAACATAATTCTTTGCTGGAAAACGTCTTCTTGTTGATTTTTCGTAATCGAAATATAGTTTCTAGTTCTTCGCACGTTTTCACTTTACTTAAATCCACTATCACTGCATTTCGTTTCGTATATTTCAAAATACCTTTGATGGTCGTTGTTTTACCACAACCTGGTTCGCCATAAAATAATAATCCTGCTTTGAATGTCATTCCACATTTTTTGTACAGTTCTTCGCCGTTATTCGTTTCTTCTCTTGGATTATAGACAAATGGTTTTATGTACTGAATTAAACTCTGTTTTTGCTCAAAGAATATATTTACATTGAGGTCTTTATTGTGATCCATGACAAACTCGTTGAAGTTTAATTCCAAAGTAGAATCCACTTTTTCCGAGTTCATATAGGAGAATATATATTGTTGATCTTGTTGTTTTTTCTTCGAAAGTGAGACAAACTTTTCGTATTCCGTTACACAGTTGTCTACAAACCTGCTTAGGATTTCAATGTAATTATCTTGGATTTCGATCGATAAGATAATGCTATAATGTGAGTTTTGCGATTTTTGCGAGTTTTGCGAGTTTTGTGGTCTCCTATTTTTATTATGGTCGTCGTTGTTTTTGTTGTTCTCGTTATTTTCATCCATGCATTTGTATTCGCAATATATTCCATCTTTTTGGCTGATCATGGTCTTTGCATTGTTTAATGGTAAGTCGATATATTTTTTCATGTTATCATGATCTTGATTTGGATGATTGTGGTGGTTATGATGGTTATAGTCATTGTATATCAAATCCGCATTATAGGACATTATTTCAGTAATGGAAACAAAGTTATGGTTTTTTAGCGTTTTATGTATATAATGAGTCACGGCTAAAAATTTCGTACTGAATTGTTTTCGCATGATGGGAATTTGCGTATACGTTTTCATGACTGGGACATCATGTGATGGAATAATATATTCAAAATACGTATGGGGTCTATTATTGTAAAATCGTTGAAGCAGTTTATCGATCGGTATCATCTTTTGAACCATGGGAAAAACCATGATTAGGAATGGTAAAATGAGTGAATATATGTTATCGTTATTTTTTACAGATGATGCTATCATAAATAGAAACGTTTGTGTTTGTTGATCCATTTATGGTTTATATATAAATCCCGCTTCTGTTTATTATCTTTTCGTCCACTGTTTTTTTCGAACTTGTGAAAAATTGATGATTTGGGGGCTTTTTGATTTATCTATATAGTATATACAACATCCCCCTCTTTCTTCGCCATGAACTTAAAACAGAACCTTTGTATGATCACTTCTCCTATCCGATTGTTAGTTTCGCTTCACGCATTAGGCTCTTCGACTTTGCAAGAAGTACAACAAGAATCGATGGAACAAGAATTACAACTTCTCACTTCCGATGAATTATCCAAAGCACTTATCCATGGGTTTCATTTAAACAGTCATCTTATTCAAAACGGTGTTCTTTGTACTACCGCTATGTTTATGGCTTATTTTGCTTTTCAAAAAATTTACGGTCCTAAATCCGCTTTGTATAAATTGAATTCGATTGAAGGATACCCTGAAACCCAGCGAAAGATCCGTATGGCGATTATTTTATTCTTTGTGCTGTTTTTCCGAAATGTGGAAAATGCCATTTAGTCAAATAGTATTTTATCGACCGTGGTTCTCACACAAAATATCCTGTGCATCATTACTCCTAAACTGAACAATGCTACTGTTATCCATATCCATGCATGGGGAAATGGAAATAGTTGAGACAAGAAAAAAGCTCCTAATAATGTCATGATGATATCGATTACCGATAGATCCAGGATTCGATAGGCATGTATTCCTTCTCCGGGTTTTCCGAACATATCTTTGTAGTGACATAAGTTGGTCATTCGATTCGTGTACGCTTTATATATTTTGTTCAGATTTTGTTCATATTTTTATAGATAGATGTATAAAA
>Ga0070374_10000511_pt1 | contig 15748 bp, 10 predicted proteins | sample LauGreSuBDMM15SN_2_FD_66374 | JGI IMG/M metagenome (GOLD analysis project Ga0070374, IMG submission 66374) | Freshwater lake microbial communities from Lake Michigan, USA - Su13.BD.MM15.SN (version 4) (version 4) | ecosystem: Environmental > Aquatic > Freshwater > Lake | place: Lake Michigan...
GTAAAATGGTTATCTGTTGAGGATTCACATCTTTAAACTGGTATAAATCACCTGGCACTGCTTGTCCTTTTAACCATCCAGGAAGTCGAATGCGCAAAGCGAAGGAACTGTTTTTTGCAGGATTTACCTCCAAAGCAACCTTTCCGTTCCAAGGATATTCAGTGACCTGACGAAGGTCAACTTTCGTTTGTTGAACCGTTAAAGAAGTGGAACTACCGATAAATAAATTCACATAAATATCTTTTTCGGAAACACCGTAAACATAATCACCCAGAGAGGCAACTAATCTAGCAATATTAGAAGGACAGCAGGCGGTACCAAACCATTCTTTTCTAAAATGCTGCCCATTTGATGCGAGCGGATTCCCATAAAAAAAACGATCTCCTTCAAAAGACAAGCCATCTAAAGCACTATTGTACAACACCTTTTCCAGCACATCAATATACTGTGCATTTCCACTTAACGCATTCATTCTCTGATTCCAGAAAACCATACCCACGGAGGCACAAGTTTCGCAATAAGCCTTTTCATTGGGTAGGTCATAGTCAATACTAAATCCTTCATTACTTCCCGACGAACCTATACCGCCGGTGACATACATATTTCTATGAACGACGTCTTCCCAAACTGTTTTCATCGCCTTAAAGTATTCCCCATCACCAGTCATTGCGGCAACATCAGCGGCGCCGGTGTATAAATACATGGCTCTAACGGCATGACCTGTAATTTGGGTTTGTTGTTTTACCGGCAATACATCCTGGGCATAGGCGGTGTCCCTCCAATCGGTCCAGGTGTAACCGACTGCGTGCTTATGTCCTCTTTCTGAAAGGAGCCAATCTGCCAGATTCAAATATTTCTTATTTCCTGTTGTTTTATATAACTTCACTAAAGCCAGTTCCAATTCCTGATGGCCGGTCACCCAATGTCTTTTTTCAGGTCCAAAAAGAGCGTCGAAATGGTCTGCAAACTTGATAGCCACATCCAACAATTTCCTTTTTCCTGTGGCATTAAAATAGGCTACACCCGCTTCAATCAAATGTCCGCCATTATAATCTTCATGCATACTCATGTCGCTCCATTTCTTCTCTGGTTCCTTCAAAGTGTAAAAAGTATTGATATAACCATCGGGTTGCTGGGATGCCGTAATTTTATCGATCCAACCATCGGCTCTTTTTTCAATATCAGGATTGGCTTTTACTTTCAGGGAATAGGCGATGGCCTCCAGAGCTTTAAAAACATCAGAATCGTCATAAAAAATACCTTCAAAATCTCCTTTGCGCAAGCCCGCCGTAATTTCAAAATTTCGAATACGTGGCGTTTTAAATTCTGTTTGATCCATACAAACGGGAATAGTAACATCTGCTACTTTTTCCATTCGGGGTTTCCAGAACGCATCTTCAATGGTGACTTTTGAAAAATTGATATTTTCCAACTTCCTGGTAATATTCTGACCAAAATGAGGAGTGTTAGCAACTAAAAAAAGAAATAAACCAATGATTTTTTGCATGACGTTTTGTTTAATTCTTAAAGTTGCGAAAAAAAAGGAACAACCTGTAATTTTCGTGATTCATTTTCCGTAGCCGTGAAAGATATCTTGATTGCCTCCTCAGGTAAAAGCGCTGAAATAAGCTCAGGCCATTCAATAAGGCAATAATCTCCACTTTCCAAATAGGACAAAATACCCATTTGTAAAGCCTCTTCCAATGACCCTAATCTATACAAATCAAAATGATAAATTTTACCCCTGCCTTCATTATTGAGGTAGTCGTACTCATTCACAATAGAAAAACTTGGACTACTAACCCAGTCTTTACTACCCAGGGCTTCACAAAACACGCGGGCGAAAGTTGTTTTTCCTGCCCCCATTTCACCGTGAAAAGCGAATATCTTATGACCCTTACATGTATTTAAAATTAAAGTAGCTGCCGATGATAATTCACTTAATTGATTTATTTCAATAGACAAAAACACTTCTGATTTTTCCATAATCAATACATATAAGATCCAAAAAATTCTTTCACGCAAAGCTAAAAAATAGCATCATTATGTGATAATTAAAGCAAAAAGACTTCACTATTTTTCGTATATTTGCATTTATGGAAAACGAAATTAATCAAGCACATATAGAACAAAAGACGGACTATGGTGCAAGCAATATTCAAGCACTGGAAGGTCTTGAAGCGGTAAGGAAAAGACCTGGAATGTATATCGGAAGTACCGATACCAAAGGTCTTCACCATCTTGTGTGGGAGGTTATTGATAATTCTATTGACGAGCATCTTGCAGGTCATTGTGACAAAATCGATACCATAATTCACTTAGATAATTCCGTTTCTGTCAAAGATAATGGTAGGGGTATTCCTACGGGTATGCACCAAAAACTGGGAAAATCTGCTTTAGAGGTCGTCATGACCGTATTGCATGCCGGAGGTAAATTTGACAAGGACACTTACAAAGTTTCCGGAGGTTTGCACGGTGTAGGTGTATCTTGTGTTAACGCACTTTCCGATTTATTGGTGGCAAAAGTGGAGAGAGAAGGGAAAATTTTTACCCAATCTTACAGTAAAGGAAAGCCTATTACCGAGGTTCAGATTATTGGCGACTCTGACCGAAATGGAACAACCATAACGTTTAAGCCTGATGCTACGATATTTGAAACCACAGACATCAAGAGTGAGGTTTTAACAGGCAGAATGCGTGAGTTAAGTTTCTTAAACAAGGGATTAACGCTCACTCTTTACGATGAGCGAACGGAAAAAACTGAAACTTTTCACTCAGAAGGGGGCTTGGTTGAATTCGTTAGATATGCTGATAATAATAAGGTTTTATTGACAGAAAGACCCATTTACGTTTTAGGAACTAAAGATAATATTGAAGTGGAAGTAGCGCTTCAATATAATAATTCCTATCAGGAAAATATTTACTCTTACGTTAATAATATTCATACCCGCGAAGGTGGTTCCCATGTAAAAGGCTTCCGCTTAGCCCTATCCAGAGTATTAAAACAATACGGTGATGATGGTGGCTTTTTTAAAAAAATAAAAGATGAGGTTTCTGGGGAAGATTTTAGAGAGGGTTTAACTGCCGTCATTTCTGTAAAAGTTCCCGAGCCTCAATTTAAAGGTCAGACTAAAGGCGAATTGGGTAACTCTGAAGTTACTTCCGTCGTTTCTCAATGTGTTGCAGATACTTTGCGCGCCTATTTGGAAGAAAATCCAAGGGAAGCCCGTAAAATTATGGAAAAGGTCACTCTGGCCGCCGCCGCACGTCACGCCGCTCGACGTGCCAGAGAAATGGTGCAGAGAAAAAATGTACTGACAGGTAGTGGTTTACCAGGAAAACTGTCAGACTGTGCTTCTAAAGATCCTCGTGACTCTGAGTTGTTCCTCGTGGAAGGTGATTCTGCCGGTGGAACTGCTAAACAGGGCCGCGACAGACATACTCAGGCAATTCTTCCCCTAAGAGGAAAAATTCTTAATGTGGAAAAAGCCATGGAACACCGGATTTATGAAAATGAGGAGATTAAAAATATGTTTACCGCGATTGGAGTAAGTATTGAGGAAAATGATCAAGGTGAACGCGTTTTGAATATTACAAAACTAAGATATCACAAAGTAGTAATTATGACCGATGCCGATGTGGATGGAAGCCATATCACTACACTGATTCTTACTTTCTTCTTCCGCTATATGCGACCTCTTATCGAACAAGGCTATATTTATATCGCAACGCCACCTCTCTATCTGGTGAAAAAAGGTAAAAATGAACGCTATTGCTGGAATGACGAAGATAGAAAAGCAACCATCCTGGAATTTGGAGGAAGCTCAGAAAGTGATAACTCTGTAAAAACACAGCGCTATAAAGGTTTAGGTGAAATGAATGCTGAACAGCTTTGGGAAACAACCATGGATCCAACCAGAAGAATTCTGAGAAGGGTGACCATAGAAGATGTTATTGAAACTGATAGGGTCTTCACTATGCTAATGGGTGACGAAGTTCCCCCAAGAAGAGCTTTTATTGAAAGTAATGCTAAATATGCACGTGTTGATGCTTAATATTACTCTTTTCCTGTTCGTTTTGTTGTAACTCTTGTACAGCAAAATACAGGAACTTAGGTAATATGGTATTGTGTGTGATTTTTATTTTGTCGTCGTCATATAAATGCTCGAGCATCTCAAAATATTTGTCTTCTCCATGGTGAGAAATGACTATTTCCTTTTTTTCATCCTGTTTCAGATAATGTGCCATTCCCACGGGATCTGCTTCAGGATGAAATTGAGTTCCTATCATTTCTTTTGAAAAGCGAATGCCCATGATAGCTCGTTCTAATGGAATAGTAGGTCGGAATTTTTCAAGACATATTACACTGGCTCCAAACTCATGTAACTTACTTCGATTAGGTTGAACAACTTGATAGTCACGCGAATCAACCACATAAAAAGGTTCATCGAGCCCTTCAAATAAAGGTTCTTCCAGCCCCATGCCAATTCTGTGGACAGGCATAACACCAAATGAGGTTGATTTTCTTTTGTTTACCTCCGCTAGTCCCCAATGTTGGACAATAACCTGAAAGGAATGGCAAATAAAAAATATATACTTCTTTTTTAACGCTGTCTTATTGTGCTCCAGGCAATTGTCCACTAATTTTAAATATTTATCTTCCCAAGGTTCCCCTGTTAACTTTGGATCACCAGGTCCACCTGACGAAATAAAAATATCATATTCGTTTGGGTTCGGAAATTCTCCCTTCGCCCTGACATCAAAATAATCTACCTTTTTTACCCAGGAATTACTGGCAGTTAATTCTTCCAACAACTGCTTAATACATCGCATCCCTTCATTTGGGAATTGATTATATAAATCCAAAACAGCAATATGTATAGGATTTTTCATTTCGTTTTCATTTAATTCCAGAGAATCCCCTTGTGGATAAAATCAACCCAAGCCAGGTACTTGTTCTCCAATGACTGCATGGGAAACAAAGGTTCCCCAGGTAAGGTTCATCGTATTTGGCTTGAAAGCCTCAGCCCTGCGAATGGCCAGATTTGCAGCAGCCTCAACCACCCATTCAAAATTTTCCTGTCCAACAGAGTTAATATCAGCGTCAGGTGCTGGATTACAAAAATCGATAGCGTATGGAATTCCATCTCTCACCGCAAATTCTACCGTATTGAAATCATACCCAAGGGCAATATTTAACCTAAGAACATAATCTTCTATGGTGCTTAGTAATTTCTTCGCCTCCTCTCCTTTTGCCTGAATAGCAGCGTTGTAACGAGACGCATGAGGATTTAACGGATTATATGGCATTATCCTTACCTCACTTCCTCCAATAGCATAACACCGAAAATAATCGTCAAACTTTATCTCTTCCTGTAACATCATAACCAGTTGTCCCGTCTGATTATGCTTTTGCCACATATCCTCCAGATTTTCCACTTGATAAACATTTTTCCACCCTCCACCATCATGAGGTTTCATATAAGCTGGAAAACCAACCTCTTCAGACATTCCTTGCCAGTCCAAAGGCATTTTTAAATTCCTAAACGATTGGGAAGTGGTATCGGTTGGATTTTCCTTTGACGGCAATAGCGCTGTTTCAGGAACAGGAACACCCAATGATTTAGCTAAACAATTATTGAAAAATTTTTCATCAGCACTCCACCAAAAAGGATTATTTATGACAGCAGTACCTTGTAATGCCGCGTTTTTTAAGTAGGCTCTATAAAAAGGAACATCTTGAGAAATCCTGTCAATGATTACAGCATACTCTGTTTCCCTTCCTTGCAATAATTTATCAATAGTAACAGATTCTGCTACTGTTTTACCTAGTTTTTCATTTACCCGTGCAATAAAAGCTTCCGGAAATGAATTCTCCATACCATATAAAATACCGATTTTCTTCATATTGTAATTTTATTTTCTATTTGAAAACACCCCTTACATTGAATTCAACATTCAAAAAATCAAATATTCCCGGGTTAAAAACTGAAATCAATGGTATTTAGAATGGTAAATCTTCTGCTTCAGCTGAAGATAAGCCTGAAGAGGTTGAAGTAGGGAAAGACGAAGGGGTATTATCAAAACTACCTGAGGCATTGCTATTTGGTGCAGCCGAGGGAGATGAACTGTTACTTGATTTTTCAATACGCCAGGCATTCAGATTGGTAAAATATTTATCCTGCCATTGTCTGCCCCTTAAATCGAAAGAAACCTTTATAATTTCTCCTTCCTGAAATTGGTTTAATAGATCACATTTATCTTGAACAGATTGAAATTTTACGAACTGAGGATAGGTCTCCATTGTTTCAATGACAAATTCTCTTGTTCTGAAACTACCTGTTCCTTTAACTTCCATGTCATAAGCTTTGACAAGTTTTCCTTCAATTTCGAATCCGGCCATGATATTTTTTTTACAAATTTAGCTCAAATTTACTTATTTACACTAAAATATAATTTAGTTGCTGCAATTTAAAAAAAACCTTCTATTAATATTAGCAAAAGCATACCAATTTTAAAGCCTTAAAAATTTACCAACAGGAGATTTTCCTTTCCCTATAGTGGGTATAATTGTAGACAAAAATTTGCTTGCCTGATTAGAAAGGTTTACTTTACCATTATTTAAACATTTTCCTAGGCATCGCACATTATGAAACGTAAAATTTCCATTTTCTATTCAGGGGTCCTGTTAACGTTCTTCTATCTCTTTCTTTTTGTTGTTTATCACTTGCAGACGCCTATATTTGATTTATTAACAGCTGTTCCTTTTTTCATTGTTGCTTATTTCTTAATCTTCAATATAGGTAAACCTGATGTACTTCAATGGATTGAAGAAAACAAAGGCCTTAAAAATCACAATAAACTAATCCTTCCGCTTCTTCTTCTTGTATTGCTCTTTGGTTACTTATTGATTTATGGAAAAAATCCCCTTGATAGTTCCGGTGGATTATTGTTTTTCCTATTTCTTTTTCCTGCCCTATATTACACAGCATTTCCCCGAAATGAGGTAGGTCGCATCGATTATCTGGTGCTTTTAATTATTGCTATTCCCCTTACTTTAGTAGAACCAAATGGTGACACTACCTTGCCTGTTGGCGGGAATGGATTTGGTTCTCTTTATAAAATTACATGGGTTCTTCTTCTTGCTTACACATATAGTTATATTAGAAAACTGGATGATGTTGGATTTTACCCTACGTTCAAGCTCAGGTTTTTAGGCATCGCCTTACTTTCCTGGCTCTCTTTTGTTGCTTTCGTTTTTATCATTGCCTTCAGTTTAGGATTCGTAAACCCAAGTCCTTTCAGTGAAATTATAAAGGATGGATTTTCAACATCCCTCTTAGAGATTATGCGTATCTGGATAGGTACCGCTCTTTTTGAGGAACTCTTTTTTAGAGGATTATTACAAAACATGTTAAGCCAGCAAATCAATAGCTCAAAAGCTTGGAAAACTTATTGGCGTTATGGTTTAATAACCGTACTTGTCTTATCTGTTGTAGCAGGATATGCTCTGGCCATCGAATTCATCTGGTTTCCAGTGATAATAACTTTTGCCTTGTTTTTTATGGCTTATTACCTGGAGAAAAAGTCCTTTCAGGCAGTGGGAACTTATACCGCACTTGCTATTATCAGCATGATTTTTGGCTTGGCACACTTTCATAAAGATTCAATCATTTTTGTAGGACTTGCAGCAGTGGCAGGTTGGGCTTATGGATATACTTATTTGAAAACGAAAAATGTATTTTATGCCGCACTTGTTCATGCATTGGTAAATTTTTCCCAATTTCTCTTTTTATTGAAACAAATTAAATAAGTATATGCTATTAAAAAAAACGGGGCTGTAAAATTTACAGCCCCGTTTTCATCATTTATAAAACCTTATCGGTATCCGTTGTGAATACCCTGGTACTTATGGTATAAGAACCACCATTTACATCCTTGTATTTCAAATCTACATAAAAAGCCTGAAACCCTTTTTTCACAAATGGAACGGTATATTTAACAGAGGTACCATTCAATTTTATGCGTCTGGTCAGCCAAAGGTTATTTCTGAAATCACGATCTGCAGACGTTGTCCCCCAAATAGCCGCATCCTGAAGATTTTCAGTAGCTCCATTCACCGTAATTTCAAATCCGTCCTTTCCTTTTACGACATCCCAGGTACAAACGGGATATTCCATGTCCTTAAGCGTTAATCCCCAAAAGGCGCTCAAAGCCTCAAAAGCCTGTTTGCCTCCACCCAAATCGTGTCCTGCATTGGGCACATAATGTATTAATTTCGTACCCGGTATCTGGTCGTAGTAATGTTTAATCGCATCGACCGTCCAATATTCGTCATTAGTGCCGATAAAAATAATTTTTGGAATGGTATATTTGTCACGATATGAATACGGGTCAACCATTGACGTAATAGCTTTACCGTCAGGAGTATCTGAACCTTGAGGAATGCCCAGTTTAACATAATCCTCAATCTGAATGCTATATTCCCCGTAAGTTTCAAGCTGATAGCTTAACGTTTTAGGCATATTTAACATATCGATAACGATAGGAGCGATAGCTTTAACCCTTTTATCGTCAATTGCACTGGACAACCAGGTTGTCCAACCTCGTTTTGATGCTCCGGAAATAGTAAAATTATTCACTTTGTGATTAAGTTGCCGCGCGGAAAATTCCTGAACGGCATCCATCGCTTTGACGGCTGATTTTACCATTGGAAACAAGAGAGGCCATGAATAATCCTTATCTTGTTTAAACTGGTGAAGCGTGTATGATATTAATTCATCTTCCGTTTTTCCGCCATAAAGAGGTTGATTTGGCACTTGTTTTAGTAAAGCAACAATCGCCTTGTTTTTAGAAGCTACAGAAGCTAATACAGGCCACATATTATCATTAGTGCTCCAATTGGGTTGTTCGTCTTTCAAGCTTCCGCCAGTTATAAATAACAAAGCGCCGTCAAATTGAATAGTAGCCGGAACAATGACGGTCAATTGATGCCTCCAGGTTATATTCCTCCATTTTTGAGAAGTCAATAATAATTGGTAAGCTTTAGAGCTGCCAATAGAAACAGAATCCTTTAACTCCCACGCATAATTCATATCTCCATTGGAAATATAATTTTTTAGCGCATTTTCAGGCGTTAGATTCGTTTGAGCAACCCCTAAAACTGGAATTATTAGTAGAATAATTCCTTTTAAGAACAGGTTAAAATTCATTGTTTATGGTTTATTAAGTGTTAATTACCAAGGTTTTCCCGTTCCTTGCAAAACCCAGGGTTTTGACCAGGGACTATTTTTTCCGTCAGCTTCTGAATGAATAGTTGATTCCAGTTTAGACATGGCTGCCTCTGTATTTACCTTATTCAGATTTCGTTCATCCAACATATAGTAAAATCTTACAGGCAAAACTTTTCTGATAGAAGCAGGTCCCACGGTTAACACAGGTAAACCTGTTCTTTTATAATCCATCCAGGCTTCCGTTGAAGCGGTCCAGCTAGCTATCCATTTTTGCTCTATTATTTGATCTAAAATACCCTCAAAAGCAACGCCTTTATTTGTGATATAAGTATTGTAGGCTGCAGCCGTACCCCATGTATCAAAAGACGCCTTAATACCCGCCAGATAATGTGTTTTAGCATCACCACCAACAGACCAGCCTTTAAGTGCTGCTTCTGCTAAAATAAAGCGTACTTCTGCTGTTGAAACCAGTCTCGATTTTAATAGAGGACCTTTTGCTTGTTTATAAATATCATTTAACCAGGAAACATGCGGATTATTGGCAGCCTGTTCAGCCGTTGGACTTAAATTGTAGGAAGCACCACCAATAATGGCTGTTGGCAAACCAACATATTCCTGATGGGTATTCACGTCCCTTCCAACCACTTTATCAGGGGCCAAAAGCCTTTTCCCATTTTCAATTCTATCCGTTCCTTTCGGTAAATTTGCATCAACCACTAATGGGATTTGCACTTTATTGGCCCAAACTGCAATCCTGGGATCTTTCAGATCAAGCAGTTTATTTACAAAAGTGGCTGCCATTTTCAACCTTCTATAATTAGAGGCACTGGCATCATAGGTAGTATTTGCGGGAAAAGAATCATCGTTGCTATTACCAGCAAAAGACATTGCCGCGTCATCTGCTATAGCCAATATGATTGGAAATTGAGCAGGATTTGCCATTATTTTTTCAATTCCCGCTTTTGCCACATCAGGCTTTTTTGAGGAAATACGAAGTAAGTATCTCAATGATAAAGAGTTTGCTAATTTCCTCCATTTATTTGGATTTCCCTGATAATAGACGTCAGCAACGCCAGGAACCCCTGTATATTCTGTAGCGGCCTTTGACAACAGCGTATTTGCCTTTTCAAGGTCTGCCAAAATACCAGTATAAATGGCCTCTTGAGAATCAAAAACCGGATAGGTAGTTGCCTCAGTTCCATCAGCACCTTTTAAAGCGGCTGTATAAGGTGCATCACCCCATAAATCAGTAATAAGTCCAAACAGCATAGATTTCATTACCAAGGAAATACCTTGGTGCATTTCCCAATTTAAGGTAACAGCCCGATCATAAACATATTGGTTGTTTCTTAAAATGCCATAATATGGGGCCCAACTTTGGCTTCCACCCCATTCATAAGCATTGTGAGCTCCTGACCAACCATCTTTTTGAGTATGTTGCATGACACCCGCCATATCCTGATAACCCAAATTGATAAAAGCTTTTCCTGTTTCTGTTAGAACCGTGGATAATACTAAGTTAGGATTTGCCGTTTCTGGATTTATACCGTTTGGATTTTCGTTCAAAAGCGTCAAATCCTGACAAGAATAAATAGTAAGACAAACAAAGACTAACAAACTCGATTTTATAAAAGACATATTTTTCATGATATTCATCGTTTAAAATTAAATTAAAAGGTTACCCCAAGTTTAAATCCTATTGGAATAACCCAGGGAGTTACATTGTACCGCTCAATGCCTTGTTTAAATTGAGAACCTCCCCCTTGAACCGCAGCTTCCTGTTGAAAGGCCATTTCAGGATCTATGTTTATTTTAGCTTTTGTCCACAGTATTATATTCCGGCTGTTTATAGAAAAATTTGCACTTTGAATGCCAATTTTCTTCAATAGATTTTGTGGCAATTCAATAGAAATAGATACTTCTCTTAACTTTAAGAAATCGGCATCATATAAAAACGCACGAGTAAAAGACCATGCCGTACTACCTGCAAATGGCAAGGTAGTCGTGCCTGGCCCTCCTAAGTTTTCAATATACCCAGTGGCATTTCCCGCTGCATCATATCCTTTAGCAATTACACCTGGAATAAAAACACCTCCATGTGGAAAGGTGTAAGGACCATATTTAAATCCAAATGGGCCATATTCAGGCGTTGGACCTCCTACTAAAGGGAAATAATTTCCATTTATTTTGATGAGTTTTTCTTGATTTTCAACCAGGTAATTCTTTAACGCATCTCCTGTTAAACCATTCGGATTAATTAATTTGTCTAAAAATAATTGTGAACGGCCATTTTCTTCGCCATATCTATAGGTTTGAGATACAAATTGTCCTCCATTTCTCCAATCAAAGGAAAGGTTTATACTTAAACTCTTATAAGACAAAGAAGTCTGCATGCCCATTAAAAAATTAGCATTGAAATTTCCAATTTTGTTTTTAGTTATAATGGCGTCGATAGACTGCCATTTACCCGTTTTATCTAATATTGGATATCCAAAATAGGGCGAAGAGGGATCTTTCACGGTAACAATTTCAGCATCGTAGATATCTCCGATTTCATCACCTACATAAGTCCAGGCACCCCCTTTTGCATCTTGCCATAAGGTATAAAAAGGTAAACCATCCGATAACTCCAGAATTCTGGTTCTATTTCTCGTCCAGTTCAGATTAATATCCCAATTCCAGTCATTCGATTTAACGGGTGTTAAACCCATAGATAGTTCAACTCCTTTACTTTCCAATAAACCCGCATTAATATTTTTCAATGAATAACCCGTAGAAGGAGGTAGCTTAGTACTTAATATTTGATTGCGATTCTCTACGATATAATAGGTTCCTGAAAATCTAAGTTGGTCATTAAAAAAACTTAAATCTCCCCCAAACTCATAAGAGGTAACAATCTCAGGTTTCAAATCAGGTATCAATAAGGTTCCAGGTGTTGTCAATCTCGGTATTCCATCCCAAGTTCCAGCATTACTTAGGGTTCCCAATAATTGATAAGGATTAGCATCATTACCTACCTGAGCGGCACCTCCACGTAATTTGAATAAACTTATCTGACTCGGCAAATTAAACATTTCATTCAATAAAATACTTAAGGAAGCCGACGGATAAAAATAAGATCTGTTGGCTACAGGTAGCGTACTTGACCAATCATTTCTGGCGGTTACATCCAGATAAATCATATCCTTAAATCCGATATTTGCCAATCCATAGGCACTATATATAGCACGTTGAAAATAGGAACTGAAGAAATCAAGGTTGGCTGGTGCAATATTCTGCACATTATAAGCACCTGGAACAATCAATCCTGTGCCGCCTCTAGTTGCATTCGTGATATTTGAACCATTTTGATATCTGGCATTTCCTCCAACAGAAACAGAAAAATTGAATTGATTCAAATCCTTTTTATACGTTGCCAAAAAATCTGCATTGCTTTCAAAGTTACTTAAGTTAATATTTCCATAAGCCCCGCGGGGATCATTGGTATAACTATTAGCTATCTTCATTTCTCTAACCTCATTGTACTTATCTATGGCGTACCTGCCCATCAAGCTGAACTCAGGGGTAATTTGATAATTCAGTTTTATATTTCCGAAAACACGATCACGTTCAAAACTATTATTTACCTCATTAGCCAAAAAATAAGGATTATTATAGACTCCATTAAATGGCGTTCTTTGCTGTAATCCCTCTTGTCCCGGCATCCAATAGTCCTGTAAATCTAAAATGTTTATATGCGGTGAAACATTATATGCCCATTCCAGAGGATTGGCACCCCTATTGCCCGCTGGACGGTTGTTGGAAGAAGACCTGCTTACATCCAAATTATTACTCAGGGTCATTCTCCGATTAATTTTCAGAGAAGTATTTAAATTAAAGGTGTTTCGGAATAAATCGGAATTAGGAATAATCCCCCGATTCTGCATATTAGAGTAAGACATTCTATATGAATAGGTATCAGATGCATTGGCAAAAGACACACCATTGGTAGATGTAATACCAGTCTGTACAAAATTAGCTACATTATTCTTGTTGGAAACCAAAGGAGTTGGCACTCTCTTACCGTTTGCATCCAATGGACTATTCCATTGTACCTCTGAATAACCTTTGTCCAGTTCCGCTCCATAGGTTGCTCCAATTTCTTCCTGAATCAATTTACCAAAAGCATTCGATAAAGGATTTTTTGTTATGGCAACTGGAATAGCAGAAAACTGGCCTGGTCCAAATTTCGTTTGCCATTTTAAATACTTGTAAGGTTCGTCAAATACGGTATTTGAAAATACATTCACCGTCATTTTTTTTGATTTTGAACCCGATTTGGTCGTGATTAATACCACACCATTTCCCGCACGTGACCCATAAAGTGCAGCGGCACTAGGGCCTTTCAAAACAGATACATTTTCAATATCATCTGGATTTAATCCTGAAATTGAATTTCCAAAATCTACCCGATTATCGTTTCCTACTTGACTGATGTTATTCAGGGTATTGGCAATAGGAACGCCATCAATGACAAAAAGTGGTTGATTGTCAGAACTTAACGATTTTGCACCGCGAATGACCATACTCACAGAGGAACCCGTTCCACCCGTTGCACTAATCGTTACACCAGCCATTTTACCTGCCAGTGAATTCAAAATATTTTCCTGTGGTAATCGATTTATTTCCTTACCATCCACTCTGGCAACGGAATAACCTAATGATTTTTCTTCTCGCTTAATGCCTAAAGCGGTAAAAACGACTTCCCCCAGTACAGAACTACTTGGAACCAAAATAATATCGAAAACTGTTTGGTTTCCAATAAGAAGTTCCTGTGCATCAAATCCAATGGAAGAAATGACTAAAGTCGCATTTGCTCCACTTATTTCCAGTGAAAATGTGCCGTTGTCATTTGAATAAGTTCCTTTGGTCGTTCCCTTTAAGGAAACACTTGCACCAGATACTCCTAACCCATCTTGCTCAGATGTAATTTTTCCGGTTATAGTCACCGTTTGCGCCATTAGGTTATTACTACCCAAAATGGATAGCAAAACAAAAATGGCACCAATAAATAATTTTCTTTTTGTGGTAATGATGTTCATTCAGTGCGACGTTTAAATAATTAATAATGAAAAGCACTCTGAAATTAGTCAAAAAATAAATTAATATTCATTATAACATTCACTTATTTTTAAAATTCAAACATTATTAACTTGAATTTCATAAATAAATAAAGATTAATTCATACATTTTCACGAAAATAACCGTTCATTATGAAATTGATTCCGCACTTAAAATGGTTGCTTTTCTCTTTTGCATCCTTTTATTTTTCTTTTACAAGTATATCTCAAAATATAACCTATTCTCTTCAGGAAAAAAGTACTATGCAAATTTCTGCCCATCGCGGAAATGCATCTTCTGCTCCTGAAAATACTTTAGCAGCTTTTAAAAATGCGCTCAAGGCTGGCGCTCACTTTATAGAGGTGGATGTTAGAACGACGAAAGATGGTATTCTGATGATTATGCACGACGCTAATCTGGAACGAACAACCAATGGAAAGGGTGCTTTCAAACTTTATGATGCGAAGTATTTAAAAACGCTCTCAGCTGGAAAGGGCTATGCAGATTCTTTTGAAAATGAAAAAATACCTACCCTTGAGGAATCCTGCCAACTTATTTATGAATGGAATTTAACCCATAAGGCTAAAACTTTTTTTTATATCGATGCGAAGGATGTGGAACCAAAACCGCTACTTTCTATATTAAGAAAATATAATCTGGAGGCAAATTCCGTATTCTATGGTTCTGACGATTTTTTACATCGTTTGAAAATGGAATTCGAGGGGGCTAAATTACTTCCAGCCCTTAAAAATCCTACTGAAATAATCGAAAAATTCAATAAACTCAAACCTTTTGCCTTCGATGCTTCCTGGCTGTCCTTAACGAAAGAGATGGTGGATGAAATCCATCGATTGGGTGTTAAAGTATTTACTGACCTGTTGGGGCCTCTCGATACGGAAATCAATTATATGAAAGCACGCGACATGGGCTTGGATTTAATTCAAACCGACCGAATTTTAGCAGTTCAAAAAATCGTGAAAAATTAGAAATAGCATTTACTAAGTACCACAGAAGGTTTTATATCCAGAGTCAATATTATCAGCAACATTCATAAATGAGGCAGCTGCATCATTTTGAGTGTATGGATTGGTGAAAATGCCAAGTAATTCCTTAAAAAACCGTAAATCGTCGTTTAAACAAGCCTCATCAAGGGCTTTTTCAACCAAATGATTTCTGGGAATGAATAGGGGATTATTTTCCCGCATCCTTTTTAATCGGGCATCCTCATTTCCCCTTTCTATGTCTTGCCAGTTGATAAACCATGACTGAAAATCCTCCTGCAAATAAATACCTTCCATTGGCATATCTCCCTGTAAAACCAAAAAAGTATTCGTATAATCCGCTTTATTTTTAGTCATCCAATCTAACAGGGTGAATAGGCTATTTTTTCTTAGCTGAAGATCTGTCTCATTTGA
>Ga0070374_10000520_pt1 | contig 15613 bp, 13 predicted proteins | sample LauGreSuBDMM15SN_2_FD_66374 | JGI IMG/M metagenome (GOLD analysis project Ga0070374, IMG submission 66374) | Freshwater lake microbial communities from Lake Michigan, USA - Su13.BD.MM15.SN (version 4) (version 4) | ecosystem: Environmental > Aquatic > Freshwater > Lake | place: Lake Michigan...
CACATCGCATCACGCATTTCAACAATTATTACAGCCATTGAAGGTGCGGAAGTGCCAACTGGAACCCTTGATATCACATTGTTTCGAGATGATTTAAGAATGCGTCCACCGCGAGCAATCATGCCAACAAAAATTCCTACCTCAGGAATCGAGGGTAAGGATGTGATTCTCATAGATGATGTTTTATTCTCTGGCAGAACTATTCGTGCTGCACTAGATGCGCTGGGGGAGATTGGTCGTCCCCGAACTGTTCAACTAGCTGCTCTAGTCGACCGCGGACACAGAGAACTTCCTATCAAGGCTGACTTCATTGGAAAGAATTTGCCCACCGCCAAAAACCAATCTGTAAAAGTACTTCTGAGCGAGATAGATGGTCGCGATGAAGTAACGATTGAAGAGGGGGGTGAATAATGCGTCACCTTCTATCGATATCTGATCTCAATAAGTCCGAGTCCATCTCGATTCTAGACACCGCAACTGAGTTAGCGCGGGTTAGTGATGGAGCAGTTAAAAAGCTGCCAACTTTACGTGGTCGCACAATAGTTAATTTATTTGCCGAAGATTCAACACGCACTCGTATCTCCTTTGAGGCAGCGGCTAAGCGTTTATCAGCTGATGTCATCAATTTCTCAGCCAAAGGATCAAGTCTTAGTAAAGGCGAATCATTGAAAGATACGGCGATGACCCTTCAGGCGATGGGTGCCGATGCTGTTGTAATACGACATCCAGCATCAGGTGCGGCACAGAGATTGGCTGACTCTGAATGGATGTCAGGAAGTGTAGTTAACGCAGGCGATGGAACTCATGAACATCCAAGCCAGGCACTACTGGATGCCTTTACTATCCGCAAGCACTTAGGTATGGGTGGAAGTGACCTAGCTGGTCTTAGTGTTGCAATCGTTGGAGACATCTTGCACTCACGTGTAGCTCGTTCAAATGTTTTATTGCTATCGATGTTGGGGGCTAAGGTTACTTTGGTTGCACCACCAACTTTGTTACCTGTTGGAATCCACAACTGGCCAACAACGGTTTCCTATGACTTCGATTCAGTCATCCCTCACGTAGATGTCGTAATGATGTTGCGAGTTCAACAGGAAAGAATGTCGGATCTCTTTTTTCCAAATGCGCGTGAATATTCACGGTACTTTGGATTGAACGCTGATCGAATGGCCGACATGAAGAAGGGTGCAATTGTCATGCACCCAGGGCCAATGAACCGCGGTTTGGAAATTTCCGCTGAAGTCGCAGATAGTGCGCGTTCGGTTATTACCGAACAAGTCACTAACGGCGTCAGTATTCGGATGGCGATTTTATATGTACTACTTGCAGGTGGAGCGCTAGAAGTTGGGAGCAACTAAATGAAGACAGCAGATTACCTAATCAAAGGTGTTTCATTACCTGACGGCACAAGGACAGATATTGCGATCTCCGATGGTGTTATCGCCTCAGTTAATAATGGATTCACAGGTGAAGCACACACGTTAATAGACGGTTCAGATTGCGTTGTATTACCTGGTCTGGTTGATCTTCATACACATTTGCGCGAACCAGGACGAGAAGATGCTGAAACCGTATTGAGTGGAAGTCGAGCAGGGGCAAAAGGTGGCTTCACAGCACTTTCAGCGATGGCGAACACATCACCAGTTGCCGATACGGCAGGTGTTGTTGAGCAGGTTTATAGATTAGGTCAGGAAGCCGGCATATTAGATGTGTTTCCCATAGGTGCTGTAACGCAGGGATTAAAAGGTGAAGCTCTCTCTGAAATCGGTGCGATGGCAGATTCGGTTGCACGTGTCCGCGTATTTAGTGATGATGGCAATTGTGTCTCTGACCCTCTCGTCATGAGACGAGCGCTGGAGTACATTAAAAAATTCGGGGGAGTTATCGCCCAACATGCCCAAGATCCGCGAATGACTATTGGGTCTCAAATGAATGAAGGTGAAATTTCTGCACGCTTGGGCCTTAAAGGTTGGCCAGCGGTGGCTGAGGAAGCAATTATTGCCCGTGATGTATTACTTACTGACCATGTTAAATCACGTCTTCATATTTGCCACTTAACAACTGCTGGAGGGGTAGAAATTATTCGTTGGGCTAAAGCTCGAGGTATCGATGTAACTGCAGAAGTTACCCCTCATCACCTCTTACTCACTGATGATCTAGCGAGTTCGTACGATCCTGTGTATAAAGTAAATCCACCTTTACGAACTGAATTTGATGTTCATGCCCTACGTGAAGCATTAGCGGACGGGACGATTGACATCGTTGCCACGGATCACGCACCGCATCCGACAGAGTCCAAGGAATGCGAGTGGCAAGAGGCAGCTTTTGGAATGCTTGGATTGGAAACTGCGCTATCTATAGTTCAAAAAACCATGGTTAATACAGGACTGATGAATTGGTCTCAGGTGGCAGATCGCATGTCAATTGCACCTGCGCGCATCGGTGGTTATGACAATCATGGGCAATCTTTGGTTGCAGGATCGATAGCCAACCTGGTTGTGATCAATCCAACTCAGAAGTGGACCGTAGACCGCGATTTAGTTCTGTCTAAGTCATCTAACACTCCCTATCATGGCAAGGAGTTACCTGGTGTAGTCACTCACACCTTCTATAAAGGCACAGCAACATTAATTGATGGAAACATCACTTCAATCGGAGGCAGGTAGTGGTTAGTGCATACCTTGTTTTAGATGATGGGCGAATCTTCGAAGGATCTACATGGGCTGCAACGGGTAAAACCTTTGGTGAGGCTGTTTTCCAAACTGGTATGACTGGGTACCAAGAAACTTTGACAGATCCTTCGTACCACAAACAGGTTGTAATCATGACAGCCCCGCACATAGGTAATACAGGCGTAAACGATGCCGATAATGAATCATCCAAGATTTGGGTAGCTGGTTTTGTTGTCCGTAATCCTTCACCTGTGACATCAAATTGGCGAGCTCAGAATGATTTGGAAGCAGAATTGATTGCACAGGGAATCGTCGGAATTCAAGGTGTTGACACTCGTGCGATAACGCGCCACCTGCGCGATCGCGGTGCCATGCGAGTGGGTATTTTTTCGGGATTAGAACTTACGCGCGAAGAAATGGTTGTTGAAGTTCGTAAGGCAGAGGCAATGGCAGGGGCCTATTTAGTGCGCGATGTGTCGACTCCGCATACTGTAGTGGTTCCAGCAATTGGAAAAAAGAACTTCACTGTCGCAGCACTTGATTTAGGAATCAAAGGCGCTACACCTCGAGCACTGGCTGAACGCGGTATCGAAGTGCATGTAATGCCTTTTGACTCTTCAGTGGCCGAAATCATGTCAGTAAGGCCTGATGGAGTGTTTCTTTCAAACGGTCCGGGAGATCCTTCAACAATGACCGATGTCATTGAGGTAGTCCGCGAATTACTGCTAGCTGAAATTCCTTTGTTTGGGATTTGTTTCGGCCATCAGATTCTTGGACGCGCTTTAGGCTTTGAAACTTATAAGCTCCAATTTGGTCATCGTGGTATTAATCAGCCGGTGATTGATAAGAGCACAGGCAAAGTCGAGATAACATCACACAATCATGGTTTCGCGGTGAAGGCACCGACGGATTCTGAGTTCTCAACTGTTTATGGCCGGGGAGAAGTAACTCATGTATGTCTTAACGACGGAGTCGTCGAGGGTCTACAACTATTGGATAAACCAGTTTTTTCCGTTCAATATCACCCAGAAGCAGCTGCCGGACCTCATGATGCTGCTTATCTCTTTGATCGATTTGTTGATCTAATGTCAATGAAGGCAAATGCCTGATGGGACTTGATGCAACGATCAAGAGTGTCCTAGTAATTGGAAGTGGACCAATTGTTATTGGCCAAGCCTGCGAATTTGATTACTCCGGGACACAAGCGTGTAGAGTTTTGCGCGCCGAGGGTATTCGTGTCATTTTAGTCAATTCAAATCCAGCGACAATTATGACTGACCCAGAATTTGCAGATGCAACATACATCGAACCGATTACTCCGGAAATTATCGAACAAATCATCGCTCTTGAAAAGCCTGATGCAGTATTAGCGACTTTGGGCGGACAAACAGCTCTGAACGCAGCGATTGGTTTGTACGAGCGTGGAACTTTGAAAAAGTATGGAGTGCGACTCATTGGTGCAGATGTGGATGCAATTCAACGTGGCGAGAATCGTGAATTATTCCGTGGAATCGTTGAAAAGGTTGGTGGAAAATCAGCAAAATCCAAGATCTGCCACACGATGGAAGAGATTATGGAAGCAGTGGTTCATCTTAATTACCCAGTTGTTGTGCGCCCATCTTTTACTATGGGTGGTCTGGGTTCGGGAATTGCCTTTAATGAACCAGAACTACGACAAATTGCTGGGGCTGGTTTGCGCCATAGTCCGACTTCTGAGGTTTTACTCGAAGAATCTATTATCGGCTGGAAAGAATATGAACTTGAAGTCATGCGTGATCGAAAAGATAACGTCGTAATTGTTTGTTCTATCGAAAATCTAGATCCTATGGGAGTTCATACTGGGGATTCAATAACTGTAGCTCCAGCGATGACATTGACTGATGTTGAGTATCAAAAATTACGCGATCTTTCAATAGATATCATTCGTGAAGTAGGGGTGGATACAGGGGGATGTAATATCCAATTCGCTGTAAATCCCGATGACGGGAGAATCATCGTTATCGAAATGAACCCAAGAGTTTCCCGCTCGAGTGCACTTGCATCTAAGGCAACTGGGTTTCCGATAGCAAAGATTGCTACAAAACTAGCTATTGGCTATACCCTTGATGAAATCCACAATGATATTACTAAGGTAACTCCTGCCTCTTTTGAACCAACACTTGACTATGTAGTTGTTAAAGTTCCTCGTTTTGCTTTTGAAAAATTTGCAGATGCTGATCATCGTCTTACAACAACTATGAAGAGTGTCGGCGAAGCGATGGCTATCGGACGATCATTCCCTGAAGCGCTGATGAAGGCTTTAAGATCCTTGGAACGCAAAGAGGCAATCTTTGCGTGGCCAAAAGTAAGTCAATCTGAATTAGCCTTCCTACTTCAATCTATGAGAATCCCTACTGAATATCGCTTGCAACAGGTACAAAGAGCAATGTGGGCAGGGGTCAGCATTGATCAGGTATATGAGGCGACAAAAATTGATCGCTGGTACTTGCACCAGATTGAAATCATTAATGAGCAGGCTTCTGTTATTGCCCAACCTGGAGAGTTGTCAAGGGATGTATTGCGCGCAGCAAAGTCACACGGCTTCTCTGATTGGCAAATAGCTATTTTGAGAGGGGTAACTGAAGAGGAAGTTCGTAAAGCTCGTCATCATGTAGGAGTTCGTCCGGTTTACAAAACCGTTGATACCTGCGCAGCCGAATTCGAGGCCTTCACTCCTTACCATTACTCAAGTTATGAAGAAGAATCGGAAGTGCGTCCGCGGGCTACCCCAGCAGTTATTATTTTAGGTAGCGGACCGAACCGCATTGGTCAAGGAATCGAGTTCGATTATTCGTGCGTGCATGCCTCGTTCACCTTACGAGAAGCCGGGTTTGAAACAATCATGATCAATTGCAACCCTGAAACCGTTTCTACAGATTACGACACGAGTAACCGTTTGTACTTTGAACCACTGACCCTTGAAGATGTCCTAGAAGTTGTACATGCCGAGACGCAGGCTGGGCCAGTACTTGGTGTGATCACGCAATTAGGTGGTCAAACGCCTTTGGGCTTGGCAGCGGGATTGAAAGAAAATGGGGTAACTATTTTGGGTACCTCGCCAGAAGCAATCAATCTGGCGGAGGAACGTGGAGCGTTTGGAAATATTTTGGCTGAACAGGGATTGTCAGCGCCCCAGTTTGGGATGGCTGCCTCTCAATTAGAAGCAACTACATTCGCTCATGAAATTGGTTATCCGGTATTGGTTCGACCTTCATTCGTACTAGGTGGCCGAGGCATGGAGATTGTTTATGATGATGATGCTCTTGGCGTTTTTATTTCACGTGCCACAGATATCACGCCAGATCACCCTGTTTTAGTGGATAGATTTTTAGATAACGCGATTGAAATTGATGTTGATGCTTTATTTGATGGTCACGAGCTCTTTCTCGGGGGAGTCATGGAGCACATAGAAGAGGCTGGTATCCACAGTGGTGACAGCGCATGTGTTCTTCCCTCGATGACGGTGACCAATGAACAACGGGATGAGATTAGGATTGCGACAGAAAAGATCGCACGTGGTGTTAATGTTCGTGGATTAGTAAATATTCAGTTTGCCATCGCCGAGAACACGCTTTATGTTCTTGAAGCCAACCCTCGAGCTTCAAGGACAGTCCCATTTGTGAGCAAAGCAACCGGAGTGCCTTTAGCAAAGGCGGCCGCCAGGATTTCAGTTGGATCCACTATTGCCGAACTACGTGGAGAAGGATTACTGCCTTCATCGGGTGATGCAATCGCAAAAGGAATTTCTATAAAGGAAGCAGTGTTGCCATGGAACCGTTTCCGCCGCACGGATGGTAGAGGTGTTGACGCAGTGCTGGGACCTGAAATGCGCTCTACAGGTGAGGTTATGGGAATATCACCAACTTTTGGAGAAAGCTATGCAAAGAGTCAGATTGCAGCATTTGGTCCATTACCGAAGTCCGGAACCGTATTCATTTCATTGGCAGACAAAGACAAAAGTCCTGGAATCGAACCTACTAAAGGATTTTCGGATCTTGGATTTCATATATTGGCAACTGATGGGACAGCAGCCTTCCTTCGACGCCATGGGATTGAATGCACGACAGTGAGAAAAAATTCTGAAGGAACAGGTTCAATGGGTGAGAAAACAATCGTAGACATCATTAATGCTGGGGACATAGATCTTGTGATCAACACTCCGGTTGGTCGTGGCACACGCGCAGATGGTTGGGCAATCCGCACCGCTGCAGTCCAGCGATCTATTCCGTGTATCACTACGACCGCTGGATTTAGCGCCGCTGTGGATGCGATTACCTTTTTGCAAAGTAGTCCTCTCAGCATTAAATCCTTGCAGGAATGGTTGGCATAAATGGCTCAGATTAATAAAAGTGCTCAGCAATTGTTAGCGCCTATTGTGAGCAATAAAAAAGTAGGCCAGTACCAACAAATTATAATTAACGTTGGAGATCTTGCCGCATCGTGCAAACCTGGCAATTTCGTAGCAATCAATGTCGGTGGCGATTCATCAAGCATGGTATTGCGTCGTGCTTTTGCTATTTCACGTGTTTCTGTTAGCTCAACATTTGGTGGCACGATGGAGCTCATAGTTGCCCCTCATGGACAAGGCAGTAAGTGGCTGTGTGCCCAAGGTGAAGGAGTGGTGCTTGATGTTGTTGCACCTCTTGGAACAGCTTTTGGAATTCCGACAGATGCAGTACCGGTGTTATTAATTGGCGGTGGTTACGGATCTGCGCCACTGTTTGGCTTAGCTGAAGTTCTCAACTCCCGAGGCTGCAGAGTGGATATGTTGCTCGGTGCGAGCACTGCTTCAAAGATCTACGCGCCGATGGAGGGCAAGCGAGCTGTTAACTCGATGCGTATATATACAGAAGATGGCTCCATGGGTCACACCGGACGGGTAACCGACCCTATTGCAGAAATAATTAGAGATTTGGATATCGCTGTTGTCTATTCATGTGGCCCTATGCCGATGTTGTCGGCAATAACAAAGATAACCGACGCTCTTTCTGTCGTGCATCAGTGTGCAGTAGAAGAAGCAATGGCGTGTGGGATCGGTGTATGTATGACCTGCGTGCTACCAGTTGAAAACGAAGATGGATCCGTATCTATGGTGCGCTCATGCATTGATGGTCCAGTGATGGACGGCTCTAAGGTGCAATGGAATCTAGTTGGAAAACAAGCATGAGCACATTAGATTTTTCGACCACGATCGGAAACACCTGGTTTCCTGCTCCAACTTTCACTGCTAGCGGATGCGCTAGTTCAGGTCGCGAACTAGCCCAGTTTTTCCCCTTGCGTGAAATGGGCGGAGTAGTGACCAAATCATTAATGTCTAAAGCCAGAAATGGCCGTCCAACTCCACGTATGGCTGAAACACCAAGTGGCATGTTGAATTCAATCGGTTTACAAGGCCCAGGTATAGACGCTTTCATCGCAACCGACATTCCATATTTAAAAGAACAAAAGGCCCGCATAATCATCTCCATTGCTGGCGAAACAGTTGAAGAGTACTCAACATTGGCTAGAAAATTGCGATCTGTTTCAGGTATTAGCGCTATTGAAGTCAACATCTCATGCCCCAATGTCGAAAATCGTGGACTGGTTTTTGCGTGTGATCCTGAAGCATCACGACGTGTTATCGATGGAGTTCGACGAACAATTGGGGGAGAGGTCCCTATCATCGCAAAACTTTCCCCCGATGTAACTGATTTAGTATCGATTGCGCGTGGAGTTGTAGATGCTGGCGCTGATGGATTGGCCCTCATTAATACTGTTCTCGGTATGGTTATTAACGTTGACACAATGCGTCCGCATTTGGGTGGGAAAACCGGGGGATTATCTGGTCCAGCAATTAGACCGATTGCTGTGCGTGCGGTGTATCAGGTACATGCTGCATTACCTAACGTTCCAATATTAGGTATGGGTGGAGTTGCAAGTGGCAAGGATGCTCTAGAGATGATTTTGGCTGGCGCAAGTGGCGTATCTATCGGAACTGCAACTTTTGGTAATCCAACAGCGATTATGAAGATTCAAAATGAACTTAAACAACTTTTAATTGATCGCGGTTTCACATCGCTGAAGCAAGCTATCGGGTACGCACATCGACCAGGAACGGAGGATTCGAATGTCTAAACCACCAATTGTCTTGGCTGTTGATACTCCAGAACTAGCGACAGCTATTGAATGGATTAAAGCTACGCAGGATTATGTTTCAGTGTACAAACTTGGATTGGAATTTTTTTTAACCTTTGGAAGCGATGGAGTCAAAGCGATAAAGAATGTTACCGATTCTGAGATTTTCCTTGATTTAAAACTTCACGATATTCCTCATACTGTAGCTGGGGCAGCAAAGGCGGTCTCGCACTTATCTCCGCAGTTTTTAACTGTGCATGCATCAGGTGGTTCCGCGATGATAAAGGCGGCAGTTGATGCCTCTGTGAAAACACACATAACTGGTGTCACAATTCTCACCTCGCTCTCAGAGGATAATGTGACAGAAATTGGATTCAAGGCTGATGCTCTTCAATCCGCAGTCGGATTAGCCACACTGGCTGTTGCAGCAGGGGCGGGTGCAATTGTTTGCTCACCGATGGAGATTGTGGCTATCCGTCAAGCAGTAGGAATATCGCCAATCATTATTACTCCAGGGGTTCGTCCGACAGATTCCGAGTCAGTAGATGATCAAGTACGAACAATGACACCGAGAGCAGCCATATCGGCCGGAGCCAATTTGGTTGTTATCGGACGACCTATTACACAGAGTTGGAGCCAGGGCGCTACTGCCATGCGAGAGCGGGCGGCCGAGATCGCTTCTGAACTTGTCTAGATAAAACGCTAGATTTGTCACATGGGATTACCTCCGCAGTTAACACCTGAGCAGCGTCAAGAAGCTTTGCTCAAGGCGGCAACCTCGCGAAAGCGCCGGTCTGAGGTGAAGGTTAAAATCAAAAGTGGTGAATTTTCTATCGATACAATTTTGGATTTAGCAAAGAGCGAAGATGCAGTGGCAAAAATGCGCGTCAAAGAGTTGTTGGAATCTTTATCTGGTGTTGGAAAAATCCGAGCCCAAGCCCTTATGCAACGGTTGAATATCTCTCCGTCCCGTAGAATTCAAGGGTTAGGTCGTTTGCAGATAAAGCAATTGCGCCAGGAGTTTATGAAATCAGAGCATGCAATAAAGCCAGGCAAGCTATTGGTGCTATCTGGTCCTGGGGGTGTCGGGAAGAGCACTGTGGCTAGGAAACTACGAGAAGTTGGAGATTTCTGGGTTAGCGTTAGTGCAACAACCAGAAAGCCTCGAAGTAATGAAGTCGATGGTCATGATTATTTCTTTGTAAGTGATCAAGAATTTACTCGCATGATCAATGCCAACGAGTTCTTGGAATGGGCTGAATTTGCAGGTAATCGTTATGGCACCCCCCAGGAAAAAGTAGAACATGCATTGTTGCTTGGAAGAAATGTATTGTTGGAAATTGAGATAGCAGGGGCTAAACAAGTTAAGGCACATCTACCTCAATCGGTTCTGGTATTCCTAGAGCCTCCTACGTGGGAAGAATTGGTCTCTCGACTAGAGGGTCGCGGTACAGATAGCCCTGACAGACGGGCGGAACGGTTGAATCTGGCTCAAGAGGAGCTCGCTGCCGCATCATTTTTTGATGTAGTCCTCATAAATGATCAGGTGGAGAGCGTGGTCGGAAAACTGATAGAGTTATCTCATAATTAATAGGTCGTTATTAATTCAGTATTGATCAACGAAGCGGGGAAAACCATGGATGGCATAACAAATCCACCGATTGACGAACTTCTAGATAAGAGCGGCTCTAAGTACAGTCTCGTTTTGTATGCTGCAAAGCGCGCTCGTCAGATTAACGCTTACTACTCTCAACTCGGGGAAGGCCTGCTTGAGTATGTGGGACCTCTAGTTGAAACACATGTGCACGAGAAGCCTCTTTCAATCGCACTTCGCGAAATCAATGAAGGACTTCTAACAATCGAAAACCTCGAACCAACAGCTTAAAACCACTTTTATGTCACCAGTCGGCCGTGAAGTTGTGCTCGGCGTTGGTGGCGGAATAGCTGCATATAAATCCTGTGAACTGTTGCGTCGCCTTCAAGATCGCGGCTATGCGATAACTGTGGTTCCGACGCCGTCATCACTGAATTTTGTTGGAAAAGCGACGTGGGAGGCGTTATCTGGTCGCCCCGTAAATACTCAAGTCTGGGAGAACGTTCACACAGTTCCCCACATTGCTATAGCTGAATCTTCACATTTCTTTTTGATTGCTCCAGCAACAGCCGATCTCATTGCTCGTCTTGCCGCCGGCCGTGCTGATGATCTATTAACCAATCTGGTTCTCGCATCAGATGTTCCCAAGATGTTAGTACCAGCCATGCATCCATCAATGTGGCTGGACCCGGCAACTGTTACTAATGTAGAAACATTGCGCTCACGTGGTTTTCTGATCATGGATCCAGATGTGGGACGCCTAACTGGAAATGATATAGGCCCAGGACGCTTTCCTGAGGTTTCTGCAATCATCGAAAGATTTGATACTTTAACAGGCAATGTTCAGGACCTAAAAGGTAAGCGAATATTAGTAACCGCGGGTGGTACACGCGAAGCGATAGATCCAGTCCGCTTCATCGGAAATAGATCCTCGGGGAAGCAAGGCATCGCGATTGCTAAAGCTGCTCTCAATCGAGGAGCCCAGGTTCATTTGATCGCTGCAAATTGTGATACCTCCGATTTGGATGGAATAGAAATTAGTAAGGTTGAAAGTACCTCTGATATGCACACGATTTTGTCAGAGCAGTTTCCTATCTGTGATGTTTTAATCATGAGTGCAGCGGTAAGCGATGCAAGACCTAAAAAATTGTCTCTTGAGAAAATCAAGAAAGCGCTTCTGGGGAGTATTGAACTAGAGGAGAATCCAGACTTGTTGGCCACGGTGGCTGCCACAAAGAAAGATCAAATAATTATTGGTTTTGCTGCTGAAACTAAGGATCATCTGCAAGAGGCTCGCAGAAAACTTGAAGCAAAAGGGTTAGATCTAATCTATGTTAATGATGTTTCTGGCGGGGCGATATTTGGTCAAGACCTAACTATGGGTACGATACTCCTACGCAATGATGCGGATATAGCGGTCAAGGAAGTCTCCAAAGACGCTCTCGGAAATCTACTTCTTGATCAAGCCATCCGGCAGTTAGGTTAAAAATGTCAAAGCGCCTTTTCACATCAGAATCAGTCACCGAAGGTCATCCGGACAAGATTGCAGATGCAATCTCAGATGCTGTTTTAGATTCATTATTATCCCAAGACAAGAAAAGTAGAGTAGCTGTTGAAACTCTCATTACAACGGGACAGGTGCATGTCGCTGGTGAAGTTACGACTGATGGATATGCGGATGTAATGGGGATCGTTCGCGATACCGTTTTGAATATTGGCTATGACTCTTCAGACAAAGGTTTTGACGGAAACAGTTGCGGTGTTTCGATCTCCATTGGTCAGCAATCTCAGGATATTGCCCAAGGAGTCGATGATGCATATGAACACCGTGTTACATCGGCTGTTGATCCTTTGGATCTTCAAGGTGCAGGTGATCAAGGATTAATGTTTGGTTATGCGTGCGATGACACGAAGGAGTTGATGCCATTACCGATTTGGTTGGCACATGCTTTAGCACAGCAGTTAACAAAGGTTCGTAAATCTGGTGCGCTGCCTTATCTTCGCCCAGACGGAAAAACTCAGGTAACGATTGAGTATGAGGGTGATCGTGCGATTGCGATTAATACAGTTGTTATTTCTAGCCAACACGCAGAGGAAGTCGATGTAGTCAAGAAGTTGACGCCAGAGGTCATTGAATATGTTATTGATCCGATTCTGGCCAGCATAGATCTTCCACAATCAGATCTTCGTACCTTAATCAACCCGACGGGTCGTTTTGTAATTGGTGGACCGATGGGAGATGCTGGTTTAACCGGACGCAAAATTATCGTTGACACATACGGTGGAATGGCACGGCACGGTGGGGGAGCATTTAGCGGCAAGGATCCATCAAAGGTGGATCGTTCAGCTGCGTATGCAATGCGTTGGGTAGCAAAGAATGTGGTTGCTGCCGGTCTTGCTCGTCGTTGCGAAGTCCAGGTCGCTTATGCAATTGGCAAGGCACAGCCGGTCGGAGTTTTTGTTGAAACATTTGGAACAGAAACTGTGCCGGTTGCAAAGATTCAAGATGCTGTTGTTACAGTATTTGATCTTCGACCAGCCGCGATTATTCGCGATCTTGATTTACTTCGTCCGATTTATTCGCTAACCAGCGCATATGGTCACTTCGGTCGTGAACTTCCTGAATTTGCATGGGAGCGAACCGATCGTGTGTCAGCGCTTCAAAACGCAATTAAGTAGTCGGTGGCAACGCCAAAGCTTTTTCGATTAAGGGCTGAAGTTGCTCCTGCATCTTCTGGGCCTAGAGCTTCGGTATTGCCCTATGCACGTGTGCGAGTTGATACAGGAGTTTTTCATCTGGATCAACACTATGACTATCAAATTCCAGAAAAACTTAGCGCCTCTATTCAAATAGGCGTGCGCGTTCAGATTCCTTTTGGAAACCGTGAAACAGAAGGAATTGTTGTTGACCGAGTTGAAGAGCCTGAACGAGCTGGAGATCTAAAGAGCATCACAAAGGTTCTATCTGTTGTGCCAGTTGCAACAACCCAAAGTTTGCATTTGATTGATTCGATTGCAACGCATTATGCGTGTAATCCATGGGATCTGATCCGCTCTGGCATTCCTCCGCGAGTGGCATCGGTTGATAAAAGCTTTTTATACGGCAAGCCAAATGGCGAGAAGAGCTCAAAGAAATCAATCGAGTTTGCGACTCTGGCTCCATTCATCGAGGCCCAAAATCAGTTGGTCCCATTGGTAAGGGAGAATCTAGGAGCAGGCTCTGTTCTGATCGTCGCTCCTGATGAAAAAGATGTGGATCTCATCATCGGTGCATTGAGAGTCTCTTATATATCGGCCCTGAAACTGACCGCTGCTATGACTCGTGAAGAACGCTACCGTAATTATCTTCTAGCGATGCATGGATCTAATACCATCGTGGTCGGAACTCGTAGTGCAATCTTTGCACCTATCAAGAACTTAGCGACTGTGATCATTCATAAGGAGTCTTCTTATGATCATTACGAAATGCGATCACCTGGCTGGAACACAAGAGCAGTCGGCCTTATTCGATCTAACCTTGAGTCTCTAAAATTGATTCTGACTGGATTCTCTCCTTCGATTGAGGTGTCCCAATTAATTGATGAACGTAAAGTGAAGTACCTTAATTCAAGAGAGACCGTAAAAGTGAAAGCCTTCACGCCAAGTGAAGGTGCTTTGCTACCGGGACGTATTTTTGTCGATATAAAGAAGGCGTTGTCGGTGGGACCTGTTTTATTTATTGCGCCACGCAAAGGCTATGGTAATGCACTGTTGTGCGCTCACTGCCGAAATGTTGCGGTATGCGATTGTGGTGGAAGATTATCTGTTTCCGCCAAGGGTAAGGCGCCCTCATGCGTCCATTGCGGCAAGGGATTTCAAGAGTGGAAGTGCTCTTTCTGCAATCGTGATAAGCAATATTTGGCAGGTCGTGGAATCGAACGCGCTGCAGAGGAAATTTCACGAGCTTTTCCAAATTTTCCGGTAGTGGTTTCAGCTGGTGATGTTATAAAAGATCGAGTTGACTCTAAACCGGCTTTAGTACTTGCAACACCAGGTGCGCAGCCCCAGGTTGATGGGGGCTATGCAGCTGTTGTAATTTTAGATGGATTGCGTTTCTTTGCACATACCGATTTACGTACTCAAGAAAGGGCCCGAGAACTATTCCTGGAGACCTCCTCTCTGATTTCTGCAAACGGTTCTGTTCTCTTAGTTATTGAAGATACACACCCAATAGTGTCGGCTATAGCACGATGGAATGTTGCTCCACTTCTTAAACGAGAGTTAAGTGAGCGCTCTGAACTGAATCTGCCACCATCAGTGTTTTCAGTAGTTTTGGTGATGGATCAATCAATCGGTGTGCAGATCGCAATTGGACTAAAGAAAGCGTCTCTCGAGGGACGAATACCTCATTCATCCAGAATCTATGGTCCAACCGAGATATCTAAGGGCCAAGTAAAGATAGTGATACATGCGGACAAAAAAGACGCACCAGCTTTGACTAGTGGTGTGCATGAATTACAGCGCCGCAGAAGTATTGCCAAAAAGGAACTTTTTACGCTTAGGGTTGAACCATATTCACTGTAATCGATTGGTAGACTAACGCCATGTCAATTCAAGAAATACGATTCTTTGGGGACCCGGTGCTGACGACTCCTGCTTCTCTAGTCGTAGATTTCGACAAAGAATTACGTGTCTTAGTCCAGGATTTAACAGAGACAATGATTGATGCCCCTGGCGCAGGCCTAGCGGCCCCACAGATAGGCGTTCCATTGCGTGTTTTTGTGTGGGATGTAGATGAAGAGCTAGGCCACTTAATAAACCCGGTCTTAACCTTGAGCGAAGAGATGCAAGATGGTGAAGAGGGTTGTCTGTCATTTCCAGAGATTCGTTATCAAACTCCACGTGCGATGCGAGCAGTTGCTAAGGGATTTAATATGCATGGGGAACCAATTACTGTCGAAGGTTCGGAGTTTTTAGCCCGCGCTTTGCAGCATGAGACTGATCATTTGAATGGGATTCTTTTCATAGACAAGCTTTTACCTGATGATCGCAAGTTAGCTATGAAGGAGATTCGTGAGTCAGAGTGGTTCAACCTGGCTTTCGAGCAGGGACGTGCTATCGAGGTTAAGGATTCACCACACACAATTTTCGGACGGATTTCTTAATGCGTATCGGAGTAGCTGCTACTCCGGATGTAGCGATACCCACCTTAAAT
>Ga0070374_10000530_pt1 | contig 15550 bp, 11 predicted proteins | sample LauGreSuBDMM15SN_2_FD_66374 | JGI IMG/M metagenome (GOLD analysis project Ga0070374, IMG submission 66374) | Freshwater lake microbial communities from Lake Michigan, USA - Su13.BD.MM15.SN (version 4) (version 4) | ecosystem: Environmental > Aquatic > Freshwater > Lake | place: Lake Michigan...
CCGCCCGAGTCTTGGCTCGTGCTAGACTTTCGGGAATTTCCCAAAGTCGCCGCACCACAGGAACACTGTGCGCGACGACCAGTGTTGAGAAAAAAACGGGTTCACAGCCAAAATCGACAGATGACACGTCGACGACACCCTCGACACGCGGAGGGTGCTGTGCTGGTACGTGGCGTCGCCGTCCTCGCGCGTCAACCATAGGCCTCCTCAATGCAAGTCGGGACGCACGTGCTTGTGTCGGGTCTGCAGTCTCGTCCTGATCTCAACGGACGGAAAGGAGTCGCAAAGTACTATGTGCCAGCCAGCGGCAAGGAGGGGCGGTACTTGGTGCAGATAAATGGCACCGATGAGAATCTTGGGATCAAGTTTGGAAATCTCACTATCTGCGATCATGACGAGAGTGTTGACAATGACATGCTCACAGTCAACGGGCTCAATTATTGCGCAAAGCATCGGGCGGAGATCTGTGGGGAGTGTGGATACGACTTCCGTCTCCAGAATCGTGCGGCCATGCTGGAGCCCGGTGAAGAGGTGTTCGATCGCGCTGTCAAAGTAGACGAGGAAGAGGCTGCGAGGAATGAGCCGCCGCTGCGGGCTCCGCTCAAGGGCAAGCCTGGCCAATCAGCTCCACACAGTAGTGCCACAACGCCAGTCCTGAACAAAAATGCTTCGGTCAAAAAGGGCCTCGACCCATCGAAGCTCGACCCGTGGCCAAAGGATCAGTCGCAGCCCGACCCAAAGACAGGGCGTGGGCCACTCGAGCAAGCCTTCACCAATGTGTTCTCGTTACGAGAGAAGATAATGAGCCACTCTTCGCAGAAGCCATCACCAAGTGAGAACCCATTGTATCACGTCAAAGAGTCGATGCTCGCGATCGGCGCGCGATGTGACGAGTGCTTCTGCGAGAACAAGCCCGTCCCGCGGTTCTCGCTGCAAGACGAGGCTCAAACAGAATTGATCTTCATCGACGTATTGGATGCCAAGGTTCTCGAGTATAATGAAGATAAGTTCGCAATCCCAGCTCTTCTGGTCCGATACTCATATTGCACGGCTTCGAACATGCGAGGCTTTATCGAATCGACGGAAGCGTCTATGAAGCTCAAGGTTGACAGCGACGTGGCCATGGGCTTCAGTGCAACAAGTTCGAAGAAATCAGGGTTTCAGAACATGCCCTCACACGTGGCGGAGATTGCACTTGCGCGTTCGATACTTGATGGCAATCGTAAGCGTTTGGACCCTGCATATGTTGAGCGCGCTTTGAAAGACTGGCCCACGAATTGGTTTGTCAGCGTCCTGCTGCCTATCTGCAAGGAGGCTGAGAAGCCCAAGGAAGCTAAGGATGTGTGCGCGAAGTGCGGAAAGCAGGGTGCGTCGTTGCAGACGTGCGCTAAGTGCAAGGTGCAGAAGTATTGCTCGAGGGAGTGCCAACTGAGTGATTGGAAGATGCACAAGAAGAGTTGTGTTGCTCCGGAGAGAGACGCTGATGCCGATATCGTGAGCGTCGATCTTAGCATTGATCCGTTTGAGGCAGCGGGCATGGCAGCAGGCATGACTTATTGCACTTTTAGCCACGACGCCGATGCTAGTGCTAAGGCGGCCTTATTCTCAAGTATGGCGGCGAGACCCTCGGACAACGAACTCCCAGCTGCTGATAAGTTATTCGTAATCAAGATTCAGGTGCCAATGTTGCCTCTGGGCGTGCCGCCATCTCCACAACATTTGCGTGCTCCAAGTGGCATGATGTGCTACAATGCAAAGCGCGATCTGCAGTTCACGATCACCTTGGATAATTGCTCGGACGCCATGCGCCTCTTCAGCATCGTTCGCTCGGGTTCGATCGCCAATGGCATGAAAGGCTACTTCAACGCGTACCTTGCAGGTGAGACCCTTCAAATCCTTGCACACAAGCCCCTAGCGCTTCAGCCATGGTGACATCCGCGGAAGGCTTTCGCTGTGGGAGGAGAGGGTCCCTGACGCGTCAGCGAATTCCTCACTGTACTTGAGAGACATTTCGTCGGTTCCGGCGTCACGTGGTTACCTGTGTTTCCGTGACTGGGTGCGTACACGTAGGGCGCGTACATGCACTTGGCAGGCGCTTTAAGGTAGTACCTTTGTCCTTTCGCGTCATGACGTCAATTGCATTACGTGTCATTCTTGGTCATTCTTGGGGGGCGATCGGGGGGCGAAACCTGATCTCGCATCGCTCCGATAACGAAACGAACACCGACTCGTCGACACTGGTCACTGCAGGGATTTATTCGTAACTCGAGTAAACTCGAGCCACAGGTGTCCCAAGGTATCCCATTGTGCATTGAGTTCTAGAGCTCAAAACTTCAAAAGTCGAACGTGGAAATCCCATACTCAAGTTCACAAACCAGCCCCACCCTAATTTCGAGCGGGAAATGCCCCCCTCCTGAGACTCAGTGCCAGACTCGACTCGAAGTCGAAACCACTAACCAGCTTGGTCGATACTCGATTTTTCACTGTATGCGTGTATAGCTCGCTACCGTTTCGCTTGTTCCCAGGCCTCGCCCGCCCCGGGGGCCTTGGCAGTCATTGGTTCATGTAGGGCTCATTCCCGAAATCACCCTTTTGAGTGCGAGCGGACTACCTTAACGCACTCTCTCGCGTGCACGCACACATGTGCGAATTCACGCACTCCCCTGCGTGTACATACCTCAGTCAGCCTTCTCCCTCAAGCCTCCTCGTTCCCAAGTTCGGCAGTCAGCCATCTCCCTCAAGCCGCGAGCACGTCCTCGACGGCGACCATCGCTCACCTCGAGCTGCCGTCGCCTGGCTTTTGATGCCTGGGCCGCTGGATGAGCTGTGCGGCGATCGCCCCTCGCTCGAGACCGCGGATCGCTCGCACCCACAGCCTCGAGACGAGCATCCACTGCACGCGGTAGATGGGCAGAATGTAGCCGAAGAAGGACGAGCTGTTGGGCAGGAAGCGCGCGACGAGCAGCGGCAGTGTGAACGCGCGGAGAGCCAGGCTGACTGCCGCGGGCGAGCGCACGAGCAGGGCGATGGGCACGGCCACGCCGAGGACGAGTGCTCGATGCTCTGAGACGAACGCGCGCAGTGGCGCCGTGCGGCCGCTGAAGGCCGCGCTCACAGCTGTTGAGAACTCGGCGTTCACCATCGCGATGTAGTCATCGACATCGTCCATCCCATATTCGCTCCAAACCTGCATGAAGATTCGTCGCGCATCGCTCATGTGCGGGTCCTGCTGCGGTTGCTGCTGCTGTCGTCGCTGCCACTGTTGGCTCTGCTGCCAGCGTTGGCCTCCGGCCGAGGAGCTGCTACCGCCGCTGCCGGCTGCGTGGGATGACTGACTTGCGTCGTACTCGCGTCGGCGCTCCGGGTCGCGCAGCACCTCGTACGCCGACGAGAGCGCGCGAAAGCGGTTCGCGGCGCCCGGAGATGGGTCAACATCCGGATGTGTGCGTTTGGCGGCCGTAAAGTATGCCCTCTTGATCTCCTGCGCGGTCGCGGATCGGCTCACGCCTAGGAGAGCGTAGAGGTCGGCACCACCCTGTGCTGACGACGAGCAGAACCTTCGGCCAAAGCTCACGGAACAAGTGCTGCTGCTGCCGCCACTGGTGAATTGACGAGCTAGCGTGCTTATCGAGCGCGGTGGAGTGAGCCTGAGCCGCTGCACGGCAGAGTAGTTGCTCATGCTCAGCCTGAACGTCGCTCGTGGCACACCCGCGAATTTTATGAAGGGCCTCGCCATCGAGAATATTCATAGACTGTCCACAGAATTGTGTGAATGTGAACGTGTGTCTATGTGACACCCGGGGACCAGCGTATACTACACATTCGCACGGCATTCACTTCACGCCTGCGGCCTGCCCCAGGGCGTGGCCATGGTGTTTAGCCCAACGTTTCACACCAACACCGGCTCAAACGGCGACTTGGCGTTCTTCTCGCGCGAGTACTGCCTCGAGTGCGAGTCGCTCGAGCCCGCTTCACCGCCCCGTGCGATTTGGATTGCTTGGAATCGGCCGAGAGCAGAGACCAAGGAGGGCCGTCGCGGCTCCCTCTTCCTCACCGGGGTGGGTTCACGAGAAGGCACCTCGTCGGTCGGCTCGTGGGAGAAGGAGTTCTCCGAGACGTTCTCCGAGACGTCGTTGGAGTCAGGATCCCGCGTCTCGTCACGGCTCGAACCCCCACCGGCTTTGCGCTTCGAGAGCGCGAGAGCAGCGGCTGCAGCTCTCGGCCACCTGCCGGTGCCGTCGCGGACGAGCCCCATGACGGTCCTGTGCAGCACGCTCACGGCCGCACTGGGGAGGTTATGGAACTCGCCGCAGAAGATGACCGTCACCATGACGAGGAAGACGAAAATCACGAGAGCCACCCAGAGCCTCGGCACCTTGTCTTTTTGACGCGCCACCCCGTCGTCCGAGTACGCCAGCTGCGGCTTGAACCCCGCTGGGTCAAAGTGCACCAAAAAGGGCACTGGCTCGCCGCCTCGTACAGTCGCGTTCGCGCCTTCGGTCGTACCGTTCGCGCCCAAGACATCGCGCACCAGCGAGAGGTTCGTGTACACTCGCCCCGTGAGGATGCGCAGCTGCAGTGGCCAGCGCCACGTGTCGATGGGCGTCTTGAGCGCGAGCGCCGGCACCAACTCGTACCGGTCGCCGTCGACGGGCAGCACGCGCGAGTACACGTTGTTGCACCCCGCCTTCAGTGCCTTGGGCCCATATTCCCAGGGAAGCACGCGTCGCCCATTACGGATCGTGCAAGAGTCGACCATCTGCGGACCCTTTCGCGCAACGTAGTGCTCAGACGTGGCGACGAGGATGGGTCGGCCACTCTTGACGGCGCGTGCGCCGTAGTAGTACGGCACCTGCGAGTATTCCTTCTCGATGCCGGCTTCGGTGTACGCTCCAGGCACCACCGGTTCCGCAGCCATCCGACTCGGCCGGAAGTAGAAGATGTCCATGTTGAAGAATGTGTTGAAGGCAGTGGCCAGCGAGAAGAAAGTCTTGCGCACACCCAGGTCGCTCAGGAGGCCCGCGTCGAACGCGGCCTCCCTTTCATCCTCCTCCTCCTCAGCCTGCTCCTCAGCCTGCTCCTCTGCCTCCTCCTCAGCCTTCTCGGTGAGCTCCTCCAGGCGCGCCGCCGCAGTCTCGTTGGCGTCGACTGTGTCGTTGTACAGATATGCGTCGATTGTGTCCACAAAGTCCACAATCTCATCAAGGGCATCTTCAGAGACGCTCTCGATGAGATCGCTCACCTGGTTCGTCAAATGCTCGATTAGGTCCTCACCCAAGTCATCGATAATGTCCTCCAAGACGCTCTCGTACGCGTCATTCTCCTCCTCGAACGCCTCTTCGCCCTGGATCCACGGGAAGCGCTCGTCTGGTCCAAGCTGCACGGTGAGCTCCGGCACCTCGAACAGCGATCTCCCCTTCGAGTCGAGCAACGATACCGTGAGCAGAGCGTACTGCGCAGGCCCGAGAACGAACACCGGCAGGTACGCCTTGCCCAGCTCGAAGCCGTCATCCAGCCGGAGCATCAACCCAAGCTCGCGCATCTCCCCGAGCTGCTGCAAGGCGCCCGCCGAGCTATTGTTATACAGCTCGGCTTCGCCGCACGCGCCGGCCGTATCGACCAGGCGCACGGCGAAGCCCGGGGATTCTGCGGCGGCGGAGCGGCTGCACATCGGCAAGTCGTAAAAGAGGAGCTGCGAAGACGCGAATGTCTCCCGGATCGATGGATCAGTACAAGGAAGGCCAGATAAGGCGTGGCCAGATAAGGCACGGCCACGAAAGGAACCCGCGTGCAGCCGTTAGTTCGAGAGCGGTTCGTGAGCGGACCACACACCTTGTCTGACTCTTTGGCGGTGTAGATGAGGTGTGCGAGGAAGATCACCCGCACGAAGAAGTACAAGACCGTGACCCCGAGCAGCACGCTAACGATGACGACAGTCGCATTCCGACAATCCCGCACGCGTTGCGCATTCTTAGGGTTGAATGGCGAGAATGGCGAGAATGGGGAGAAGAAGGAGGAAGGTGAGCGAAAGAGACCCGTGTCCGGCGTCCTGGCATCGTGAGGCGTGGGAGTCCTGAGCAGCATGTCGGCGGAGAGAGAAAACCAACCGAAAGGCGCGGCGCTGGGACTGCTCAGCCCGGCATGAACATGCGTCTCGGTCGGGGTGTGCAGAAATGGCGGGCGAGGTACGGCCGGCGAGACGCCCAGCGCTCCCGTTCCATCGAGCACGAAGCGCGGCGAGAGGTCGCTGCAGCTCGAGGAGCGCTGCAGAGCTCGTCCTGCTGGCAGATTGCTGCAGCTCGAGGAGCGCTGCAGAGCTCGTCCTGCTGGCAGAGCTCGTCCTGCTGGCAATCCTGCTGGCACACCGTCCCACTGCGCTAGAGACGGCACCAGCAGGTTCGGGGAGCTCTGCCGGCGTTGGTGTCTTTGCAATCTGGCGGTGAGGCCCTCACCCGACTCCGGGCTCCCGCGAATCGGGAGCTCGGTGACGTCGTAGGAGCTATTGCGCGGCTTGGGCAGGCACCCCTCGAGCCTCTCACAAAGATTGTCGAGCCATTCAAACTTCGGAAGCCGCTTCTGGAGCAGCCGCGGCACCGACACGCGCAGTTCCTCAGTGGACGGGACGCCGATGTAGCGTAACGTCGTGTTCAACCACAGCGAGTGCGTCACAAAAGTTCCCTTAACATTCACGTCGCGCTGGGTGTTTAGCATCGCTGTGGTTGTCCAGTTTTGCGAGTCTTGCGACGAGGACGTCTCTGGGAGCGCCTCGAGGCTCGCAGCGTCGCGCAAGATCGTCTTCAATTGATATGCGAAGCGGGCCCGTGGAACTACGAGGTTGATCAGCTGTGCCTCGCAACTTTTACTGCACGCAATTGGCACGTCCAGTTCGTCGTCATCTTTGGCCCTGCTGCTGTCCCACAACAAGGGCGTACGGCAGAAAGCGCACACTCTGACTGGCTGCATGGAGGTTTTGGTATTGGCAGCCGCTTTCGACGAGGACGTGGGGTCGTGCACGTCGTCGGCAATGGCGCAGTAGCAGCGGCTTTTGTTTGCTCCCATCGCTCTCGCTAAGCTTGATCACACCGAAAATGAACAATGTGAATAGCTTTTCACGGTGGTGCCGTTTACGTGTTGAGTGAATTACATCCCTCATGAAGTCGAAGACTGCGGGTTGAGGAATTCCTTTTGGTGGCCCTTCATAGCCCTGTCGGGCCCTTCCGTCGATCCGTCCCGGCCGCCGGCACGCCCCGGTCCAATCCCTGGTGACGATGTGCGTCCCCCGTGCCCGTCTGGCTGTCGGCATCGCTGTCATCCTGCCTATCGTATGTGTGCTGCTGGAGAATCCGCAACTGCTTCTTGGCAGCGGCCATCTTTTCCCGCACGTGCACAATCTCACTGATAGCCAGCTCGACAGCTATGAACGCAACGGCTATATCCTTCTGCCTGGAATCGTGCCACCGGCGATGATCGCCCGGGTTCTCGAGGAGCTGCATGGGATTCAAGCCGACGCTGAGCGAGCCGCAGATGCCGACCTGTCCAAATCATCTGTAGCATGGGATTCGGAATCGTCTGGCGCTAGCAGTACCCAGTGCACTTTTTCTTTTGCCATGGATGCTAATGGTAAGTTGGAGAAGCCCCCAACGATCCACAAGGCCCAAGGGATCGGTCTGAAGAGCCGGACAGTGCTCGAGCTCGTCCGCTTTCCACCGATAGCCCAAACCGCCGCCTCGCTTGTTCGTCGTGGGCTCCGTACAAGCGACAGCTCGGCGATCGCCAGCGTCGAGCGCTCCGAGGTTGACGCCTTTGGGACCAAGTATTTTCCTGTCCAGGCGGGATCTCCAGGCTCGGTAAGCTGGCACGACGACAACTACTACTTCGGAACGACGCGCTCCGACACGATCTCGTGTGTCGTGTACCTGCGCACCATCGATGTCAAGTCGGGTTGCCTGCGAGTGCTCCCGGGCTCTCACCGCGACTCTACCGTGGGGAGCGCGCGGGCGCACCTGTATCAGCCGTCGCTACAGCAAGTGGGCGAGTATATCTCCGAGGAGACCATCCTGAGCACGCTCGCCGTGGGCCCAGATGGCAAGCAGCGCGCTCCATTGGACCTTGCCGTTACGTCTGGGTCCGTCGTGCTCTTCGATGCGAATCTGCTTCACTCTGCGAATGCGAATCTGCGCGATGGTGGCCTGCCTGCTTCGGAGCGCGTCGCCTTTCACTTCATCCCAGGAGACCTAGACACGGGGTTCCGCGGCACAAGTTTCGCGAGGGGTGCCTTTGCAGACCGTCACCTTGCCGTCCGCCTCGACGGCACCTTTCCTGCGGCTTGAGAGGTTGGGCACGAGCTGATCGGTGCTTTGCGACCACTCCCCATGGTGCTCCTTTGAATTTTCGAACGCAGGAAATGCGGCGCTTGTGTCGAGTGGCGTGAGCCCCGGGCCTATCCGACGAGACAGGCGGGCACTGTCGGCGCGTGGCGGCTCGTCCTCTGCCACTGCCTGGGCGCGTGGCGCTTAGCGGTGGTGCTGGCGCAGCGGCCGCGGCGAGAGGGAGAGCAGCTGCTACGTACATTAGGTACTATACTGTAATAGCACAATCGAACCTCAAGCGCGACATTGACAAGACTCACGTCAAAAGACCATGCAACGAAGACGCTGTACAAAAAAGCTATACTCGAATCGTACCAGGTCTCCGGGTGCTTGTACTCGCGCAACGAGCTACACCGCGACAGCCGTAGAGCGTAGTTCTACGTAGGTACGTACACCGCACTCTTACAGTAAGGACTAAGGTAGTGGCTAGTGCACATGACGGTACTGTAAAGCGTTCACTCATCCAGTCAACACAGCTCGATCGATAGAAGCTTGAACTTTTGTCCGCTCACCCGCTGCACGTGCACCTGATGCCTAGCATTGCGTGGCTTGCTGAGGCACGTGCGACGGCACAGCTCGGCGGCGCGCACGACGGCGAGATCGGTCTGCGATGTCTGCGACGCCCACGAGCCGTTGAGCAGCACGGCAGAGTCAACGTCGTCGTCGAGCCAGACGCGTGCAGTCCCCATGCGAGCATCGTAGCTTCGGAGAAACCCCACAGTCAGCTTGCTGGTGGCCAGGGGCACGGAGAAGGATAAAGGAGGATCGTCGCCCAAGCCGGTGCCTGCGAGCTCGTCAGAGACCTCGCGAATCCACCCCGGTTTGCCGGGGCGGTCGGCATAGCAGCGCCACCCCTCGCCTCGCGTTGGCGTTCCGCAAGCACCCTCCGCAAAATCAAGCGTCTCGAGGGGTGTCCCGGTGCCATGATGGGCTCGGCATGCTGCAAGGCTGCTGAGGGCTGCACTTGGGAGGAGTGTGCGTGTCGCACTCTCGTCGAGCGGTACCGGGCGAGGCAACCCCGAGCGAGGTTTGGCGCTTGCCAGCAGGACGCCAGCACGCACTGCCTCAGCGAGCATGAGCTCCGCTGCCAGGAGCGCAAACACCCGATGTGTGTGTGGGCCGGGGTGCGGCTCGCACTCTTGGCCCTCGGTGTCGAGCGCCTGGCACGTGCTGGCGTTAGCTGAACAGCCTCCACGCCAATGTCGCCTCAGGGCCCTCTCCGGGGCGACAGCGCACACGCCGAGCATGAAACTCAAGGTGGGCACGTTGTAGTGCGCTGCCACTGGCAAGTGCACTCTGTGCGCCGACACGTTCTTGCACTTGCCCATGGGATTGAGCTCAGACCACGACTCCACATGTATGAGTGCGGGAAAACTTGCATCGGCCAACGCACGCCGTATGAGCGTCTCCATCCCTGCCTGCACGCGCACCTCGTCGAGGCTCGAAGTGATCCCGCGCAGATCGCACACGGTCAGGTCGGTTAGGATCACGTGTGGTTGGAAGCGGCGCACGCGAGTGTCGTAGCGCTGGGCAGTCGTGACCGAGCGACCACCACGGCTTGTTGAGCGTAGAGCTACGACGGTGCACCCTGGTAGCGCTTGTTGCAGCAGACCACCAAGCACGCGGTACCACGAGAGGCTGTCGCAAGGAACGGAACATTGCTTGCCTGCCAGTGTCGTGCCACAATTCATGAAGCCCTGGGTCATGGAGCACCCTACGACAAGCACGCGTACGTCTGGTCGAGGAGACCCGGGCGTGTGCAGTGGATTCAGGCAGCGACCGAGAGTCCAGCGAAGCCGTGCTACGTCTCCGACGTGCGCGCGCGCACCTTCAGGGCTGACGGAAATGTGCTCTAGCTCTTCAACTACAGCTTGATAGCCAGCACGTGCCGCTGTGAGCATGGCATTTTCCAATGGCCCGCCCGTTGGCAGCGATCCTGCCTCCTTTGAACGAGAAGGCAGCGAGGAGCCATCACATTGAAAGCACAAGGGCACGCCGTAGCCGCGAAGGACACTAGGCCGATGGGCAAGAGGCTTGTAGGATAGCTCATCGCCCGACAGCTTCTTGCACGGCACAAGCGGATCCATGACCGACAGGTCTTCGACGTCAGTGCAAGCTGGCCGGGTCCATGCTAGCTTGTCTTCGGAAATCGGCAAGACACGTGGTGGTTCGATAAAACCCTTTGCACGTTTGGCACGACCGCGAGCGGAGCGTGAGACCACAGGTTGGGATGCCAAGGCCATGTCCGCTGCTGTTCGTGACGTCGAGCTTGCTGGAATCGGTCCCGTGAACCACTCGAGGTCCTGTATGGAACCATCAGCGTCACCGCAGTCGTTGACGAGGCCATGGCGCCCGGGCTGCATTGTGCCGATGGATGGTCGAGGTGCAGCGGCATGGACAATGCACGTACCCGCTGCAAAAGTATCGTTCAATACTGACGGTCCTGCCAAGGCAGCCATCCCAAGCTCATGCGGCCGTTGCGGCTCCTGCTCTCCTGGCTGCTGCTGCTGCTGCTGCTGCTGCTCTCGCATGATCTGCCATGCTGGCATTCTGAGGCAATTTGGACGCGAGCATCGGCGTCGGGCGAGTTCAATAAACAGTGGCTGACGGACCACTGCAGTGCCTGTGCGCCACCAGAGCCAATTGTGAGCCAGTTCGACGCTCTTCGAGAAGAGCGAGTCCATCGCTTCGTCGGGCGATAGGAAGCGAGAAGCGGGCGACCAGAAGCGTAGCAAATCCATGGTCACAGTCATGGCTTTCGCACTACCAATCGCAAGCCAGTCGTTGGCGCAGAAGTTGGTGTAGGCGTGGATGACGACAGTGCGCGACCCAAACTGGACGCATCGTCCTCCAACTTGCAACTCGTACACTGCTCCGTCGCCACGGCCGATACGAACGATGTGGAATGGTTGCGTTGGCCACAGGTCTGGGCGCAGCCGAACGATGACATCGTACATAACGCCACTTTTGTGGATGAGTTGGCCGCAGCGCCAAATCTTGTACAGATAAGCAAACACGGTCGAATGCTTGGGCAGCGCCGCTTGGGTAGCGGTGATTGAGGGCCACGTATGGGCCGACACGTTTTCCAAATGACGCGCCGACAGGTGCTCGCCACCTTTGAAGCGCGCGCCGAATGCCTCCCGCATGCGTGCAACGGTGAAGCTCACATCACCCATGCCATGCGCGCCGGCAGGAATGCTATCTGAGACGGCAAAGATGTCCACATCACCCAGCGACTCGATGATGTTGGGCTGTATGTGTCTCCATGCGCCAGGCCAGTCGCGCCACGCGCCCGCGAAGCACACCGCGACCTTCGGCGGCGCCATTATTGTGCGCGGACGCGCTTTGGAGACGCGGCGCGTGCGCGCGCGCCGCGTCGCGATTGTACAGAAAAGCGCCGCGAACAGGCGACGAAGGAAGAGGGGTTTCGCTTTCACAGCCGATGGTGTAATTCACAGCAGATGTTTAAGGTCTAGTTTTCAGAGTCGCCCCGCCGGACGATCGTCGCAACTATCGTCGCTCGTGGCCGCTCGTCGGCTTCCAGCTTACGTGCGCGCTACGTTGCCATGGGCCAGGAGCAGACCAAGGAAAAGGCTGCCGCCGCACCCGCGACCGAGCCAGTGGCTACAGCCCCAACTCCAGCTGCCACGCCGCCGCCGCCAGTCGGACTAGCCTCGACATTGCCGTCCACTGCAGATGCAGAGGACTCAGGCCAGCCGCTCTCGACTGGCTCAGACCCCGAGTGGACCGCATCCATTCCGATCATGGCGGATGCCGCGAAGCGATGGAATCAGGGTGGCGGCAGCCTGGCGCTGATACAAATGCTTCGGTGCATCGCATCTCGCCCAGCACATCCCTCAATGCATGCAGTCTGACCGCGTTGGTGCTGTCCGCAGATCGGGTGCAAATGTATCGGCACTGCGGGTGCTCATTCGCACTACGATGTTCATGTTTGGCGTGCCTGCGATCGTCATGATGTTTGCTTACGGCGTGGTCCTCGATCAGCTCTTTACATTCGAAAAGGCTGGCGAGAAGATGGTATACGCCGGTATCGCTGGCATCGCTTCCGTGCAGTTCGTTGTCATCGGCTTCCTGATCTACGCTTTCAACGAGCCTATTGACGAAGAGCCGTCGGCGGCTGAGGGCAAGAAGACCGACTGAAGGGCAGATGAATAAATCCGATTTTCAACTAATACTTAAATTACAAGTGTCCGTGCGGGTCATTAAAGAATGCGTGCTCGACAGGATTGAGGTCCGGCCGCGCTCTCAAGAGAGAAGTATTCTGAGTAAACACCTCCCGGCACCGCGCGCCGACGCCGTCCCCAAATCAGTCATCACCGCGTGTGTCGCATGCTCAGGAAGGCGAAGCCGAGTCCGCTCGTAGCCGCCTCGCCGCGTGGGCTCCGAGGCTCTGCTCCGTCGCAGATGATGCGCGCGCCCTCACGGGCCGTTGACCGAGGTTACGATCTTGTCGATGAGCCCGTAGTCGAGAGCCTGCTGCGCCGACATGTAATTGTCTCTGTCGAGATCCTTCATGATCTGCTCGCGCGAGTTGCCGGTCATCTGCGCGTACATGGTCACGAGCGTGCCCTTGATCTTGAGGATCTGCTCCGCCTCCACGCGAATGTCCTCAGCCTGTCCCTCTGAGCCACCCATCGGCTGGTGGATCATGACACGCGAGTTGGGCAGCGCCACGCGCTTGCCGCGCTCGCCCGCGCCGAGAATGAAGGACGCCATCGACGCCGCCATGCCGATATTGGCCGTGATCACCGGCGACGCGATGTGCTGGATCGTGTCGTACAGCGCGAGCCCAGCGATGACTGAGCCGCCAGGCGAGTTGATGTACAGATACATCGGCTTCTCCTGGTCCTCCGAGTCGGAGAAGAGCATTACGGCGATGATCTGGTTGCAGATCTCGTCATCGATCTCCTGCCCGAGGAAGATGATGCGCTCGCGGTACAGCCGGTTGTAGATGTCCACCCAGTCCGCCGAAGTTGCGCCGGGCACGCGGTAGGCGACCTTAGGCACGCCGATGGGCATCATGGCTGGGGACGCGGAGCGCAGCAGCGCGGGCTGCACCGACTGCGGCGGAGGCCCCGTGCGGTGCAGCGGGCTGCCGGGCGCCTGCCAGCCTTCTGTCGCAGCCGCGAAAGATAGGACGGCGAACGCTGTGTGTCGCAATCCCAGCATTCGACGATGCTCGTGCCTGAGGTTCAGGATTTTCCGAACTTGCGAGTCGAGACAAGTCACTTCAGTCTACATGTAGAAAGAGGTCTTTACGATTTGTGCACATTTCGACGCTTTCACGACAAAAGTCGAGCTTGATCATGAATGGGGACATAGTCCCTTTGGCGGGCCTGCGCTGGACCCCTCCCTCCACGCCCGAGCATGGCCCAAGAAGCAGTGGGCGTGTACGCGCGGCTGCGCCCCGACCTCGACTCATCCGCGCCTCGCGACGACTCAATCATCGTCAAGAAGCGCTTCGATCAGCAGCGGACTGTGCAGGTGCGCAACCTCGAGTTCTCGCTGGACTGGGTGTGGGATGCGGATGCAGCACAAGAGGAAGTCTATGAGATCTTGGGCCGCGAGCGCGTCGCGCGCGTTATGCATGGCTACAATCTGTGCATCATCGCATACGGGCAGACAGGTACGCTACGTGCGACCGCCTCTCGCCTCTGTCTCGGTGACCCCACACACGCGCCACTGCTCTGCGGCCTCTCTCGTTCCGACAGGCAGCGGCAAGACGTACACGATGTTCGGTCCAGAGGAGGTCATACGCGACTGGAGCGGGTCGGACGTAACGCTGCACGGGCTCGCACCGCGTGCGATCGCCGACATCTTCGCCTCGCTGCGCAGCGCGCCGAAGGCGTCCCAGTTCGTCGTCATGGCCTCGTATGTCGAGGTGTACAATGACCAGTGCAACGACCTATTGGGTGGGCGCAAGGGCCTCGTGCTGCGCGAGACAGCACAGCGGCGTGTCGTGGTGGAAGGCCTCGTTCGCGAGGTCGTCACCTCCGAGACGGAGGTCATGGACTGCCTGCGGCGTGGCAACGAGCTGCGTGTGGTCGCCGCGATGAAGATGAATGCTCGCTCGTCGCGCTCGCACGCACTCTTTGTGCTCGAGCTGCACGACGTGAGCAGTGGCCAGGACAGTGGCGGCGCGGAAAGTGGCAAGCTCTCGTTGGTCGACCTCGCAGGGATGGAGAGTTCCAAGAAGTCGTACTATGTCGAGTCGGTCAGAGGCCCTTCGTCGGCGCCGCAGCGGCGTGAAGAGGCGCGGAACATCAACACGTCCCTCTTCGCCCTCGGCACCGTCATCGAGCGGCTGGCGGCCACGTCGCGTGCGCTGCATGGCCAGGGCGCCGCGCACGTGCCCTACCGCGACAGCAAACTCACCCGCCTGCTGCAGGAGTCACTCGGCGGCAATACGGCGAGCGCCGTCGTGGTCACGCTGCGCACGGAGAGTGCCAACCTCGACGAGACGATCGGCACGCTCCGGTTTGCCGTGCGGGCCAAGGCGGTGAGCGTGGTGGTGCGCCCTCATTCCTTCCTCGGTCGACTGGACGCCTCGCACCTCGAGAGCGAGCTCGCGTTCGCTCGCGAGGAGGTGAGCGCGGCGCGGCTGCTGATCGATCGGCTCAGGAAGGAGGTACATGCGCGGGATGGCCTGGGTCTGGACCACCCGAGCCACATACAGCAAGTGGTGAGCGCACTCGGCGGTGGGCCGATGGCTCAGCGCATCGCCGAGCTCGAAGCCGAGAACACGACGCTGCGCAACCGCAACCGCACGCTCCGGGTCACCACCGTGTGGCAACGCCTCATGCTCGCGACTCGCGCGGAGCAGGTGAGTGTCGTTATTGCCACTGATTGCCACTGATTGCCTCATGCTCGCGTGGAGCAGGTGAGTGTCGTTAATTGCCTCCGATAGCCACTGATTGCCACTGAGTACCACTGATTGCCATTGATTGCCTCATGCTCGCGCGGAGCAGCTACGCGCAGCGTCGGAGGAGCAGGAAGAGCTCTCTCGTACGATCCAGATGAGTTTTGGCAGCGGCGGCGGCGACGACGGCGGCGGCGGCGACGACGGCGGCTTTAGCAGCACCGACGACGGTGCCGGCCTGTTAGCTCGCATCACTAAGCGGAACCAGGTGCTGCGCGGAGGCGGCGGCGGAGGTGGAGGA
>Ga0070374_10000535_pt1 | contig 15496 bp, 16 predicted proteins | sample LauGreSuBDMM15SN_2_FD_66374 | JGI IMG/M metagenome (GOLD analysis project Ga0070374, IMG submission 66374) | Freshwater lake microbial communities from Lake Michigan, USA - Su13.BD.MM15.SN (version 4) (version 4) | ecosystem: Environmental > Aquatic > Freshwater > Lake | place: Lake Michigan...
CAGGCTTGCCACCGATCTTGTCGAACTCTCACATGATCCAGAGTGTTTAAGTGATGGGGGTTTCTGGGCCGTTTCTACAACTTTTGAAAATCACTTCACGGCTGCAAAGTTTGCAACAGTGATAGATGCTCCATTTCCTATATCGACTTGGATTCCTTTGCAGGGTAGCTGGAGTTCTTCTCTAAGCAAGGAGCAGTATGTTGGATATGTAGAGCGGATCCGAAGCGCAGTTGCAGAAGGATTGGTCTATCAAGTCAATGCCTGTCGGCGATTAACCCATGCTGATGATGGTCAATCACTGCGCGGACTTTTTTCCGAAATTTTAAAAAACAACCCAGCGCCCTGGGCTAGCTACTTTGAAATCCCTGGAGTAATGATCGCATCTGCTTCACCAGAACTTTTTCTGAGTCGGAATCAATCAATTGTGAAAACATCTCCCATTAAAGGCACTCAGCCTGCGAATGCTCAAAAATTTGGCGCAAAAGATCAAGCTGAAAATGTGATGATTGTTGATTTGATGCGAAATGACTTCGGCCGCATCTGCAAAAGCGGGACCGTTGAGGTTCCTCGCTTGCTTTCTAGTGAAGAGCACCCAGGATTACAGCATCTAGTCTCTGATGTTCAGGGCGAATTGCTAGATGGTATTTCGTGGAGTCAAATTATCACCGCACTTTCTCCGCCAGGTTCTGTCAGTGGTGCACCAAAATCATCAGCGGTACAAGTGATTTCTGGCAATGAAATTGATCGTGGACCCTACTGCGGTGCACTGGGATGGGTTGAAGGCAATCAAGCAGCATTATCGGTTGCAATTAGAACCTTTTGGAAGGATGCGGGCATCAACTTTGGCACAGGTGCTGGAATCACCTGGGGTAGTGATGCAACTGCTGAGTGGGAAGAGACACAACTCAAAGCTAGACGATTAATCTCAATTGCTGGGGGAGATCTATAGTGAATGTAATAGTCAATGGTTCTCTTGTGCCCCAAGAGCAATCTCAGTGCACGAGCCTTGGATGGCTAGAAGGTGCTGGTATTTTTGAAACAATTAAAACTGTTGATGGAAAACCTTGGGCACTATCTCGTCATATGCGCAGAGCTGTTAATAGCGCTGCTAAGGTAAAAATCCTCTTACCGAGTGAAGAGCTAGTTCGGGAATCGATTGCAACATTACTCAAAGAAGAAACTTATGCAACGGGTCTATTGCGCGCTTCATTTGATGAGACTGGGAATTGGGCAGCAGTTCATCTTCCATATACAGAGAATTCCCTACCTGCCAAGGTGGGAACTCATCCCAACACATTAGTTATTGAAGGTGTCCCGGTTAAAAGTTATCCATATAACCACCGCCTCGAGATTCTTGAGCAAGCTCGAATGAATGGATTTGATGAGGCGCTAGTAACAAGCTCTGAAGGGAAAGTGTGCGAGGGAGCAGTCTGTAATGTCCTGCTCAAGATCGCGGGCACATGGTGTACCCCACCTCTTTCCGATGGAGTGTTGCCCGGAATAGTGCGGGCATTAGTAATTGAAAATTGCGATGTCATGGTGCGATCTATCGTGGTATCAGAAATTGCAGATATTGAGTCTGCGTTCTTGTTAAGTAGTTTGCGGATTGCGCAGCCGATCGCTTCAATAGATGACCGTGAATTATCCCAATCACCTGAATTCAGGGATGAAATACACGCGATGGCGCTAAGGACTTCGGTAGGCTAGGCACATGTCTCAGATATCGATCACAGTTGATGGCGCGAAACTTTCAGTAGCACCCGATCAGCGCCCAACTCATATCTTTGCTGAAAATAAAGAGATCGTTGTTTGCACAGTAAACGGAACCCTGAGAGATTTGTGGACTGATCTTGTCGATGGGGATGTCGTTGAATCAATTCTTATTTCATCACCTGTTGGACTTGAAGTTTTAAGACATTCAACGGCGCACGTCATGGCTCAAGCGGTCCAAGAGGTTTATGCACATACTAAATTAGGAATTGGTCCTCCCATCAAGGACGGCTTCTATTATGACTTTGAACCGGAAAACACCTTCAACCCCGATGATTTAACAAAAATCGAAAGCGCGATGCGCAAGATTATTAAAGAAGGTCAACGGTTTAAGCGACGTGTAGTAACGGAGGCTGATGCGCTGCAGGAGTTGGCTCATGAACCATACAAATGTGAATTGATTGGCATTAAAGGTCCAGCAGGTGAAGAAGCATCTGTGGAGGTTGGCGGTTCTGAGTTAACTATTTATGACAACTTAGGCCGGGATGGCAATCCTGTGTGGAGCGATCTGTGTCGAGGCCCTCATCTTCCCTCTACTAAGAATATTCCTGCATTTAAACTGATGCGCACGGCGGCTGCATATTGGCGTGGTTCTGAGAAGAATCCAATGTTGCAACGCATTTATGGAACAGCGTGGGCGTCGCAAGATGAACTCAATGCTTATCTAGAACTTTTAGCAGAGGCAGAAAAGCGTGACCACCGTCGCTTGGGCACGGAACTAGATCTATTTTCATTCCCTGAAGAAATCGGTTCAGGACTTGCGGTGTTCCATCCAAAGGGTGGACTTGTGCGTCGTGCCATGGAGGATTACTCACGGATTCGTCATGAAGAAGAGGGGTATGAGTTCGTCTACTCGCCTCACTTAACTAAGGCTGCTTTATTTGAAACATCGGGCCACTTGCAGTGGTATGCCGATGGAATGTATCCACCAATGATTTTAGATGAGGAGTACAACGAGGACGGAACCGTTAAGCGTGCCGGTCAGCAGTACTACATGAAGCCTATGAACTGCCCATTTCACAACTTGATCTATAGATCTCGTGGCCGTTCATACCGTGAACTTCCCTTGCGCTTGTTTGAATTTGGAACTGTGTACCGTTACGAGAAATCTGGCGTTCTACACGGAATCACACGCGCACGCGGCTTTACTCAAGATGATGCTCATATTTATTGCACAAAGGATCAAATGGTAGGAGAACTTGATTCCTTGCTTACCTTCGTCCTTAATTTACTGCGTGATTATGGTTTAAATGATTTCTATCTAGAACTATCAACAAAGAATCCTGAAAAGTTTGTGGGAGAAGATTCTGATTGGGCTGAGGCAACCGAAGCTCTTCGCAAAGCTGCTACTGCACAGAAACTAGAACTTGTATTAGATGAAGGTGGCGCCGCTTTTTACGGTCCTAAGATTTCAGTCCAGGCAAAGGATGCAATCGGTCGCACATGGCAGATGTCCACGATTCAGGTTGATTTCCAATTGCCACAGCGTTTTGAATTGGAGTACTCCGCTACAGATGGAACTCGCCAACGTCCTGTAATGATTCACCGGGCATTGTTTGGATCAATTGAACGATTCTTTGGCGTTCTAACTGAGCACTACAGCGGAGCATTTCCACCTTGGCTTGCACCTGTTCAAGCAATTGGTATTCCAGTTGCTGATACTTTCGGTGATTACTTAGGTGAAGTTATTCAACAAATGCGAAAAGCTGGTATCCGCGCAGAGCTTGATTCATCGGATGATCGAATGCAGAAAAAGGTTCGAAATGCTCAGATGCAAAAGATCCCATTTATGGTCATTGCAGGGGAAGAAGACCAAAAGGCTGGCGCAGTCTCCTTTCGCTACCGAAATGGTGAGCAGAAAAATGGAATTCCCATTAAGGACGCCATTGCTGAAATTAAAAAAGTAGTTCAGGAACGCACTCAGGTTTGATCGGTGAGTACTTCAATAGATGGTGCCGGAATGCCAGATGGATGGCAACGTTTGTGGGCACCGCACCGGTTGGAGTACTTGCGGGGAGAAAATCGTCCGCTAGAAGGCAACAATGTTGATTGTCCCTTTTGTAGAATTCCAAGGTTGCAGGATGAAGAGGGATTAATTGTTCATCGCGGCCAATTAGCCTATGTTGTAATGAATCTTTATCCATACAACCCTGGCCATCTTTTGATTTGTGCCTACCGACATGTTCCTGACTTAACAGATCTAACAGATCAAGAACGTCACGAAATTGGCGATTTGTCGGCTCATGCCATGAAAACGATTCGCAATGTTTCAAATCCCGAAGGTTTTAACCTAGGAATGAATCAGGGAGCAATTTCAGGAGCTGGCGTTGCAGATCATATTCATCAACATGTTGTTCCACGTTGGACAGGGGATGCAAACTTCATGCCGGTAATTGGTAAGACTAAAGTTCTTCCAGAGTTATTGACATTGACTCGTGCGGAGATTGCTGCGGCTTGGTAGTTAAAGAACTAATTGCTGAATGAAATCCCCAACAATGTCTACACCGATACCACGTTCTATCCACAGTGGAATTGCAGGGAAGAGCAAGCCAGCACTGAAAGCATTTTCTCCAGCAGCTGCAAGTAACTCCAGATATTCGCCCCGAAATTCTTGCACCAATGTCTGATGGTCGTGGTCACTACTCTTTATTGTTTTTGGGATTGTTGAGTAATCGGTTATCTGCAGATCAGACAGACTAATAAGTGCAGCGGGCAATCCGGCCTCATCGTGTAAAACTAAGTAGGGCGTAATCATTTGATCAAAGACACGGGATGCAATCATTACCGCATCGTCAAAATCTGCTTCAAGTTTTTCTAAATGCGTTACCACCACAAGGCGCGGAACCTGATACTCATCTAAGGATTGCCACAAATCTATGGTTGCTTGATCTATGCCTGCTGATGGATCGATGGCAAAAATCGCCAGATCGGATTCTGATTCAGCAATTTCACACAATCGAGCGTTAAAGACTGTGGCGACTTGATCGGGGTCAGCGCTTTTGTGTCCATAGACATGAATTCGCAGGTCGTTTATTTGAGTTTGCACTGGCTCAGCCTACGATGGTCCTTGATGTTAAGCGCACGTTTGAAGCCAGCGGTCACACGGGTTATTACCCCAGTGGCTGCTATGGCCCTGCGCCTAGGAGTTACACCTAATGCAGTGACCTGGACAGGGGCGATAGCCGTAGTTACATCGGCTCTTTATTTCTATCCCAAGGGTGATTTCTTCATCGGCACTGTGATTATCTGCGTTATGGCGCTGAGTGATTTATTTGATGGAACGATGGCGCGTATTTCGCAGGAGGGCTCTAGTAAATGGGGAGGATTTCTAGACTCCACCATTGATCGCATCACAGATTCTGCAATTCTTGTCGGTGTTTCTATATTTCTGATCAACAAGGATGACTCTCTTGCGATAGTGGTAATGGTCACTTTGGTGACAGGAATTCTCGTTCCCTACATCCGAGCTAAGGCAGAAAGTTTTGGAATTGAATGTTCTGGCGGAATAGCCGAACGTGCTGAAAGATTGATAATTTCATTAGTAGCTATCGGATTTGATGGTCTAGGTATTCCATACATTATGGCTATCGGAATGTGGTTACTGGCAGGGCTGGGCACCTATACAGTTATTCAAAGAATGTTGATTGTTAAGCGAGCCAAATAAGTGAAGGACAATTTTTCGGCATATGCCTATTTTGCGGCTTGGAGAATTGTTCGTTGGCTGCCAGAGCGCACCGCCTACCGCTTGGCGTATGGATTAGCAGATTTGTTGTCTAAACGTAAGGGTAAGAGTGTTTCCCGCTTGCGTTCAAACTTGCAACGTACTCAACCAAATATGACTGAATTGGATTTGGATCTACTTGTTATCGATGCGATGCGTTCCTATATGCGCTATTGGTGTGACACATTCAGATTTCCAGACTGGTCGCCCGAGCGCATTCGCGAAACAGTAACTGTTACTAATGAACATCTATTGCTAGATGCAATCACCGCCAAAACTGGTGTCATAGTTTCATTGCCACACGCGGGTAATTGGGATCACGCAGGTGCCTACTTCTGCGCCAAAGGAATTCATCTTGTTACCGTTGCCGAACACTTGAAACCAGAGAAATTGTTTATAAAATTCTTGGGTTATCGACAAGCCATGGGGATGGAAGTTTTGCCGCTAGATGGCAGAGTTATGGGAACTCTTGCTCAACGACTCAGGGAAGGTTCCCTTGTCGCCCTGGTGGCAGACCGTGATTTATCTCGATCGGGGATTACTGTTAACTTCTTTGATGGACCATCCCGTATGCCAGCAGGCCCAGCGCTCTTGGCACTTAACACTGGTGCACCGTTGATCACTGCCTTTGTTTCTTACACAGAGACTGGTATTCACATCGATTTTAATGAGGTCTCTCTTCCGACTTCAGGAAGTGATGAGGAAAAAGTCCCACAAATTGTGCAAAAGATGGCGCAACAATTCGAAGATGGGATTTCTGCGCATCCGCAGGATTGGCACATGTTGCAACGTATTTGGACCGATGGTGATTTTGTGGAGCGCGTGTGATGCTGTCACGATCTTTGAAAATTGGAATTGTCTGTCCTTATAGCTGGGATACACCTGGTGGTGTTCAAAACCACATTCGTGATTTAGCAGAATACTTGATTGCAGCTGGACATCACGTTTCTGTCTTGGCCCCAGCGATCGACGATACGAAGTTGCCTGATTATGTTGTTAATGCTGGTAAGCCGATATCAATCCCATATAACGGAGCAGTTGCGCGTATCCTCTTCGGCCCAGTTGCCTTTTCACGAGTTCGGCAATGGATTTCACACGGTGACTTTGATCTTTTGCATCTACATGAGCCAGCGATTCCTTCAATCTCATTGCTTGCCTGTTGGGCTGCAGAGGGACCTATGGTGGGAACCTTTCATGCTGCTGCCAAACGTCAGAAGATAATTTTCGCGATAGGCCCAATATTAGAACCGGCTATTGAAAAGCTTTCGGCCCGTATTGCAGTTTCTGAAGCGGCACGGCTAACTCTCACTGATCATCTAGATACTGATGCAATTGTGATACCAAATGGAATTTATGCCTCGCGCTATCACAATGGAACCCCGCAAGAAAAATGGCAAGGAAACACAATCGGTTTCATCGGAAGATTTGAGGAACCACGAAAGGGCTTGAGCGTCTTGCTTGAAGCATTACCTGTAATTGCACGATTTGCTCCGGATGTGAAAGTTTTTGTAGCAGGCCCGGGTGATTTGACCGAAGTCGAAAAGAGTATTGATCCACAATTGCGCCACCGATTTGAATTCTTAGGCAAAATATCAGAACAAGATAAAGCAAACTTCTTGTCCTCTGTAGCAATATATGTGGCACCTAATACAGGCGGAGAGTCTTTTGGAATTATTTTGGCCGAAGCTTTAGCTGGTGGTGCTTGTGTTGTTGCAAGCGATATTCCGGCATTTGATGATCTATTAGGTCATGGTGAATTTGGCGCACTTTTTAAATCAGAGGACTCAACGGATCTAGCTAAAGTTGTAATAGGTTTACTACGCGATGAGAAGAAGAGAGCAGATCTTGCAATTGCTGGTCGATCGCGGGGAAAAAGTTTTGACTGGGAGATTATTGCTCAACAAGTTTATTCAGTGTACGAAATGTCAATTGTCGCTAGTGAAAAAGTAAAGCTTGCTTCTGACACTCGCTCATGGAATCGCTTTCTTTCAAAGGATGACAAGTGATGACACAATGGTTTTTAGCCACCCTGATGCTCCTTTTATCTCTTTGGTATCTGACTTTCTTAGCTACTCGACTAGACCGCTTGCATCACCGAGTGGAAAATAGTTGGGCCAATCTTGATGTGCTGCTTCAAAAGCGTGCTGCTGTTGCCTTAGAAATTGCGCATAGCGATATCGCCGATCCAGCTTCTTCATTGTTGTTAACGAGTGCGGCATATCAAGCAAGGGATGCCGATATCGAGAGTAGGTCTGCTGCAGAAAGTGGACTTTCAGGAGCATTGGGTTTATTGCTTGAAGATTCTCAGCATCTGGCGACTGCGGCTGATAACGCCCTACTGACTGAGCTTTCTTCACTCACCGACAAGATTCGAGTCGCAATTGCAATGCACACAGATGCGGTGACACGTACACAGATGGTCCGCAGTAAATTCATTGTGAGAATCTTTCGACTGGCTGGCACAGCGCCCTTACCTGTCACCTATGAATTTGAATCTGATGTTCTCTAGACGCACCATAGCTCTTGGCATCCTCGGTTGTTTACTACTTACGGGTTGCTCGGCCGTCTCGAAAATTCTGCCGCAAGCGGCTATGACCAATGTACTAAGTGGGCGAGAAGGAATGAATGGTCCTGTTTTAGTTGTGAAGATTGACGATACAACGCAAGCACATCCTCAGATCGGCTTAGAGGATGCAGACATTGTTTACATCGAGCAAGTTGAGGGTGGTTTGACACGTTTAGCCGGTGTGTTCTCATCTGTGATCCCAGAACGTATCGGACCAGTACGAAGTGCACGTATTTCAGATATTGAAATAGTCTCGCAATTTGGTCGAGTCGCATTCGCTTACAGCGGCGCTCAAAGCAAGTTACTTCCGGTTATTGCTTCGGCGAATCTTCAGGACTTAGGGGCTCAAAGACAAAGTCCAACAATCTACACAACAGACCCAAATCGAGTACAACCGTATGCAATGGTGCTACGAGCAGATCTGTTGATGATGAAAATAGAGGAGAAGGGCTATCAAATAGATTCAGCAAAAAGTGTTGGATTTAAATTTGGAAAACTTCCTGATGGGGGAGCACCGACAGATACGGTCATCATGCATTGGCCTGCGACGACTTATTTGGCAACATGGTCCACCGAAGAATCGAGGTGGTTGTTGTCACATAACAATGCTCTTGATGTTGCAGAATCTGGTGTTGTCTTAGGTCCAACCACCTTGGTTATACAAATGGTTTCTATAACGCCTTCAGAGTACAAAGATAAAGTCGGGGGAGTTACACCATTTTCTCAAACCGTAGGTACCGGAAAAGCGTATGTGCTGCGAAATGGCCAAAGGTTTGCAACAACATGGAACAGGCCCTCTGCTGACTCAGGGACCACCTTCACGTTTGCTGATGCAACAGTAATGAACTTCGATCCAGGTCAGATTTGGATTGCTCTGACAGATCGCGAGCCTGATTTCACCTCGCCACCCGTGGCCAAGACAAAGTAGTATTACACCCTATCTTTCGATCGAAGCGGAGTACAAGACATGACTGAACTAACTGGCACAGCGCGCGTGAAGCGCGGAATGGCTGAAATGCTAAAGGGCGGCGTCATCATGGATGTGGTTAACGTCGAACAAGCAAAGATTGCCGAAGATGCCGGCGCAGTTGCGGTAATGGCGCTAGAGCGCGTTCCGGCAGATATTCGCGCGCAAGGTGGCGTAGCGCGCATGTCTGATCCTGACATGATTGAAAAGATTCAAGCAGCCGTTTCCATTCCAGTGATGGCAAAGGCACGTATCGGACATTTTGTTGAAGCGCAGGTATTGCAATCTTTGGGAGTCGACTACATCGATGAGTCAGAAGTTTTGACACCATCAGATCTTGAAAACCACATTGATAAGTGGGGATTTACAATTCCTTTCGTGTGCGGAGCTACAAATCTTGGAGAAGCACTTCGTCGAATCAATGAAGGCGCTGCAATGATTCGTTCAAAGGGCGAAGCCGGAACAGGCGATGTTTCAAATGCCATGATGCATATGCGCAAGATTGGCGGAGAGATCCGTCGTCTGTCATCGATGCGCGAAGATGAACTCTACGTTGCAGCTAAAGAGTTACAAGCGCCATACGCACTTGTCAAAGAGGTTGCCGAGACTGGAAAGCTTCCAGTAGTTCTCTTTACCGCCGGAGGAATAGCAACTCCTGCTGATGCTGCGTTAATGATGAGCATGGGCGCAGATGGTGTGTTTATTGGTTCTGGTATTTTCAAATCTGGAAACCCTGCTCAGCGTGCAGCAGCATGTGTTAAGGCAACTACTTTCTGGGATGATCCAAAGGTTGTCGCCGATGCATCGCGCGCACTTGGCGAAGCAATGGTTGGAATTAATGTTGCCGATCTACCGGCACCGCATCGTCTCTCTGAGCGTGGTTGGTAATTTTTTAAAAAATGAAGGTTGGAGTTCTAGCTCTCCAGGGAGATGTCCGTGAACACATCAGCTCCCTCATCGCCTGTGGAGCTGATCCAGTAGCCGTCAGGCGGGCAGCAGAGATAGATCAGATAGATGCACTTGTTTTACCAGGCGGAGAATCCACAACTATCGCCCAGCTCTCTGAAGTTTTTGGCATTTATGATCAAATAAGAGATCGCGTTGCACAGGGCATGCCTGTCTATGGTTCGTGCGCCGGAATGATTCTTCTTGCTGATGAAATCTTGGACGCCAAAGTTGGTCAAAAATCCTTTGGTGGACTTGATATAACTGTGCGGAGAAATGCTTTCGGTCGACAAGTTGATTCCTTTGAATCAGATATTGCATTTGCCGATGGATCTGCGGATTTAATTCACGCTGTTTTCATTCGTGCGCCATGGGTTGAACGAGTTGGAGATGGTGTTCAAGTTCTGGCATCTATTGATACACATCCAGTTGCCGTGCGGTCACAAACAATGTTTGCGACCTCATTCCACCCTGAATTAACGGGGGATCACCGGATCCATCGTTACTTTATCGAGGAAGTGGCACGGCCCGCATTAGAGAAGGTAAAGTAAGTCCATCGTTTAATTGAGCCAGTATTTAGGGTAGATAGAGGTGTTCCAATGTCTGGCCATTCCAAGTGGGCGACGACCAAGCACAAGAAGGCCATCATCGATAGTCGCCGTGCAAAGGTATTTGCAAAGCAGATTCGTGCAATTGAAGTTGCAGCCCGTAACGGCGGGGCAGACATGGATGGCAATCCCACTCTTTTTGACGCAGTAGCAAAAGCAAAAAAATCATCAATGCCAGCCGACAATATTGATCGTGCGATCAAGCGCGGTGCTGGCCTTGAAGCAGGAGCAAAAGACTGGATCACAATCATGTATGAGGGCTATGGCCCAAATGGTGTAGCAATAATGATCGAGTGCTTGTCAGATAACCGCAATCGTTCTGCATCCGAAGTTAAAGTTGCAGTCACACGCAATGGCGGATCAATGGCAGATCTCGGATCTGTTTCATACCTGTTTAATCGCAAGGGTGTAGTAATTGTCAAGAAGGATGGGGCGCTTACAGAAGATTCAATCCTCGAGGCTGTTCTTGAAGCTGGCGCAGAAGAGGTCAATGATTTAGGTGAGGCTTTTGAGATTGTTAGCGAGCCTGTAGATCTAGTTCCGGTGCGCACCGCTCTACAAAGTGCGGGTATTGATTACGAATCAGCTGACTCCTCATTTTTGCCATCCATGTCTATTCCGCTGGATACTGATGGTGCTAGAAAGGTTTTTGAACTTATCGATGCGATCGAAGAGCTAGATGATGTGCAGAACGTGTATAGCAACTTTGATGTTTCTGACGAGGTTATGGCGAGCCTAGATTAAGTACTTGCTCGTTATCTCTAGGCTTAAACACTGAATTAACTAGGAAAGCACGGGGCTAAGGGATGAGAGTTTTGGGTGTAGACCCAGGCCTTACTCGCTGCGGCGTCGGCATAGTCGAAGGCGCGGTTGGTTTACCTATTTCATTAGTCGGAGTAGGTGTGATTTTAACTCCAACTGATGCTGCTCTTGATCAGCGTTTGTTAGATTTAGACCAACAACTCTCCGAGTGGATAAATCTATGGAAGCCAGATGTGATGGCGGTTGAGCGCGTTTTTTCTCAACACAATGTCAGAACGGTCATGGGGACAGGACAAGCAGCAGGAATTGCATTATTGCTCGCTGCCAAAGCCGGAATCCCAGTAATGATGCACACCCCATCAGAAGTTAAGGCTTCGGTTACTGGAAGTGGTCGTGCCAATAAAGCACAGGTGGCATTGATGGTTCAGAAGATTCTAAATCTTGAAACCATTCCAAAACCAGTTGATGCAACAGATGCATTGGCATTAGCAATTTGTCATATTTGGCGGGGCGGCGCAAACACTAAAATCGCTCAAGCGCTAGTTGCCGAGCAATCACGATTAAAGAAATTGCGTGCCCGATGATCTCACTACTTACAGGCTCTGTGCGATCAATCGCATCTGATCGTCTCATTGTTGAAGTAGGTGGTTTCGGAATCTCTGTTTTAGTTAACCAGCAGACAGCGGCACAGGTGACTCTTGGCTCGCAGGTTCAATTATTTACTTCCTTAGTTGTTCGAGAAGATTCGCTAACTTTATTTGGTTTTATAAATGATGAATCACGTTCACTTTTTGAATTGGTGCAGACTGTTTCTGGCATCGGCCCCAAAGTTGCACTGTCTATTTTGGGTGCTTTAACACCTGAAGACTTGGGTCGCGCGATTTCTCAAGAGGATATTAGCGCTATCGAGAAAGTTCCGGGCATTGGTCGCAAAGGTGCCCAGCGCTTAATCCTTGAACTTAAAGGAAAATTGAGTGATCTCTCATCTGTTCATCACTATAAGGCTCATCAACCGGCTTGGCGCGAACAGTTAACAAGTGCACTTGTTTCACTGGGTTTTTCACCGAGAGAATCAGATGGTGCAATATCTCAGGTTATTTCAACCTTGCAAGCTGATGGAATCGATGCGGCCCAGCTAGATTTGAGTGAGTTATTGAAGCTCACCCTTGCAAGTGGAAAGAGTGCACGTGGCTGAGGATCGTTTAGTGACACCACAAATAAAGGGCGAAGAGTCAGCTGTTGAACACGCGCTGCGTCCTAAAACGTTGAGTGAGTTTGTTGGGCAAGAGCGCGTGCGCGAGCAGATCGATGTCTTGTTAACTGCAGCGCGACATCGTAATTCTCCCGCCGATCACATTTTATTATCTGGGCCTCCAGGTTTGGGTAAGACGACTCTTGCGCTAATTCTGGCTAGCGAAATGCAAGCACCAATTCGAATTACAAGCGGTCCTGCAATAACCCACGCAGGTGATCTAGCGGCAATTCTTTCCTCATTGGTTGAAGGTGAAATTTTATTCCTAGATGAAATCCATCGTCTTCCAAGACCTGCCGAAGAGCTTCTTTACTTAGCAATGGAAGATTTTCGAGTAGATGTGGTCGTAGGTAAGGGTCCTGGGGCGACAGCCATTCCATTACAGCTTCCACATTTCACATTGGTAGGGGCAACAACTCGTGCAGGTTTACTACCAAGTCCGCTGCGCGATCGATTTGGATTCACCGCTCACCTTGATTTCTACAACGAAAAAGATATTGCACATGTGATTACTCGAAGTGCAGAATTGCTAAAAATTTTAATTGACACAGATGCGATTGTTGAAGTCGCCGGGCGATCCCGGGGTACACCACGTATTGCCAATCGATTATTGCGTCGAGTTCGTGACTACGCCCAGGTCCAAGGCAGCTCACGCATTTCACTATCTGAAGCACGGTCAGCTTTAGAAATGTATGAAGTTGATGAACTAGGTCTAGATCGTCTAGATAGAGGAGTTCTAGCTGCCTTGATTGAAAGATTTAATGGGGGACCGGTGGGACTTTCTACATTAGCCATTGCCGTCGGTGAAGAGGTAGAAACCGTTGAATCGGTGGCAGAGCCATTCTTAGTCCGAAATGGCTTTATGGCGCGCACTCCACGCGGGCGAGTAGCCACTGAACAAGGTTGGCGACATTTAGGACGAACTCCACCTGCTGAAATCTCGACGCTTTTCGACTTACCAGCACCTGACGCCTAGACTCTCGCCCTATGTCTACAACTAATAAACCATTAAAGAAGGATCCCCGCCACGGCCGCACTTTGGCCATCCTCGCTTTGGTACTTATTGCGATGACCAGCTTGGTATTTATTCAAGGGGCAACTTCAATTCGCTTAGGTCTAGACCTTCGTGGTGGAACTTCTGTGACCTTGCAGCCTCGTATTGCTCCAGGTGAAGAAGGAAAGATAACGAGTGAATCAATCGATCAAGCAGTATCGATTATTCGTCAACGAGTTAACTCTTTGGGTGTTGCTGAATCTGAAGTTTCTGCGCAAGGAAGTGGTACGAATCGCCAGATTGTTATCTCTGTGCCCGGTGACACCGGTCGTCGCGTTGTTGAATTAGTTGGACAAACAGCAGAACTACGTTTCCGACAAGTTCTTGCCTCTACTTCAGGAATTCCTACAACTGCTGATGCAGCCGCAACTCCAGCATTTGGTGTGAGCCCAGAAATAAATGCACAGTTTGCCGCCCTTGATTGCACGAAGGCCGAAAATCTTCAGGGTACCGGAACTGATCTTCCTACTGATGTTATTGTCGCGTGCGATCGCACCGGAGGAGCTAAGTACATTTTGGCTCCAGCTGAAGTTCTTGGTCGTCAAATTTCTAAGGCATCTGCGGGCTTGGACACTCAAGCCGGAAGTGCTTGGTATGTAAGCCTTACATTTAATAATGAAGGAACATCGGCATTTGGTGCTCTTACATCTCGTGTTACGGGGCTGGCAGAGCCAACAAACCAGGTTGCGATTGTTCTTGATGGATTAGTTGTTTCGTCACCGCGGATTACTGAAGCTATACCTTCTGGAAGTGCTCAAATCACTGGAAGCTTCACGCAACTAGAGGCGCAAGATCTTGCAAATGTTCTCAAATATGGTGCGCTGCCATTGGCCTTTGATCGTGGTGAAGTACAACAAGTGTCTCCGACTCTTGGAGCTGATCAACTTAATGCTGGTTTACTTGCAGGAGCACTTGGTCTAGGTCTGGTAATGCTGTATTCATTGTTCTATTACCGAGGTCTTGGATTCGTCACTGTTGGATCTTTAACTGTGGCCGGTGGGATGATCTACCTGCTCTTCCTGCTATTTGGAGAGTGGATTGGATTTACTCTTACTTTGGCGGGTATTGCCGGTGCAATTGTTGCAATTGGTGTCACCGCTGACTCATTTATTATCTACTTTGAACGTATTCGAGATGAGATGCGTGAAGGTCGCTCTCTTCGAACCGCAGTAGAAACCGGTTGGCTCCGAGCCCGACGTACTATCTTGGTCGCAGACTTTGTTTCACTCATTGCTGCGGCTCTCTTGTACTTCTTTGCTGTTGGCGGAGTTCGTGGATTTGCATTCACCCTAGGGTTAACAACACTCGTTGACCTTGTTGTGGTCTTTGTATTCACCAAACCTCTTGTTTCGCTGTTGTCACGAGTTACATTCTTTAATTCTGGACACCCAATGTCAGGATTCTCAAGCAAGAGCTTGGGTACCGTAGTCGCGAAGGAGGCATAAAGATGTCGAAGATGTCAGGTCTTGGTGGTCGCCTCTATCGCGGCGAAACAGCGGTTGATTTCATCGGCAATCGTCGTCGTTGGTACTCTGTCTCAGCGCTATTTATTCTTGCCTCAATCGCCGCACTTTCTCTGCAGGGCTTGCACCTTGGTATTGAATTCAAGGGTGGCTCATCTTTTACGGTTAATAAAGCTACTGCGACAATCGAACAAGCTCGGTCTGCGGTTGAAGGCACGGGGATCCCAGGTGAGTTGATCGTTCAAGAAATAGGTAATGACAAGGTGCGCGTTCAAACTGGCGCTCTTGATATAGCTCAAAATAACGCAGTACAGGATGCATTAGCAGCAGAATTTGGCGTCTCAGTTGAATCAATTGATACGCAAATAATTGGACCTTCATGGGGTAA
>Ga0070374_10000537_pt1 | contig 15469 bp, 7 predicted proteins | sample LauGreSuBDMM15SN_2_FD_66374 | JGI IMG/M metagenome (GOLD analysis project Ga0070374, IMG submission 66374) | Freshwater lake microbial communities from Lake Michigan, USA - Su13.BD.MM15.SN (version 4) (version 4) | ecosystem: Environmental > Aquatic > Freshwater > Lake | place: Lake Michigan...
TTTCAGGGTCTAGCTTTTGCATGTGTTCAAGTGGTGATGCATCAAGACGCAATTGCTCAAGTTGATGCTGAGCAAAGTAGCCTATTTTCAAATCTTTGCCTTCAACCCGCTTACCTGATTTCATCGCAAGCTCACTCGCAAGTAGCTTAATGAGCGTAGATTTACCCGCACCGTTTCGACCAAGCAAGCCAAGTCTCTCGCCTGGACGCAAAGCCAGCTCTATTTTGCTGAGGATAGTCGTCTCGCCATAACCAACGCTTACGTCATCAAGCACGAGCAATGGATCTGGCACGCTTTGCATTTCTCTAAAACTAAAATCAAAAGGCGTATCAATATGCGCGGCTGAAATCATTTCCATGCGCTCAAGGGCTTTAATGCGGCTTTGGGCTTGGCGCGCCTTCGTGGCCTTAGCGCGGAAGCGTTCAATATAGCTTTGCAAGTGGGCAACATTGCGCTGTTGGCGGTCATACATGGATTGTTGCTGGGCTAGGCGTTCGGCACGTTGAAGTTCAAAATCCGAGTAACCACCTTTGTAAAGTGTGAGGTGCTGTTGTTCAATATGCGCAATGTGATTAACAATCGCGTCTAAGAAATCTCGGTCATGCGAAATAAGCACCAAAGTACCGCGATAATCTTTGAGCCATGTTTCTAGCCAAATTACCGCATCTAAGTCTAGATGGTTGGTTGGTTCATCGAGCAACAATAAGTCTGAACGGCACATCAACGCACGTGCCAAGTTTAGCCTCACGCGCCAACCGCCTGAAAAATCAGAAACAGAACGGCTTAAATCTGCGTTCTTAAATCCTAGACCATCCAATAACTCAGCGGCTCTTGCGCGGGCTGAGTACCCGCCAATTTCGCTAAAACGGGCATGTAGTTCGCCTATCTTCTCGCCTTCGTGCTTGGCTTCCGCCTCAACCAAAGCAGCTTCAATGGCGCGCAGTTCAACGTCGCCATCTAAGGTAAATTCAATTGCTTCCTGTGACAATGCTGGCGTTTCTTGGGCCACATGCGCAATCACCCAGTTAGGTGGCATTTCTAAATCACCATGCTCAGGATGCAACTCACCGCGCAACATAGCAAATAAGCTGGATTTACCCGCACCGTTTGCACCCGTCAAACCGACCTTATGGCCAGGATGAAGCTGAAACGATGTGCCTTCGACCAGCACTTTAACGCCACGCGTTAACGTGAGATTTTTAAATTGAATCAAACTTGCCTTTCTTTATGAACGTGAAATCTACACCCCACGTCAGCCAACTTTCAACAAAGGCGTTATTCTAAAGCAAGTATGGTCATATCATCACTTGTTTGTACAATAAGTAACAGTTAGAAAACCGCGCATATAGTAGAATGCATGCCATGAATAAAAAGCCTAGCGATTGCGTTTGCTAGTCCCATATTCAAAAACAATTAAACTATAAATTAATGATTAAAAAATCGCTTATCTGGTCTTATCGAGTCGCTTTCATTGCGCTAGGAACTTTTGTTTTCTTGGGCTTGTTGTCGATTATCGCGTTGCGATATTTTGTCCTTCCTCATATTGACGATTACAAACCAAAAATCGTGCAAGGCTTATCGCAAGTCCTTGGTCAAAAAGTCACCATTGGCAATATCTACGCCAATTTGGACTCTTTCAATCCGCATTTATCTATTTTTAACGTTGATATTTACGATAAGCAAAATCGCGTGGCATTGAGCTTGCGGCATATTGAGGGCAGCCTCTCTTGGACCAGCATCCCTTTATTTGAACCTCGCCTAGCTTCATTCGCCATCTACCAACCTGAGCTCACCATTCGCCGTGAAAAAGATGGTGTTGTCTATGTCGCTGGCGTCTCAACGAGCGGTTCATCAAAACCAGAATTTCCTAATTGGCTACTTCGCCAAGCCAAAGTGAATGTCATCGATGCCAATATTGTTTGGCAAGATGATATGCGCGGAGCACCTGCATTAAATTTAGACAAATTTAACCTACAACTCGAAAACCCTGTATGGGATAGTTTACGCGGGCGCCATGTATTTAGTTTACGTGCCACGCCATCTGCCGCTTCATCGAACCCCATCGATATTCGCGGAAAAGTGTTTGGTAATGACGTGAGTCAAATCGAGCAATGGCATGGCACCTTATACGCAAAACTAGAGGGCACTGATATTGCCGCTTGGCGCCATTGGCTAGACTATCCATTTGATTTGCGGGAAGGCCACGGCGCTGCGCAGTTTTGGGTGGATTTTGCAGATAACAAAATCGAAGCTTTCACAACAGACGTTGCCTTGAATAAGGTGGTAACGCGACTACCTTACAATGGTGTCGAGAGTAGCTTTAAGCACATCGCTGGACGAATTAAATGGCTGCGTCATCAGGATGGCCAAGAAATTCAAGGTGAAGGCATCAAGATTGTCACCAGCGATGATTTAAATATGCGAAGTGGCAAATTCTCACTAAGCGAACGTAAAATTAATCAACAAAAAACCGTTGCGGGCGATGTATTACTTGATGAAATCCAGCTTGAAACACTTGGCAAATTATCGCCATACTTTGCCCTTCCGAGCAATGTCGAACAAGCGCTCAAAGAGACTCAGCCGCAAGGTAAACTAAGTCACTTACACCTGACATGGCGCAGTAAAGGTGAAAAACTGCCTGAGTATTCTTTACGTGGGGAATTCAACGGCCTAAGCGCTCAACCTTATACCAAGTACTCATTACCAGGCTTTACTAACCTCATGGGCAAAATTGATATTGACCAAAATAAAGGCAAGCTCTCCCTAGACTCAAAATTAGCTACCCTGAATTTTGAACCTTTGCTTCGCTGGACTATTCCCGTAGAAAAACTCTCAGGGCAAATTGACTGGAGAATTAAAGATAAAAGTCTAGCCGTAGAAGTAAATTCACTCGTGATTAAGAATGAACATATCACTGGTAAAGTCGATGCAAGCTACACCTCAGATGGCGGCCAAAAACAATACATCGATCTCACTGGTCACGCTGAAAATATAGACCTAAAATATGCCCGCTTTTACTATCCTACAAACATAAGCAAAGACACGGTTGCATGGCTAGAAAAATCGCTTTTGTCTGGTCGTGGTGACGATGTCAATTTAAGACTTAAAGGCGACCTGATTGACTACCCTTTCGCTGATGGTAAAAAGGGGATTTTTAGAGTCACGGCCAATATTAAAGACGCCACATTAAATTTCACCGAAGGTTGGCCAAAAATTGAAGGCATTTACCTCGCCATGCTGTTTGAAGGCAAACGCATGGAGCTTAACGCAAGCGCTGGCCATCTATTTGGCAATGAAATTAAAAAAGCAAAAATTACAATTCCCGATATAGAAGTGGATGATAATTTGCTGGATGTGATTGGCGAGACACAAGGCCTCGTTAGTGAAGGCATTAAGTTTATCAACGCCAGCCCGATCGCAAAGCTAACTAGTGGCTTCACCGAAAATCTTAAAACAACCGGGACAGGAAAACTAAACGTCAGCTTGCATGTTCCGCTCAGCGATAGCAACGCAACCACTGTAAAGGGAACCTATGCAATTACCAATGGCAGCATGCTTGCCGACAGCATTCCTGAACTGACAAAACTTAATGGCACTATAGACTTCACTGAATCATCCATCAACGCTAAGAACGTCAATACCTGGGCCTACGGCGCCCCTGCTGTATTTAGCGTGAATACAGACAAAAACCATGCTATCCAAATTGCAGCGTATGGTCGCGCTACAGATGCCGGACTAAGAAAATCTTTTAACAACCTCTTACCCCTTACAGTCAATGGAAGTGCCGACTGGGTGGCTAAAGCGCAAATCATCAACAAACAATCTGAAGTTTCGATTCATTCAAACTTGGTTGGTTTTACTTCAAAATTACCATCGCCCTTTGGTAAGGCCTCAGCAGAATCAATGCAATTATCGATTGAGAAAAAACCAATCAGTGAGACGCAAGACTCAATCAAGGTAAGCTTGGGCCAACACATTAACGCCCAACTCATCCGCTCAGCCCAAAATGGCATATCTATAATTGAACGCGGGGATATTGGGATTAATGTCGTGCCAGAAATGAGCACTCAAAAAGGCTTGTCTTTTAGAGCCATTTTGGACGAACTTGATGTTGACGAGTGGCTGGAACAGTTCGAAAACACAAACAATAGCACTGCTAACTCGAGTGCAATTGCAATTAATCGAATAGAAATCACCAGCAATCATTTTGATATCTTTGATCGTCGTATTAATGCGCTTAAAATCAAGGCGAGGGCGTCAGACAATGCTTGGATTATGAATCTTAAAAGCAATGAAATCACCGGTGACTTAAAATGGAGTCGTGAAGGAAATGGCAAAGTGAGTGGCAATCTTGCAAGTCTGATTTTCCCTTCACCAACGCCTGATGCTGTAAAAGCAAACCACAAGGATGCTAAGCAACTCCATCTGAAGTACCCCGCTTTGGATATCACGGCAGACAATTTTGAAATTGGAAAAAAGAAACTCGGTCGTTTAGAACTTCAAGCGAAAGAACAACTTGGTAATTGGGGCATAGACAAATTACGATTGAGTTCAGCCGATGGTGTCATTAACGCCAACGGTGAATGGAATAACTGGAAAAATCATCCTTATACAAAACTGAGGTTTAATTGGGAAATTAACGACATGGGCAAAGCCTTAAAACGGCTTGATATCGGTGATGTCATCAAAGGTGGGTCAGCAGAAATCACTGGTGCCTTAAAGTGGGATGGCAGTCCTCACGAATTCGACATGCCCAATCTTTCAGGCAATCTACATTTAGATGCTAAAAAAGGACAAATCCTTCAAGTTGAGCCTGGTGTAGGCAGGCTATTTAGCGTGCTCAGTTTACAAAATTTACCTCGACGTTTAACGCTAGACTTTAAAGACTTATTTAGTAGCGGCTTTACCTTCGATCAAATTAGCGCTGACGTCAATATTGAGCGTGGCATTATGTATAGCGACAATTTCAAAATGGTTGGCCCAACTGCGCAAGTTGAAATTAAAGGAGAAACTGACCTAGATAAAGAAACCCAGCATTTATATATTAAGGCCAAGCCTTTTATCAGCGACACGCTTTCATTAGCTGCTTTTGCTGGCGGTCCAGCGGTTGGTGCGGCCGCCTACATTGCCCAAAAAATCTTAAAAGATCCGCTCAATAAAATCGCGGAAACGCAATATGAAATTGTTGGCACTTGGAGCAATCCTCAAGAAAAAGACAGCAAAGCAACACCGTCAACTCCTCCTCAAACTCCCCTAGGCAAATAAAAAAGTTTCATTTCATAAATATTTAACATTTACCAAATCAGGTATGATGTTAAACAATTCGAACTAACCATCTCAATGGAAATACGGCATGGCAATCACCTCACGTAACAGACACACTAGAGCAGTTCCCTCTGCGGCTGGCATCGTTAAAATCGCAGGCATTCAAATGGCCTCAGGCCCTAATGTTTCAGCCAATCTAAGTGAGGCTGAACGTTTAATTAAAATTGCTACAGAGCAAGGCGCAAAACTGATTGTATTGCCAGAATATTTTGCCATTATGGGCATCAAAGACACGGACAAAGTGAAGGTTGGAGAAAAAGAAGGTAGTGGCCCCATCCAGCAGTTCCTCTCTAGCACAGCTAAGAAGATGGATGTTTGGATTGTGGCTGGCTCTATTCCATTGCAATCAGAAACTAAAGACAAGGTTTATAACGCTTGCATGGTTTACGACAACAAAGGCAAGCTAATCGCACGCTACAACAAAATTCACCTGTTCGGCCTAAACCTTGGCAACGAAAAATATCATGAAGAATCGACGATTGTGCCTGGCAGTCAAGTAGTCACAGTCGATAGCCCTTTCGGCAAAATTGGTTTATCAATTTGCTATGACTTACGCTTCCCAGAGCTATACCGAGCAATGGGCGAAGTTGATTTAATTCTAATTCCTGCCGCATTCACCGAAACCACAGGCAAAGCACATTGGGAAACATTGATTAGAGCCCGCGCCATTGAAAACTTATGCTACGTTTTAGCGCCTGCACAAGGTGGCTACCATGCATCCGGTCGTGAAACTCATGGTGACAGTATGATAGTTGACCCATGGGGTGTCGTGCTTGACCGCTTGCCACGTGGCTCAGGCGTGGTGATTGCCTCGATGAACTTAGACTACCAAGCAAGCCTACGTAAAAGCTTACCTACGCTTAAGCACCGTACTATTTTCAATTAAACGTATTTTCAAATAAAACATTCACTTTTTTAAGTATTCAAGATTTTACTTCGCGGGGCAAAGCCCCGCTTCTGCTATATTGAACGCATTCACATGTAATCCAAGAAAGCCTCTGCATGAAACCCGAACAAAATACGCCAGCGCAAACCAATCACTTCAGCACTGCCACTGAAACATTGCTCGACCCATCGAGCTTAGACGTTCCGGCTTTGCAAGGCATCTTAAACAACATCATGACGCATCAGATTGATTATGCCGACTTGTACTTTCAATATAGCCGCGCTGAAAGTTGGGGCTTAGAAGAAGGCCAAGTAAAATCAGGCAACTTCAGCATAGACCAAGGTGTCGGTGTCCGCGCAGTAAGCGGTGAAAAAACCGCTTTTGCTTACTCAGATGACATTAATTTACCCGCTCTACAACAAGCCGCAAACGCCACAAAAGCGATTGCTGCGATGGGCAATGATAGTTTTGATGCCAATAAGACAGGCGTTATCAGCCAAGTAGAGGCGCCGCAACTTTATATTCCACATGACCCGATTGCATCGCTTAGCGCAGAAGCCAAAGTCAAATTACTCGAGCGACTCGAAACTTATGCTCGAAAGATTGACCCGCGCATTTCGCAAGTCACAGCTTCGATTGCTGGCGAGTATGAAGTCATCATGGTGGCTCGCCACGACGGTGTGATGGCTGCTGATGTGCGTCCTTTGGTGCGCCTTTCGATTAACGTGATTGCCGAAAGCAACGGTCGCCGCGAGCAAGGCTCGGCAGGCGGTGGTGGACGTTTTGACTATGCCTATTTCACTGATGATGTTTTGCAAGATTACGCTGAAAAAGCCGTGCACCAAGCTTTAGTGAATTTAGATGCCCGCCCTGCCCCCGCTGGAAACATGACCGTCGTGCTTGGTGCTGGCTGGCCTGGCATTTTATTACATGAAGCGATTGGGCATGGCCTAGAGGGTGACTTTAACCGAAAAGGCAGCTCGGCCTTTTCAGGCAAAATCGGCCAACGCGTCGCTTCTAAAGGTGTGACAGTTGTGGACGATGGCACGATCAGCAACCGCCGTGGATCATTAAGTTTGGACGACGAAGGCAACCCAACACAGCGCACTGTATTGATTGAGGATGGCATTTTGCGTGGTTATATTCAAGACAGCCTCAATAGCCGCTTAATGGGGATGCCACTGACTGGCAATGCGCGCCGTGAGTCTTATGCGCATATCCCCATGCCGCGCATGACGAACACTTACATGCTGAACGGCAATATGCCGCCAGAAGAAATCATTAAGTCAGTTAAAAAAGGCTTATACGCAGCTAACTTTGGTGGCGGCCAAGTGGATATCACCAGCGGTAAGTTTGTATTTAGTGCCGCAGAAGCTTACATGATTGAAGATGGCAAAGTCACATATCCTGTAAAAGGTGCCACTTTGATTGGCAATGGTCCCGATGTGCTCACCCGCGTTTCGATGATAGGTAATGATATGGAACTCGATAGCGGCGTTGGCACGTGTGGCAAGGAAGGCCAAAGCGTGCCTGTTGGCGTGGGTCAACCAACCTTAAGAATTGATGGCTTAACAATAGGTGGAACAGCCTAAAAAGATTTCTAGCTGTTTGGCAAAAAGCACAAACTGTGTTTAACTTGCGACTAATACTTAATCAACACTCATAATTAAGTATAGTATTTCTTTTAAACCAAGAGGGATAAAGATGGCTACAAACGAGACAACGACTACTGCAGCAAAACCAGCGGCAGCTAAAAAACCTGTTGCTAAGAAACCTGCTGCACCTAAAACCACGACAGCTAAAGCAACCGCAGCAAAACCAGCGGCAGCTAAAAAACCTGTTGCTAATAAACCTGCTGCAGCTAAAAAACCTGTTGCTAAGAAACCTGCTGCACCTAAAACCACTACAGCTAATACAACCGCAGCAAAACCAGCGGCGGCTAAAAAACCTGTTGCTAAGAAACCTGTAGCGAAAAAACCTGCAGCCACTAAATCGACTGCTCCAAAAGCTGCTGCAGCAAAACCAGCAGCAAGCTCCGCGACTCCAGCAACTGCACCAAGCCAAGGTTTATTTGCCTCAATTGGCGCGTTCTTCAAAAAGTTACTCGGCTAAGTAAATTCCTTTGCATTAAGCCACGAGCAGCACGAAGGTTTCGTGCTGCTCGAACTCGCTTTACCCCAGACCTATTAATACTAGACTTAGCATTATGTCGACTTCAAGCATACTCATTACGTATAGACATTCTTAAAAGTCTTATCGTTTTAACTTGAAAGGAAAGAAGATGGCCATCAGCAAAACAGAGAAATCAAGTATCGCTAAGACTACAACAGCTAAAAAAGCAGCACCAAAGAAAGTCGCCGTAAAAAAAACGCCTACTGACAAAACGGTCGCCGCCAAGAAAACGGTAACTAAAAAACCTGCGGCTAAAAAAACAAGCAAACCTAGCCATGAGGCGCTTTATAAAATGACCGAAGTTGCCGCTTATTACATCGCACAAAATAATGATTTTTCTGGCAACCCTAGCGACTATTGGATTGCGGCTGAAGCGCAAATTAGCGCGCTTTATAAATAAGTCTTACCCAACAAACCGCAAGACCAAATCTATATCTTATTCATAGCCGTGGCAGCCTGGCTAAGGCTATAATACGGCTTCTTTACTTATGACGCGCGGCAAGACTTCATGCAGTTTTCCTTAGCCATTCCGGCACAAGGCAGCACAAAAAAAATAGACAAGACATGCGCTGGTTTAGATAGCGCTGCCCTTGCACAGTTGGCGCTTGAGCTTAAGACAAATAAGAACAAAACGCCGCTCGCCATAATCACCGCCAACGCCTTTGATGCACAGCGACTGCTTGAAGAGATGCCATGGTTTGCCCCTAGCCTAGTCGTTAATTTATTACCTGACTGGGAAACACTGCCTTATGACCACTTTTCACCGCATCCTGATTTAATTTCCGAGCGCTTATTCACGCTCTATCAAATCAGCCAAAACAATTGTGATGTGGTCATCGTGCCAGCAGGCACGGCGCTTATTCAGTTGCCACCTATGGCCTATCTCGCGGCTAATACTTTTATGCTCAAAAAAGGGCAAAAGCTAGATTTAGAAGCCTTAAGAAAACAATGCGCCGAAGCGGGTTATCATCATGTGAGCCAAGTAGTGAGCCCTGGTGAATTTAGCGTGCGTGGCGGCTTGGTCGATTTATTCCCGATGGGTAGCGGCTTACCTTTCCGTTTAGATTTATTCGACGATGAAATCGAGACCATCCGTACTTTTGATGTTGATACTCAGCGTAGTCTTTACCCTGTGCCTGAAATTCGCCTTTTGCCTGCGCGCGAATTTCCTTTGGATGACAAGGGCATTGCACTGTTTAGACAAAACTTCCGTGAGCAATTTGAAGGTGACCCATCTCGCAGCCGCATCTATAAAGATGTGAGTAAGGGTGTTGCTAGTGGCGGCATTGAGTGGTACTTACCGCTGTTTTTTGAAAAGACGGCGACCCTGCTAGATTACTTGCCAGAGCAAACAGTGCTCTGCCTGCATGGCAATCTAGACAATGCTGCGCAGAGCTTTTGGGTTGAAGCTCAGTCCCGTTATCGCCTATTAGCGCATGATGTTGAACGTCCTATTCTCACACCAGAAACCTTACTCATTAAAGCAGATGCGTTTTTTAGCCAAACACATCGTTATCCTCGCCTCACCATTAATAATGATGAGACCATTTCTGGCTTACCAGCGCTAGATATTGAGCGCCGTGCAGAAAAGCCGCTGCATAAATTAGAATCTATGATCAACAGTTTTAAAGGTCGCACCCTTATTGCCGCTGAAAGCCTAGGGCGCCGCGAAACCATTCTGCAATTACTCACAGACCAAGGCATCAAGCCTGCACTATGTGAAAGCTGGGAAGACTTTAATACCGGTAGCGCTAAGCTTATGCTGGGCGTCACCATGCTGCATAGCGGCTTTCAATATAAAGACGTTGCGATCATCACAGAGGCAGAGCTATACGCTGCCACAGTGCGTCAGCAGCGTCGACGTGAAAAAGAAAAAGCCCGCAGTACCGAAGGTATGCTCAAAGACTTATCTGAGCTACGTGAGAACGACCCTGTGGTGCACGAACAACATGGCGTTGGGCGTTATCGCGGCCTCATTAATTTAGACTTTGGCGAAGGCGAAACTGAGTTTTTGCTTTTGGAATATGCGGGCGACGATAAGCTCTATGTGCCCGTTTCACAGCTATTCCTCATTTCACGTTATTCAGGGGGGCCGCCAGAGTCTGCACCATTGCATCGCTTAGGCTCGGGCAATTGGGAAAAGGCCAAGAAAAAAGCCCTCAAACAAATTCGCGATACTGCCGCAGAACTTCTTAATCTTTATGCCCAGCGTGCAGCACGTAAGGGTCATGCTTTTACCTTGAGCCTGCATGATTACGAAACCTTTGCTGATGGCTTCCCGTTTGAGGAAACACCTGACCAACTATCTGCCATTGAAGCTGTGATTAGCGATATGCAATCAGGCCGCCCAATGGATAGATTAGTCTGTGGTGATGTAGGCTTTGGTAAAACAGAAGTGGCCTTACGCGCGGCCTTTGTTGCTGTCATGGGTGGTCGCCAAGTCGCTGTATTGGTGCCAACAACGCTGCTTGCTGAACAGCATTACCAAAATTTTAGTGACCGCTTTGCCGAATGGCCAATTAAAGTCGCTGAAATTTCGCGTTTCCGCACGGCCAAAGAGCAAGCTGAAGCGCTTAAAGGTCTGGCAGATGGCAGTATCGACATCATTATCGGTACGCATCGCTTAATCTCAAAAGACGTGAAGTTTGATAATTTAGGCTTGGTTATTTTGGACGAAGAACACCGCTTTGGTGTGCGCCAAAAAGAACAACTGAAGGCACTGCGTGCAGAGGTCGATGTACTCACCCTCACCGCCACACCAATTCCACGAACTTTAAGCATGGCGATGGAAGGCTTACGCGAATTTAGTGTGATTACCACCCCGCCACAAAAACGCTTAGCGATTAAAACCTTTGCGACCGATTACTCAGAAGGCATTATCCGTGAAGCAGCAATGCGTGAATTCAAACGTGGCGGTCAAGTCTATTTCTTACATAATGAAGTGGATACCATCCAATCTATGCGTGAAAAGCTTGAGCGCATCTTGCCTGAAGCCCGCATTAGTATTGCCCACGGTCAATTACGTGAACGTGAGTTAGAGCATGTGATGCGTGACTTCTACCATCAGCGTTCTAACTTATTGCTCTGTACCACCATTATCGAAACAGGCATTGACGTGCCAACTGCTAATACCATCATCATGAATCGTGCAGACATGTTCGGTTTGGCGCAGTTGCATCAACTCCGTGGCCGCGTGGGTCGTTCGCATCATCAAGCTTATGCCTATTTACTGACTGAGCCTAACCGAAAAATTACCCCGCAAGCGCAAAAGCGTTTGGATGCGATTCAGCTACTTGAAGATTTGGGGGCAGGTTTCCATCTTGCCATGCATGATTTAGAAATTCGCGGCGCAGGTGAACTCCTTGGCGACTCGCAAAGTGGTGAGATGCAAGAGATCGGCTTCCACTTGTATTCGGAGATGCTCTCTCATGCCGTGAAACGCCTAAAAGAGGGCAAAGAGCCTGATCTATCATCGCCACTGGGCGTCACCACAGAAATCAATCTGCACACGCCGGCTTTGCTGACCAACGAATACTGCCCGGATGTGCATGAACGCTTAGTGCTCTACAAGCGTCTAGCTAACTGCACTAACGATGATGAACTAGACACCATGCAAGAAGAGCTGATTGACCGTTTTGGCTTGCTCCCAGAGCAAGGTGAAGCGCTCATGTCTTGCCATCGTTTACGGGTTGCCGCTAAGCCGCTTGGCATCATTAAGATTGATGCCAGTGATAGCGCCATTCAATTGCAGTTTAGTCAGCATGCCGATTTAGATCCAACCAAGTTGATTGCACTTCTTCAACGTGACCGCCGTTGCCGCATGAATGGCCCAGATAAATTACGCATTACCGTGGCTTATGGTGATATTGTTCACCGTGCTGATTTCATTAAAAACATCATGAAAGAGTTCGTATAAATGCTAGAAAAATTAATCACAATTTTAGCCGCTTGGATTATGGGTGTCATTTCTTCACTCGGTTACAGCGGCGTGGTCTTGCTCATGGCGATTGAATCAGCCTGTATTCCGCTCCCCTCTGAAATTATCATGCCGTTCGCAGGTTTTTTAGTGTTCAAAGGCGAAATGACGCTTTGGGGCGTGGCTTTAGCTGGCGCATTTGGCTGTGTTATTGGCTCAATTCCAGCCTATTACTTGGGCATGTATGGCGGCAGGCCATTGGTGGAAAAATATGGAAAATGGGTACTGATTTCAGCCAAAGATTTAAATTGGGCAGACCAAGCTTTTGCAAAGCACGGTGAGATTATTATTTTCATCGGCCGACTACTGCCTGCTGTTCGCACTTTTATTGCCTTCCCAGCTGGGGTTGCCCGTATGAACCTGACCAAATTCATCGTCTACACCTTTGTTGGCTCGCTAATTTGGTGCTACTTATTAGCGCTGGCTGGCTTTACTGCAGGTGAGCATTGGGAAAGCTTAAAGGAGTATTTCCATGAGTTTCATTATGTGATTGCAGCGGCAGGCTTAATCTTTGTTGTTTGGTATGTGAGAAGACACTTTAAGCACGGATAAATCACAAATTTACTAGCTGGCCAATGCTTACAAAGTAAACTGCTAGCTGGATACTTAACCCCTCATCAGCAAATAACACCGCATAGCCTTCAAGCTGCTGACGATAAGCTTCAGCAGCTTGCTTTAGATTGGCTTCATCAAGACTAGTTTTGAAAGTGATAGTTTTGTAATCGACGATCCAGCGCACGCCGTCTTCAATAAACGTACTGTCGATAATTTTCTTACGAACCTGGGAACGGTCATCCTCAAGACTTTCAAGCTCCAACTCATTACTTGCACTCTCTCGGCTTTGCAATACCCATTGACCTTGCGGACTTTGCAAGGTTGTTTTGAGTAAACCAAGCACAGCATCAGCCCCTTGACTAGCAGCACTTAGAGAATAGCCCTGCCCTGTAAACCATCGCTGCATTGCAAGCTTTAATGGCGCAAGCCGGCTTGCGGGCCAAACATTCAAGCCTTGCTTTGCAATCAACTCCAAATAGCGATGCGTGAGCGTGCCGATATCGGCTTCTAAGACCAAATAATTTTGTTCTTCATCTTTTGCAGTTGGAACACCCTCTTGGCGTGGCTGAGTTTCATGCGTAACTTCAGCCTGCAATAGATTAGGCACTTCTGGATTGCTTAAGCGGACTAATTTAGGAACAAAATCCTGCAGGTTCGCATTTAATTGTCTGGCCGTTTGTTTAGGCAGTTCGCTTTGAATTTTCGCCAAATTTTCTTTGCTAAAATCTTCTAAAATCACTGGCCACAAAATCTCTAAAAAGGTGTTTTTCTTAGGAAGAAATTCACCGTCTTTATTGGGGCTAACGGCACCTAGAAGATGTAAAAAGCGCTCAGCACGAGTCACTGCAACATAAAGCACGCGGGCGTCTTCATAATCGGCACGCTGTTTTTCTAACGATTTTAAATAGTCATAGATGCTGACTTGCTCAGCTTTATTTTTGGATTTTGAAATGAATGGGGCTACCACTAAATCTACATTGGCAACGTCATCATCATTGGATTCTCTCGCCACTTCTTCCCACATCAACAATGGCTGCTCGCCGCCGCCCGTGGTCTTGTCTAGCCCAGGCAGAATCACCGTATCAAACTCCAAGCCTTTGGATTTATGGATGGTCATAAATTGTAAGGTATCAGGCGCTTTCGCATTGGGCGCGGCGTAGAGCTTTTCAACTTCAATTGCTAATTGTTCAGTCGAGAACTGCCCCGCCATTTCCATCTTATCGATACGCTCAAAGAAAGCTTGCACATCGCGCACATCGCCGGCATCCCACAAACAAGCCGGGCCGCCTAACATGAGCCATACCCCGTGCACCCAGCGACTCGTTGCCATGCGGCCGCGATGTTGCAAAGCTTCTTGCATCACATCACGCACGTGGAATAAACGCTGACGACCATCCTCGCTCAATTTATTCACATGCACTTCATCGTGCATCAAATCGAGGACGGTACGATATTGGTCACGCCCCACAAGATGATGCAAATCTTCTAAACTCAAGCCGCACCAAGGCGCACGCAAAATAGATAACCAATGCACCCGGTCAGCCCGCTGATGTAAGGCGTTCGTGAGTGAGAGTAAATCTTGCACCACTTGGCGATTAGCAAGCTCTTCAATTTCAACCGCTTGAAATGGAATATCTGAGTGATTACGGCGAATCTCGGCCACCAGTGCATGTAAATGGCTTCGGGCGCGCACTAATACGGCAATTTTTCGCGTTGGATTTTCCGCCCAAGTGGCTTTAATAATCTCAATGATTTTGTTAGCTTCCTGCTGACGAACATCCGTCAACGCAACTCCCTCGTCGAGGTCTTCATCTGTATCACTTTGGATATTGCCATCCATCATGGCGTGCACAGTAACGCCAGCGCCTGCGGGTGGTCGCTCTTTAGCGACAAACTGTCGATAACTGATCGCGCCTCTTGAGACACTATCTTCATTAGGGAACACTTTTGAAAACGCATCATTCACCCATTTAATCACTGCTTCATGTGAACGATTGTTACGCCAGAGCTTAAGCGGTGTTAGCGACAAATCGCCTATGCCCTGCTTGAGGACACGCAAAAACAAACCAACGTTCGCTTTGCGGAAGCGATAGATCGACTGCATTGGATCGCCGACTAAAAATAAGGTACGTCCATCGCCATCTATCCAGCCTGCGGTAAGCTTTTCTAAGAGTTTGATTTGCGTTGGGCTGGTATCTTGAAATTCATCAACCAGCAGATGCTTAATGCGGTAATCGAGCTTAAGTGCTAAATCGCTAGGCACATCCTCTGCCCCGCCAAGCGCAGATAAAGCATTTTGAGAGATCTGGACAAAATCAACTTCTTTATTGCGCTGAAATGCCATCCAAAGTTCAGCTGAGGCGATTTTCAGCAACTCAGCGAAGACAGCAACAGTCTCGCTACTTTGTGCATCATATTTTGGATTGGGTAAGCGTCGAACTTGAGTTAAAGCTTGCGCAGCACCTTCAATTTGACGAAACGCTAAAATAAAAGAGTATAACTTCTCTTTCCAATCATCGCTTTCTGGTGTTGCAGGGAAACCATTATTTACATTA
>Ga0070374_10000538_pt1 | contig 15460 bp, 7 predicted proteins | sample LauGreSuBDMM15SN_2_FD_66374 | JGI IMG/M metagenome (GOLD analysis project Ga0070374, IMG submission 66374) | Freshwater lake microbial communities from Lake Michigan, USA - Su13.BD.MM15.SN (version 4) (version 4) | ecosystem: Environmental > Aquatic > Freshwater > Lake | place: Lake Michigan...
TTCGAATTCGAATTTGAAAGAAGATCAAAACATTACTCCGTTTTGGAGAATGCAAGAGTTAAAGCAATCGCAAACATACACGTGATCGTAAATCCTAGAATAATCTGATCTTTTTGTATTCCGAATTTCTTGGATATAATGATTTCTGGTGGTTTATAAGACTGGTAATATTCTTCCATATGGTCTAAATTCGTTTTCTCCTCATTCCCTAATTTTCGATCGATACGATTTTGTACGAAATGAATCCAGAAAAAAAACGAATCGCGATTGGCTAGATAAGGAGAAATCGGAAATCCTTCCAAAATACGACTAAATTCTAAACGGAACTTGGCATTCGGAATAAAAAGGGGGAGATTCTGAATGAAATCGTAATATTTTCGTTTCGTGACTTCATTGGGATAATCTGGGTAAGTGTGTGCAGTTGAGCGTAAGAAATGCCATAATGTCGGTAACCATATAGCAGGATCCAATTCTTGCATGTTTATTTTATGTTTTTATTTTAGAGTATTATTATAAATAGTACATTATATCCTATTTTTCTTATGAAACCTGTACGTACCTTTAAGAAAAAGAGAGTGAATAAAAAGAAAGGAAGGAAGACACGGGTTTGTAGAAAAAATAGGAAATTACATCGTTTTTATTCTATTTTAGAGAAACGTCGTCAAAATGCCTATCGGTTTTCTAAGAAATACAATGGAGGAGCTGGATGGTTGCCATCTATGCCATCTATGCCATCTATGCCATCTATACCAAATCCATTTAAAACGAAAGAAACCCCAGAAGAAATGGCAAAAAGGGTAAATGTAGAAAATATTCAAGCTCTTCAAAAATTAGATAAAGAAGATTTTAATACCACAGATGACTCGTCAAAAATAACGACAGATACAAATAATACATTACTTAATACTCCAGACTCATCTACTGCTACCAATCAACAAAAATTAGTCGCACATAAAGATTTAACTTCAGAATTAGACCGAAAAAATGCAGAAGCAAAATTGAATAAAGCAATGATGTATCAAAACAGATACCATGTTGCCAGTTCAGCAATGGAAGCGTCTGGTAAAGCCGCGGTAGCTGCTACCGTTGCAAAAGTTGCAATCGGTGCATTGGCCGCTAGTGGAGTAGGAGTACCCGCTGCGGCTGGTATTGCCGTATGTTTGATTCTAGTGAGTAAATTAATGAAAAAATACAAGGAAATGCAAGAATTGAATATTCTCTTGTTGGATATGAATACGATTTTAACCAATTGTTATTATTTAGAAAATATGATTAATAAAATTTTGACAGTTTTCCAGATATATATTAATGATTTTACAGAAAAAAAGGAATACTATAGTAAAATTATTACCGTGGATGAATACTATACAGATTTGAATAATGCTCGTTCTTGTAAAAATATTGCCATTCTAGTGGAAGAAAATACTGATAAGAAATCAGAAGAAAACGATCAAAAACCAGTGCAAGAAAAAACACCGACTGTATTTGTTGAAAGAACCAAAGCATTAAAAGGATATAATTTAGGAGAACGAATTCAAAATGCAAAACAATTATATATCGAGGATCGAAATATAGATGCCGTTATCCATGCAGAGAAAGCCGAATATGATGCATTTGGTACTGCGATAGATGTAAATAATGGAAAGAATTATATAAATATTGACGATGAGGATGCAATGGAATCTTTATTGAAATTTGTGGTATATAAACGTATTGAAGAGGGATTTAAATCATGCAAAAATGTTGGAGAAGATGCCGCGGGAGAAGTAACCACAGATATTATATCACTGGATGATGTTGGTTTAGAAGAACAAGAACAAAATGGTGGTGATAAATTCTATGATGTAGAAAGTAAGATTATTTATAAAATCGGTGTCAATCCGGATATTAAATTCCGAATTAAACAAAAACTAGATATTATTCGTGATTTGCTTATTGAAATCGATCCGAGCTCTGCACAAGATTCTATGAATAGTGTGGAATTAAATGAAAGTATCGATAAAATAGAAACAAAAGCATTCGAAAAACTAGAGAATAAGAAACAAGCTAACCAATGGATTACCTTTTCTATTCCGAGTATGTTTAAATTTTATTCTAGTAGTAGTCTGAAATATGAATTACCTAAAGATAATGATAAAATTAAAAGCGAATCCGAATTGGATGCTTTATTGGAAAAATCTGACCAATATGTTACCGATGCTAATAAAACAACAACCCTCAATAAAATACTCACCTATTGGTTTGGAATAAAACAAAAAAAATATGACGAAAATTTTTTGAAAGCACATAAAGAAGAATGGACTCAGTTTTTGAAAACATGTTTTTTAAAAATCAAATTTTACAAATCTAAAAAATTAGTACAAGATAAACCCTATGCGAATTATGAAGATTGGGTTCGTGCTTTCTTAAGATCAGAAACAGAGAAAGCAAATAAAAACAGCTGGGGAATAAGCACTTATTTCTCACAAAAAGGAACGGATGTAAAGAAATTCTTAGGTGCCAAGAATAAAACCACGATATTAATGAATACTTTGAATACTTTGAATGCATTGTTTATTATTATTAATAGTCAATTCGAAATGTCATTGAAATATTACGAACGTGCATTGAAATTCGATTATACTTCTTCAAGTGATTTTTCTTCGGTTGGAAGTATTTTAGATTTAATTGGATTTAATTCTAGAAGCGACAAGAAAAATGTCAAAGGAATCGATCGTATTTGGGAATTATGTGAAAGTAGTGTGTCTTATCAGAAATTCTTATTACCTCCTGATTTTAATGAAGATAAGAAAGCCATCATGGATCAAGTAGATGTGGCCGATTTTACTAAGAATTCGAAAGAAACATCAGTGGATTGAGAACCAAAAACACCACCAGAAACTAGCGAAGCATAAACTGTATGAAAATAATATAGATATTTTTCTAGTGATTGGAATAACCAAAAGAATAAAAAGAAAAAACAAGACCATACAAGAAAATATGACAACGGATACCTTTTGTAATAATTGTGGAAAATCGGGACATCCTTTTCATCAATGTAAATTACCAATTACTAGTATTGGTATTATTGCTTTTCGTTTCATTCCGGAAACCGGCGAACCGCAGTTTCTCATGATACGGCGTAAAGATACTTTAGGATACATGGATTTCATGCGTGGAAAATTTCCAATCTACCAGAAAAAATATATTTTGAATATGATGACCCAAATGACGACCGATGAGAAAAACCGACTGCGAGAAAAATACCATGTCTTTCACGATACCGACAATAAATCGGTAGGACAGGGTCAAGGACAAGGACCTATCAAAGAAAAAATACAAGCATTAATGATCGGGGTTCATCATCCAACCAATGGCGAATATTATAATTTATTGACCTTATTGGATATTTCGGATAACATTTCGGAAATATGGCATGAACAGGAATGGGGATTTCCAAAAGGTCGTCGGAATGTGAATGAAACGGATTATGATTGTGCGTTGAGAGAATTCTCGGAAGAAACCGGATATGCTATTCCGGTACTTCATAACATTCAAAATATTATTCCTCTTGAAGAAATATTCATTGGATCGAATTATAAATCCTATCGTCATAAATATTACATTATGAATATCGCCTATCGCGATTCCATTTCTAGTGGAAAACCATATCAAAAAAGCGAAGTGAGTGGAATGGAATGGAAATCGTATGCCAAATGTATGGAAGATATACGTTCTTATAATTTAGAAAAGAAACGGGTTCTGACGAACGTATATCAATGTCTTCGATATAGTAAAATCGTTAGTATTCCTATACCGAATAGGACTTCTTCTGTATAAAAAATTTATCGTTACATTATAACTATTCTTGTTATATTATAATATAATATGTCGTCTGTAACTATAAAAAAACGGAAACCTTGTGCCAAAGGTACCCGTTGGGTAGAAAAAGCCCAGAAATGTATGACCGCGGAAGAGAAACAAGCATTCGCACTTGCAAGGAAAAATGAACCGATTTCGCTTCAACAGACTTTAGTACCGATTTCTTCGGATGCAAAGACAAAGACAAAGATACCAGATATTATGGAAGAAAAAAAAGAAGGCGATGCCAGTATGGTGAATACGGTAATTAATTTTTTTCAACCAACCACCGATACCAGTACATCCGAAGAGAAAGTTGAAGAGAAAGTTGAAGAGAAAGAAGAAGAAGAAGAGAAACCAGATAATATTCTCTTGAAAGATAATGAGAAAAAATGTCCAAAAAATTATCATCGTCGTCCTCCTCATTCCAAGAATTGTACCCGGAAAAAAACGAAAATTATTTCGAAGACACCAGTTCCTGTGGAAGCACCTGTTCCTGTACCCGTGGAAGCACCTGTTTCTGTTCCTGTACCTGTGGAAGCACCTGTTTCTGTTCCTGTACCTGTGGAAGTACCTGTTCCTGTCGAAGAAGAGGAAGAACCTGTCGAAGAAGAGGAAGAACCTGCCGAAGTACAGGAGAATCCCAAGAATAATGATCAAGACCAAGATCAAGACCAAGAGAAACAAGAACAAATCGCATATGTAAAAGCGATGGGAATCGATGAAGATGATGTATTATATCCTATCTTGTTAGATCCCGATTTCCAAAAGAAAATTGCCAGTAAAAAAGAATTCAATATTTTCCGTTATGACGGTACGATTCGCGACGTGAAAACGCATTCTAAAACCGAATGTGAAGCACCTTTTGAAATGGCTCCCCATCAGAATTTTGTCCGACATTTCATGTCTTTACAAACCCCCTATAATAGTTTATTATTATACCATTCTTTAGGAACAGGCAAGACGATTTCTGCCATAGGAGTAACAGAAGAAATGCGTAGTTATTTAAAACAAGTCGGGATTCGCAAGAAAATACTCATCGTTGCGTCTCCTTCCGTTCAAGCCAATTTCCGAATGCAATTGTTCGATCCCACGCGGCTACAAGAGATCGGCAAAAGAGGCAGTGGTATTTGGACATTAGATACGGGAGTTGGAAACGAATTATTGAAAGAAATCAACCCCACCCAAACGTCTCTTACCAAAGAATATATTGTACGAAAGATCAATACACTCATAAACGAATATTACGATTTCATTGGATATGATTCTCTTGCCAATTATATCGAAGATACCGCAGGTACGCTGGTTCCTATCGATGAAGACGAAGAAGACGTCGGAACAAATCCCTTAGATAACCGATTCGATGAGCAAAAACTCAAACGCGTGTTCGATCATCGTCTGATTGTCATTGACGAAGTACATAATATTATCGGAAAAGAAGATCACAAGAATAAACGTATTTCCATGATGTTGTTGAAATTAGTCAAAGTATGTGAAAATCTACGTTTCTTGTTCTTATCCGCCACTCCCATGTATAATTCCTACAAGGAAATCATTTGGCTTCTCAATATCATGAATCTCAATGATCAACGTTCCACTCTCAAAGTCGGACAAGTTTTCCAAGAAGATGGTACCTTTATTCCAGAGAAAAAAGATAAAACGGGAGTTATCTTGCGAGAATCTGGCCAAGATATATTGAAACGCAAATTATTAGGATATGTGTCTTACGTTCGTGGAGAGAATCCATATACTTTTCCTTTTCGCATTTATCCGAACTATTTCGCCAATACAGAAAACCAACTTCTCTCGAAAACGTATCCCAAGAAACAATTCAATGGAACGGTGATTTCGAATCCTATTACGAAAATCCAAGTATATGCAAATACAGTGGGAGAATATCAACTCAAAGGATATCGTCATATGGTACAACATGTATTGAAAAATACGACCATTCGTAATGTTACTATGGAAGTCGAAGGGAAAGAATCCGTAGGATATATGGTCTTGCAACCTCTTATTAGTGCTCTCAATATGATTTATCCAAACCCGAAATTAGAATCGACTGCAACTTCAACAGCAACTGATGGCTTGACCGATGTTTATGGCAAGAGAGGATTGAATTCTGTCATTACCTATGTTAAAGAAGAATCGCCACATCCTCTTGCCCATCATTTCGAATATAAACCAGCGATTCTCCAGAAATATGGCCGGATTTTTGCGCCCCAACATATCGGAACCTATAGTGCCAAAATTAAGAAAATTTGCGACGTGATTTCGAATTCCACCGGAATCGTCTTGATTTATTCGAAATATATTGAAGGTGGATTGATTCCTATGGCATTAGCACTAGAAGAATTAGGATTCTCTCGTTATGGTAATGCGAATTATACCGAATCCTTGTTTAGAACTCCCCCTACCGATCCTTCTGGAAATCTGATTGGTGGTCCTTATAAACTCAATCCAATCACAATGAAACCGAATGAAAATCCCGGCGCATATACTGCAAAATATGTGATGATTACCGGCCAAGAATATTATTCACCGAATAATACCGCCGATTTGAAATTAGTGACCGATATTTCGAATAAACACGGCGAACATATTCGCGTCGTCTTGATTTCCGAAGCCGGATCAGAAGGATTGGATTTCAAATTTATTCGACAAGTACATATCCTGGATCCGTGGTATAATATGAATCGTATTGAACAAGTCATTGGTCGCGCAGTTCGACACAAAAGTCATTGTGCGCTACCGATCGAACAACGAAATGTCGAGATTTATATGCATGGATCGTATATCGATGCAGAAGAAGAAACCGCGGATGTCTATATGTATCGTCTTGCAGAGAAGAAAGCGTTTTTAATTGGAAATGTCACAAGAGTATTGAAAGAAACCGCCGTCGATTGTCTCTTGAATATTGATCAGACGAATTTCACCGAAGAGAAAATGAACCAAACGTTATCTCTACAACTATCGACAGAAAAGAAAACCGTCGATTTCAAAACGGGAGATAAATCCTTTTCTTATCATTGTGATTATATGGAGAAATGTGATTTTTCTTGCAATTCCAAACCCGGGACTAGTCCAGGTCAAGACCAAAACAAATTGGACGATTATGCTTTCTTGCAATCCAATCACACCAGAATCTCGAAACGTATCCGGCAATTATTTCGAGAGAAACCCGCTTATACCTTAGACGATCTCATTCAAGAAATACATTTAATGAAAGGGAATCCTTATACCATTGATCAAATTTATTATAGTATATCGACTTTCTTGCGAGAAAAAGAATGGTTAGTAGATAAGAAAGGTCACAAAGGATACATGATTTATCATGGTTCGTTTTATCTTTTCCAACCAATAGAAATTCAAGATGTACATGCCTCTATTTTCGAGAGAAACGTTCCATTAGATTATAAACGAACTTCCATTCCGATTGAATTGCCAAGAGATCCGATTTTATCGAAACCCGCTCCTATTTATGTTCCTTCGAAAAGTGCAAAACGATTGACGGAATTGGGATTGAAAAACGCATCCTCCATCACGATAACGGGCGAAGGAGAAGAAGAAGAAACCCAGGAATCGTCTTCCGCTATTCCACAATTAACCAAACATATCGAATATATTCTTGGTAAATCTTCTTTTGTAAAACCCAAGAAACAAGACCGAAATTGGTATATATATGCCAAAATGGCATTCAAAGTTTGTGCGGAAATACACGAAATCGATCGTATCGTGTTAGTTCGATATGTGGTATATCATTTTATCGATTTATTAGAGATTTTCGAAAAGAAGAAATTGCTAGAAGAATTAATAGATATGGATAACTTGCCCGAAATCGAATCTCTGAAAACGTCGGAGATTCTAGAAGATATGATTCGCATGTATTTCATGGAGAGAATCTGGATAGGACCACAGAAAAAATATCTGATGTTGTATCACACACATACTGAAAATAAGATCTTTTTTCTTGATTCCAAGCCGGATTCTAAGCTTGATTCCAAGAAGGATTCAAAAAAAAAATGGGTCGAAGATAAAGTGAATAGTGAAAACAAAGAATGGATCGAAACATGGAATATGCGGATTCCACTTCTAGATAAATTAAATCAAGATCCAGAACAATCTGAAGTAAATATTGGCTTTATTGGATTCTTAAAAGAAGGAGTTCATGGATTTAAAAATATGAATATTAATAATAATCGAACCAGACCCAATCCTGGAGCATTATGCGAACAAGCAGATAAGAAAAAAATCATTGCCAAAATCAATGATCTTCTGACCTTTATGGGAAGAGAAAAAGAAAAATATAATGAGGATCCAGTTGTATTTACTCAATCGATCGAGAGACCATCTTTATGTGTCATTTATGAGTTTTTGATGCGATATTTTACCGAAAAGGAAAAACAATTGTGGTATTTAACACCAGAACAAGCGGTTGCAAGTAAGTTGGATACCTTCGTAGTCCGATTACAGAAGATTTTCGGTGCGAAGATGTTTGTTTTGTCTTCTTAGAGCTATTTCGGTTGTATATTTTCTTGTGGAGTCGCAAGAAAATATATAATAATCCAATTCAAATCCTCGCCGCTGGTTTAAAAGTTATTTTTCTTCAAGTAAATTTGAAGAGTATTTAACGTATCTGTTATATTTTTCTTTTCGGATAAGATTTGTTTTATTTTGGGATCGGTGAAACCTAATGGAATTATATAATTATTCATACATTCATTTGGTGTTTTTAGAAACGTAGGAATATAATATGTCATTGCGATTTTTTGTTTCAATGATTCGACTTTTTTAGTATTCGTCATTTTACTATCTTTTAATACGTAATTATATGCATTGTAATTATGATCTTTACCATCCATCAATTCGGGCATTTGTGAAAGCATTCGGATTTTTTCATCATCGCTATAATTTTCGGTAAGATATTGAAACATAGTATCGGTGGTTTTAGATGTATTATCCGTTAAAGCTTCCTTTATTTTTTTTGTTTTATTTTTGTTGTTTTTATTTTTATTTTCTTCGGCTCGATCTTTCCAAATACCCATACAAATACCGAAAAAAACAATACCCAATCCTAGAAAAATCCAGAATATTATGTTTTGTTTTGTAACCCATTTCATTTTTTTTCTAGTTTCTAGTTTCTATATTTAGAATATATATTTTACCATTCCAAATATAATACTCATAATGCCATTCTTATACGGATTCTACTCTTATTCGCAAATACCGACGATGATACATTTTGGATCGGAATGGTAATTATTTTCTCAATATCTCTCTTTCTAGATAATACGAAATTAGGACTCCGGCTAGAACTCGAAAATACCGGGACTTGAGAGAAATTATTGGCCGCCAGAAACATACATACATCGCGATATAATGTCAAAAACGAAACTTCATGATTTCTTGCACGAATACTAGAAATAAACGCATTGGTAAATGCACCCACTGCTTGTCGTTGATCCTCTGAATAACTGTCTTCACTGGTTTGATCATCGCGAGATCCACTAAACATGAAGATTTCCGGATTTGTCAAGGAATTATTATTGTTGTTTTGAATCGTATAAGACGACGGAGTTTGATAGATGAAAGACCACGGTAAATCGACCACCGTACCACTATGGCAACTGTCGAATATTAATATCGTCTTGCATTTCACTCCCTTTAATATCGCATACAAATCGTCATCTACAATATACCCTGCGTCAGTATAATCCGAAGGAACAATGACCCCGTCTAATTTGCTAATTTCGTCGCCATTCTTATCGGAAATCTGCGTTCCATGACCAGAATAATGTATCCAGATTTCCGTACAATTCGCCGAATTTTTCACGATTTTGGCGATACTTTGTAAAATGTTTTTTTTATTGGGGATTAATGCGGGATTCGTAGTATCATCTCTCAATACCGAAATATCGGCAAGAGAATATCCGAAAGCATCTATAAGTAAATTCCGCATATTGATGACATCGTCTATACATCCATTTAGTTCGCTGGTAGTATTGAAATAATTGATTCCAATAAATAATGCTTTTTTCATTCCAAAGAAAAAGAATATTATAGTATAGAACGAAAAGAAACCATCACTAGAAAATGTCTAAAATGAATATGGATTATTTCAAAATTTGTTTTCTAGATGCCACGGGATTACCAGAAAAATATATTCTGTTTCTTTCCGAGACGGATGTTGAAGATAACCTGTCTTCAATGTTTAGCGACGTCGAATGGAATTATATTCTGGAGAAAAAGCTGGAATCGAATATTTTGATTTCGAAAAATATGCAAGTACATCCGGATGATTCCGTAGCCACTCTCAAGAAGAAAATCGCCAGAATATTGTATTTACAAGAAGAAGGGAAAAAACTCAATACGAATGAAATGTATTTGTTTTCTTGCGTGGAGAAAAAATTCTCGGTCTTGTCCATTTATAAACGATTGACCCAATTGGATACGAAACCTTTGACCAAAAATATGTTGAACCAATTCGTCGCGAATTTCAATGGAATTTCGGTACATTTAGATTCCGATGAAAAAGTAGGAGCATTGACCGAAGAAGAAGTGGAAACCGGAGTTAAAACCACATTTCTACAAGATCCACTCTATCGGGATAAATCGGTTTTCTCTTATGAAGATCTACTAGAAATAGATTGGTTTTATTCTAGTGAAACCATGGGAGAAAAACGAATGCAGAAAATTCCGATTGGACGGCGTTTCGTGGAGAAACCACATGACGCCGATGATCCACGAATTATCCTAAATCAAGAATTGTTTTCTAGTAATCCTTTTGATATATTGTTGGACGATTTGGTTTATATTCCTTCTAAAGATGTCGCGTTACAAACCTTTGAATCTGATTTTTTATTTCATTATACCACCGGTAGCAGTTTTCTAGAAAATACCGTTTATGTTTGTACCTATGATTCCGTTTTGACTTTTTTAACCGAAGGATCCGAGAATCTATATGGATTGAAACTAGACGAAATCTTAGATATTTATTTTCCGAATGTTTCGTCTTCCTCCAGAGAAAATTCCTCTTCCCTTTCCATAGAAATATCTAAATCCAAATCCAAATCCAACGAATATTTCTGGGATCAAGAATCGTTAGTCGATCTGATTTATAATATTTATCATTCTTATTCGAATCCAAGTCCCGATTCCAATACATCTTTCTTTGATATTTTCTCCCCATTATCTGTTGCAAGCAACGACCAGAAAAATCAAATCAGCGTACATTTACAAGGCGGAATTTATGCCTTTCATTTTATTATACATCCAGAAAAAGCGAACAAATTGCCTCTCGAAACCATCTTCAAGAATATTCATGCATCCAAGAGAATTCCGTTTATTCAATATGTTCCTGCATATCATCCGGGGGTTCTACGAGAGAAAATGTTCCGTTTTTATTATTTAGATACCGCCAAAAATACAAACAAAATTCCGTTCTTAAGTAAATCCACGATTCAACGTCTCACGAAAAAACAAGGGAAAATGGAAAATATCACCATGTTTGTTTCTCTCGATTCGGATATGGAAGGTATTATACAAGAAAACGAGAATTTTCTTGCCGTTTCGTTTGAATCCAATGGAAGTATTGTTGTACAAGCCGAATTGAATAATATCATTCTCCCCACCAAAATCAACGAATGGTTAGAAACCATCTTGTTTTATGCCACTGAAAATATGAATGTCTTTACGAAATCGGTTGGTTATAACATCCAACCATTTACCACATTAGAAGACGACAATATCGAGATTATTTTCTTGCATTACCGCGGTGGTATCGAACTAGAAAAGAAATTCGATTTGGAAAAATGGATGGGGATTTTCTCTCCTTTTTTTTATCCGGAATTGAATCCGGATTCTTCTTCTTCCTCCAATGCATTTTACAAGAGATATAAACGCGTAGAATATTTCCAAGCCATGGATAAATATGAAGAATATATCTCTCAACTCTTGCGAATTACACAAGAACGGAATATTATTACTTCGGAATTAAAAAAGAAATTCCCAGATCTTTCCGTCGATATGATTCGAGAGAAAATGGAGAGATACCAAGAAAAACATCAATCGGTAGTTATTCCTGGACGATTCGCCAATAAACGCGTCGAGTTTCTAGAACATACCGGTTTCCGAACGGTGTTTCAAAAAGCCTCCTATGAAAATGAATGGACGGTGGAAGTATTCGATATGGTTTCTCTTGAATATGTGTTTTTAGTGCATATGTATTTGAATGTACTTTTTCTTGTCTCTCAAGCTCCCGATATTATTTCCTCTGATATTTTACAAAGACACAAGAAACCTATTTTACCAAAGAAATTGGAGATTCCGTCTAGTACAAGTACCGTGATCAATATGGAAACAATAGATATAATTCCGATTTTTACCGAAGGTCTTACTTTGGAAGATGGAGAACCAGAAGGAAAGCCAAATCGTGAAATACTTTCTGAAACGAAAGTTGTGGAAGAAGAAATAGAGAAAGAAGACGAAAGAAAAGTAGTGGAAAGAGAAAGAGTAGAAGAGAAAAAAGACGAAATGAAAGTAGTGGATGAAGCAGAGGACGAAGACGACGACGACGACGAATATGAAATTCCAGATGTTTATGAATCCGATGAAGAAAGTGAAGAAGGTTCATCCAAAGAAAAAGGTGGTAGTGGTAAGAAAAAAAACAAAGAAAATGAAAAGAAAGGAAATGAAAAGAAAGGAAAAGAAAAGAAAGAAAAAGAGGACGAGGACGAGGACGAGGACGAGGACGAGGACGAGGATGAAGTCGCAGTTACAAAAAAAGGTAAAAAAGGATCCAATCAAACTCTCGGCACTTATTTCATGGACCGTATCCAAAAACGCGATCCATTGATTACCGAACACGGATTTGCAAGAATATGTCCAGCGAATGAAAAACGACAACCAATTATTCTAACGGAAAAAGAAAAACAGAGAATCGATCGTAATTATACCGATCCAGAAGATAAACCCTATAGTCATGCTCTCAAATACGGCGCAGATAAAGAAGACAATCCACTCTATTATATTTGTCCTTCTTATTGGTGTATCAAACCGGGAGAAGAAGGACCTTTGACGGAAACCGATGTACAAAACAAGAAATGCGGAGAAATTATCCAAGATCCCAAGAATATCCAACCGGGAGAATATACCTATAAAGGACGAGAAGAATTCTCCGAACCCGGTCTGGTCAATCGTAAAATCAAGAAAGATATCGTGATACATCCGAAAACCGGAAAAGAAATCTGTTACCCATGTTGTTTCCAAAATTGGAATGGCAAAGCACAACAAGACCGTCGTAATCAATGTAATCCAGACGAATATGGGTTACATCCGAAACAAAAGAAAGTGCAAGAAAAGAAAGCCATGGTACCATCTACTACAAGAAATGTACTCGATATCAATCGCATACCATTACCTTATGGTCGTATTGGTTTGCTACCGGTTCCCATTCAATTATTCTTGAATGCTTCCGCGGCGAATATCTGTGTAGATAGTCAAAATATGCCTAAATTGAATTGTCCCATGTTAGTTCGTTATGGAGCTAGTCAGACTAAATTCGAAAATCAATATTTCTTGGGATGTTTAGCCGATATGTATTCTTATCAACGGAATGAAATTGTCGCTAAAACCATTCCCGAAATCCGAGAGATTTTATGCTCCGCTATTTCTCTCGATATTTTCCTTCAATTACATAATGCTTCTCTCGTTGCGCTTTTTCGTTACCCTAAAGATGATTTTCTTGGGATAAATACTAGAGGTAATACACGACAAGAAAAGGAAATCGATATCCTGAAATATGTGAATACGGATTTTTATAAACGCCTAAATCCGAAATCCGAAATCCATCGAGATTTTTTAGAATCCACGATCGAATCTTATGAGAATTTTTTGACGTATTTGAGAGATGAAGAGACGGTGATGGATCCGACGTATTTATGGGAAGCCGTTTGTCAGAAAAACCCGGCATTATTACCCCGTGGTGTTAATCTTGCAATCATCGAAATCTTGAATAATGATATTACCAATAATGTCGAATTGATTTGTCCAACTTCTTCTTATGCCACTTTGTACGATCCTGCAAAAGAAACCTGGATTTTAGTCAAACAAGGAGATGTCTATGAACCGATTTATCTATACGAAATCACGAATCTGAATCCGGAAAAAACCAATTACAAAAAGACCTTTATTCAAGGTCGAGTGGAAGCGAATCGAACTGTTGGTCAAGGGCAAGGGAAACAAGAACAAGGTCAAGAACAAGAACAAGACAAATCCGGAATTAATCGGATTTTGAAAATGGTTCAGAATTGGACGTCAGAACATTGTGCTCCGATTTCAAGAAAAGCAAAAGGCAATGTTTTTGAGAGAAATATTTCGGCTAAAGATCTTCTCTTGATTCTGAAAGATTTAGAAGGGTTTTCTATTCGATCTGTGAAATATCAAATCCTGAATTACCAGAATAAAATCATCGGTTTTCTAGTGGATATTAGCGACGCAGAATTCTTGAGAGAAAAAGCGAAAGAAAGAGAGAAACGAAAAATGACTATTTTCTTGCCGACTTTTCCTTCTGCCATTATCCCTAAAGTTCCCAGTAAATGGATGGATGAACCGGATATTTGGAATACATACGATTCGACGGTGTTTTTCTTGCAAGAAATATATCGTCTTTCCGATCAACGGATTTTATCGAAACCATTGTATCGTGTGGTCGAAGATGAAAAAGTAGTGGGAGTCATTACCATGACGAATCAATTCTTGCAAATCATGCCGTATGAAGATAATCGTTTTTTTTCAGATGGATTGAAAACCTTACCTTCTGGTATGAATCCTATTCCAGTGGATAGAAGTATTATGGTATCTGCTTCCAATAAGAGAGCTAATCGTATAGATCCCGCTTTGTCGGAGAAAATGAGAATGGTACGTAATATTCGATTAGAAACACAATTCTATCAAGCGTTTCGTAATACCGTTCGTATTGTCTTGAATCTATATCGAAACCGGAACATACGGGAAGAAATTCGGGTGGTCATTTTCGATACCACCATGAGCTATCTAGAAAAACGTACGTTTGTTATTTCGAAGTTGAAGATGATTTCTAAGGATTTATTCGTTTATCAAAACTATTCCGAAGAAGTGCTGAACAAAATACAAGAAGTATTCTTATGTTCTACCTCTGAAGGAGGAGGAGAGGTCGGAGGACAAAATAATTATTGTCTTATGACTTCATCTTATAAAGGAAAAGAACCATCCTTGATTTTACCTCAACGGAATTTAGTCAATATAGAACAAGAAAACGGACCGAATTATTTCCGGAGATTGGCGGATGAATTGGTTCGATATAAACGTGTTCGTTTATTCATGATGTATCCGGATTCCTTCTTACCATTGACTTCGGGAGAATATAAAGTGAATGCGGATGAATTTGTCATTCCGAAATCGATTTTAACCGATACTTATTTTAGCGAATTGAAAATGTATCCTTTGGAAAAATACGTTCAGACAAATACTTTCGAAACCGCGAATCCATTGTCAGGTATTCCGGCGAATCCGACGTTGCTATGGACGGATGGATATCAAGATGCCTATCAGAAAGCGAAGAAGTAATTTTCTAGTGGTATAG
>Ga0070374_10000540_pt1 | contig 15447 bp, 14 predicted proteins | sample LauGreSuBDMM15SN_2_FD_66374 | JGI IMG/M metagenome (GOLD analysis project Ga0070374, IMG submission 66374) | Freshwater lake microbial communities from Lake Michigan, USA - Su13.BD.MM15.SN (version 4) (version 4) | ecosystem: Environmental > Aquatic > Freshwater > Lake | place: Lake Michigan...
AAAAAAATTAGAAATTTTCGCTCCAGAACCATGTTTGTGGAGCGGAATTATCATCCCCTCCTTACACACGCTACACACGCACACACTACACACGCACACGCTACACACGCACACGCTACACACGCACACACTACACACACTACAAACGATCCATGGAAGACGGATTCGCAGAAGCGTATTCCGGATTCGAGCGAGCTGCTCAAATGCATGGGTGGGATATTGTAGAACTTCTTAGCGGAAGACATGATGAAGCATTGAGAAGACATCTTTCAGAAGTTGCGGCAATGCAGAGAATGTATGCGGGAATGGAGCGAATCGCTCAAACCCTAACCCAACATGATCCCTGGTTTGTCGAGTTTCTTAGCGGAAGAGAAGAAGCATTGAGAGTACTTAACGAACAATTCATGAAAAAACCTCCGCCAATGACCACTCTTAAAGAATTTCACGGAGCGATAGACACGTTAATGGCTGAGTGTAGTATTTGTATGAGCCAGCATTCCTTCAGAGAAGGAATCACCACATCGTGCGGGCATGTTTTCGGTCGAACGTGTTATGAATCATACGATTTGTCTAACAAGGAGGCCCATAAAAAAACAACGTGCCCAAACTGTCGATGTGAAGCGCCTTCTGTAACTGTGTATGAAGAATTGTAACCCCTTTGGTATTTAATTCAACTTTTAAAAAAAACGGTTCTTTTTTTACCGTGCAAAACATCCGCGCAAAACACGAAAAAAAATTAGAAATTTTTTCCCCCAATTTCCTTTTGTCCCCCCAAACCACCCACACACTCTCTCACACACACACACACTCACACACACTCGAAAAGCTGCAAGTCTACGATGAACCCCCTGATGACCATTAATGAAAGGAATGAGTTGATGACCCAGACGATGACCCTGAAGAGGTCTCTTATCTCTATAAGCTCAGAGAAGGCCACCATTCACCTTGCCAAGTACAATGCTCGCTGGGACACCACGGTTTCCCCTCAGCTCATTGAGAACGCCAAGCGATTGAAAGAGCTTATCGCCTTGGAAAAACAAACCAAATTGGCTATCCGTCTCCTAAAGGATCCGACATGGACCCCCCCTGTCCGTCCCCCTGCAAAACCAAAAGCCCCTAAACCCACAAAAACAAAAGCATTGTCTGCTGCCAAACTCGATGTACCCAATCCAGACAATTGCGGAATCTGCATGGAATCTCATACCTTAAGAGATTCGGTGCACACTTCGTGCGGACACTGTTTCGGGAGCATGTGTTACGAAATTATGCTTAAACATAATCTCGATTCTGCGTGCCCTATGTGTCGCACCCCGAAACCTTGTCTAACGTTTTATAAACAACGCGCATCCAAACGCCAAACTTAATTTAACTAAATCCAAAGTGAGACTGTGAGTCAATACCTTTTTTTTACCGTGCAAAACTTCCGCGCAAAACTTCCGCGCAAAACACGAAAAAAAATTAGAAATTTTTTCCCCCAATTTCCTTTTGCCCCCCCAAACCACCCACACACTCGAAAAGTTCTCCCACAACACGAACCGCAAACTGACAAACTGAAATGCTCGCGCGTCAGAGAGCGGACGATAAGCTGATCAGCGCATTGAAAAAAAAGGAAGACAAAGCAGACATGGCGGCGCAGAAACGACTAGAAAAGACTTTAGCGAAGGAAGCAACACTCCTGCAAAAGCAAAATGAAAAGGCGGAGCGGTGCTGGATGAAAATGGAGGATCAAAGTAAGCAAGTCATTTTAGTGACATTGAAAATTCACCACCCGTTTCGCCACCCCTAATAAAATTTGAGTCAACTTTTTTTGTCAATGGATATATATGAGCATCACAATAACAAACTCTGCGGGCGGATATGTTATAAATGAATTAAGAAATCCAACCATCTTTTTTGTACGTGGAAATCGTTATGTTATTAATGTGAATGCACCAGGTCATCCATTCTTTATTCAGACAGTTTCTGGTCCGTATAGTTCTGGTAATGTCTACAATACTGGCGTAACAAACAATGGTACTGATAATGGAACGATTGTAGTGGATGTTGCGTTGAATGCACCTTCACTTTTTTATGCTTGTCAATACCATGGATCTATGGTGGGTTCCATTTCTGTTTCAGACCCAGTCCTTTGTTTTTCGGAAGATGCAAAGATATTATGTTACCGAAACGAAGAAGTTTATGTCTGTATCAAAGATATCCGCAAAGGAGAACTAGTGAAAACGTGTGCAAGTGGATATGTTAAAGTAGATATGATTGGTCATTCCAAATTACATCATTTAGTTCAAAACGATTATAAGAACCAATTGTTCAGACTCACTCCTGCGAACTTTCCGAGCTTATTGGAAGATTTGATATTAACAGGATGTCATTCTATTTTGGTGGAAACACTTACAGATGTACAAATAGAGAAAACGAAAGAACTTCTAGGAAAAATTTATATTACAGATAATTATTATCGTTTAATGACAGGTATTGCGGAAAAATCCGAATTAGTAGAAGAAGGCGAATATCCTATTTGGCATTTTGCATTAGAAAATGAAGATTACTACAAAAATTATGGTGTCTATGCGAATGGACTTCTGGTAGAATCGTGTAGTAAACGTATGATGAAAGATTTTGGAATGACTCTTCTTTAAAATTTGCCCGAAAAAAATTAGAAATTTTTCATTTCTTTCGCCCCAGTGACTTTATGAACACCAAAAATGGAATGCTATGTATGTGTAGAGAAATTCAACAAGTCCACTCGTTCGCACATCATCTGTCCCCACTGCAATTACGACGCATGTCGCTCCTGCTCCGAGACTTTTATTCTCGAGAGAAGCGCAGCGGTTTGTATGAATTGCGCCAAGGAGTGGTCCCGTCAGTTTTTGGCGAACGCATTTACCAATAAATTCGTCACGACTACCTGGAAACTCAATCAGCAAAAACTCCTATTTGAGCGTGAAAGGGCCCTCTTGCCCGCCACCCAGGCCCTCGTTGAACAACTTATAGCGAAAGAAAAAATACAAGAGCAGATCGACGAGGCCGAGTTGCAATACAAAGCCCTTAAACTGCAGGCGGATCAAATGAACAAAACCATCGCCAGACTCAAACGACAGCGCGACGAAATTGGCGTCGCTGAGGTCAGGACGGCACACGCCTGCCCCGGCGAATGCCGGGGCTTCCTCAACGAAGGCAAATGTGGCTTGTGCGGCAAAGAAACTTGCTCAGAATGTCACGTCATCAAACTGGCAGACCATGTATGCCAGCACGATGACCTCGCCACCGCAAGACTGCTTCAATCGGACACCAAACCGTGTCCCAAATGCGCCACCAGCATTTTCAAGATTTCCGGCTGCGACCAGATGTGGTGCACACAATGCCACACCGCATTTTCTTGGACTCACGGACACATCCAAAGATCCATTCACAACCCACATTTTTACGAATGGCAATTTTTACGACCGACAGGAAACGCGCTACATAACATGCCGGCCAAACTTCGAAACATTGGAATTCACATCGATCAAATCGATCAAATCGTGCAAACAACCATACACATGCGCGCCGTGACCATCCCAGACTTACGCAGAAATGACAATGCAAAAATACGCATCGCATATATGCGCAACCACATTTCAGAGAAGGAATTTGCTGTCAAGATACAGCGAGCCAATACCTTACTCGACAGAAATATACAAATCGCGGACCTATTACACACTTTTTGTCAATCCGTCACAGACCTTATTTACCGAATCTACGACGAAAAACAAGTCCACGAAATCGAAACTCTCAGAACACAACTCAATCTACAACTCACCGACATTGCACACACCTTTCACCATAAACCCATCTCTCTATCCGATTTTTGGATGCTTATTAGATAACAGCGTCAGAACACTCATTGCACACACCTTTCACCACATATCCGATTTTTGGAATTAGATAATTACATAACAGCGTCAGAACACTACTGTACCGATCACACCGGTATTTACCATTACAAACAAACCACCAATGACGAGGAACATATACTACATGCCCACATAAAACCAATAACTCTTTTTTTTTCCCCTCACAACCCAATTCTAACTCGCAATCTTCCTCCATAAACAAAAAACAATACCCGCTCGACGAACCATCTACGAAGCTAAAGTTCGGACGGCACGAGAAATCGCACTTGAACACCAATGGGGGAAAAAAATATTTATTGTATATATAGAAATGCAAAATGAAGAAGGTTATATAAGTTCGACCCGCTGGAGAGAGATCAAAGAACACCCGAAAACTACTCGTGTTAACATGGAACCCTCGCGTCATATGCAAAATCCAGAAATTGGTTATGTAAGTTTAGCCGATTGGAAGAAAATCAAAGAAAAAGAAAAATGGGGAACCCACTCCAATAACGTCAACCGAAAAGCAGATTCCAAGAAAAAAAAACCTGCGAAAGTACAAAAAAAACCTCTGCCCACAAAACGAAATCCTGCCAAAAAAACTCGGCTCACGAAACGAAATCCAGCCAAACTCACTTAAAATACTTTTTGGCTAACCTTATACGTTTCACAAAATCTTTTTCAATATTATAATGTTGTAAAACTCATATATAAGTTTTGTAATACATTGAAAAAAGAAAATGTTTTGTCAAATGGAAGATTGCAATAAAGAAGAGTGCCACCACTGCTTTCCGGTGTTAGATTGTAGTATGAAGCACGATTGGTGTTTGAAACAGGGCCGTTTTAAGGAAATGAAACAAATATGTATGGTTACCGGGTGTGCAGGATTTATCGGTTCTCATGTTTGTGAATCTCTACTGAAGATGAATTATACTGTTATTGGAGTCGATAGTATAGACGACTATTATAATATAGAATTAAAAAATGAGAACCTCGGAATATTATACAAATACGATCGTTTCCATTTCATCAAAGACGATATTCGATCAACAAAAGCTATTGAACGATGGAAACCGTCTGTGATTATTCATCTCGCTTCTTTAGCGGGTGTGCGAAATTCGATCGACCACCCGAAAGCATACATACAAGTTAATATTGAAGGTTTTATACATATCCTAGAAGAAGCAGTCAAATACAAAGTAACACGCGTTATTTATGCAAGTAGTAGCAGTGTATATGGTTTGAACTCTTTACCCTTTCGAGAAGAAGATGATGTGAAAAATTGTAATAGTCCATACGCTTGTAGCAAACTCGCTATGGAGAATTTCGCAAAAATGTATAACCAACTGTACGGTATTTCATGTATTGGTTTGCGTTTTTTTACAGTGTATGGCCCTCGCGGGCGACCGGATATGGCCCCTTATAAATTCATGAATGCAATCATGAAAGGAAACCCGATCGACAAACACGGGGATGGTTCCTCTTCGAGAGACTATACATACATAGATGACATTGTCAGAGGAATAATAGCTGCGTTACATTCTCGAAATATCAAATGCGAAATATATAATCTGGGAAATTCCACTCCTGTCACTTTAAATGAATTTATCGAAACGTGCGAAAAAGTCGTAGGGAAAAAAGCAATCGTCCAACAAAAACCAGATCAATTAGGAGATGTTCCACATACACTTGCAAATATCGAAAAAGCATCTCGAGATTTACATTATAATCCTCAAACCAAATTAAGTACAGGACTTGCTAATTATTTTAACTACTTGAAATCTACATCAAATTGCTCATAAAGCTACGTTTTTATTTCGTCAAAGTCAGAACCAATGCTTTGATAAGCAAAAAAAACTAAATACGCTTTCTACCAATCATCTTTAACATGTCTTTAATTTGATGAACCATTTTAGTTGATTCCTCGAATGCAAATAGAGATCCAAGTCGTTCTTTTTCCATACTTTTCATACTACGGAATTTTCGAGTTGAATTTTTCTTAATTTTACGTTTTTTAGAGGCATAGTTTTTCTTGAACTTTGATTTTTTCTTTGAACCACCAAAAGCTGGATTACCGTCTTCTGCGAAAATATAAGCATATTTTTTAGCATCTTCTTCAACATCAATCCGAAGTCCATTTAAGACTATTCCTTCTTCTTCATACTTTAAAACCATATAATCTATATAGTTTTGTCGTCTTTCATCAACGGTCATGTCAGACCATTCTTTTCCTTTCTTGACTTCTTTCCAACCATCTGTAGTCCATTTTTCTCTTAATTCATTATTAAAAGCTTCATTTTTAGAAAAAGATATTTTTTTAAATAATTGATATAGTGTCAAGTATTTCTTATCTTGAAATTTTTCATTGTATTTTTTTACGTCAACTTTTCCATCTTCCATGACTTCCGTTAATAATCCTTCTAATGTTTTCTTTACTTCCAAAACAATTTTTTCCACAATACCTTTTGGGCAACTTACAGTATCTGCATTTGGCCGTTGTGGATCAAACGGATATGCAAAAGCATTTTGTTCGATAAACCCCATAACATATAATTCTTGAAATTCTTTATTTTGGGTCTCAATCCAATCAATCGTTTTTCCCATCATCACTTTATAATCCGGTTTACCACAAATATTCACTGCTAATGCTAATTTATCAAAGATTCGTTTAAGTTTACTTTTAAGGGTTTCTTCCCGAAGTCCGTTTATTTTTTTTTGTGGTAATTCTTCCAGATGGTTCTTTTGAATCAATTCAATAAATTTATCTTCGACATAGTTTCTTATTTCCGCAACCGTCATTTTTGTATATGTGCTATCAGGATAGCCGCCAATAAAATGATAGTAGCTGTTCCAAAACTCTTTATCAAATAAATCAGAAGCTTCATTGTGTATTTCATATGCAATTCCTTCTCTTCTCTCTTCTCTTCTTATTTCTCCGTTTCTTATGCAAAACCAATCGATTCCAGACCAATCCCCTTCTAATTCAAAAGGAGGATCAATACCATCTTCGTCTTCTTCGTCTGCGTAACATTCAGGTTCCCCATAGTAATCCCAAAATCCATAAAAGCTTCGTCCATCTGGAAACGTCATTTTCCCCTCAAATTGCTTATCCATTTCCCATTCTCCTACGTAAACTGCGCCGTGTTGCCATCCAGTAGTACCAATATACTTCATGATTCCGTTACCATGACGCTCATCTTCATACCATTCACCTTCATAAACGTCCCCATTACCATAAACCATTTTTCCTTTACCACCTTCTTTACCACCTTTCTTATCTTTATAAAAATACCCTTGGTAAAAATCACCGTTCTGATATTTCATTCTACCTAATTTATTATCGCCCTTAAAACCTCCAGTAAAAACATCACCATTTCTATATTGAAAAATACCAATATACTTCATATCCCGACGCCATTTTCCATCATATGTATCACCATTTGCATATTTTATTTTACCTACACCTTCACGATTATCCCCAATGAATTCGCCATTATAAACGTCGCCATTATTATAATTCATTTGTCCAAGCCCCGTCTTTTTACCATGTGAGTCTATCTCTCCTAAAAAAATACCATCTGGAAAAGATATTTCATTCATATAAATATATACTTTGGGGTGAAAAAATATAACTAGCAAATTGCAATTGAATTATTATTCAGAGCGAGATCAAAAATTATAAACATAAAAAAGGTGGGACGAACCAAGAAAAGAAAATCTTGACCAATGTGTCTAATTTTTCAAGTATGTAAAAAATGAATTGTTAATACAATTCAGTATTCTAAAATAAATGAGTTAACTAAATCCATTTCGACGTCTTTCCAGACATATTATAGGCAAGCTTTGTCCCGATCAATAAGGACCCTTCAAGACCAATATCAGAAACTCCTTCTGTGTTTAATTCGACATTGTTTTTAAAGTACAAAAAAATATTAGCAGCGATGTCTTTATTTTCTTTTTTGGTTTTTGCGTCTAGATCTACCGCGATTTCATTATGCTTCAAGAAATCTTGCAATTGAGCCATAAATTCGTTGTACATTTCTTTCTTAATTTTCATTTACTTAAACATACAAATTAAATAATCGTAGCTCTCACTTTTTTGTACATTTGCGCCTCATTACTTAACAAGAAGAGTCTGCATTCTACTTCCGTACTGGGTTCATAAAATCGTTCCGTTCGTACACGAACAATCCATTTGATTTCCTCCAAATAAACTGTTCCTTTTCCTGCATCTACTTCAATCACTATTCCTTTCAATGGTTTCTCCAGCAAATCAGGGAAAGTAGTGATTTGAAACAATAAATTGGAATTCGTTTGGACTTTCTTGATCGACTTCATATCTTGATTCATTTTTGAAATGTCAATCGCCGACAAGAATCGCTTTGCATCAAGAGACAGGGTCGCTACTTGCATCATTTGATTCGCCAAATCAACCAAACGACGAATGGGACTCGTGCTATGCACATACTCCGAATAACCTAACATGCAGTGCGCTAGATCTAATTGTTCATCAAAAGCCGCATATCGTCCCGAAATGTGCTGTTCCCAGATGCAAAGTAATGGATTATGCGTGCCACTAACACAGCGAAATATACCTGTCTTTTCACGTCTCAATTGTAAAGCGGCGGCTCGATTGGTTTGTGTCATCCAGTAGGCTATTAATTGATGCGTATCTTGAACTGTCCCATCCAAATTTCGTGTGATTTCCATCATTTTCGTCATCGTTTTGTTTTTTAACAGAGCCGTGTCGTAATCGTAATTTTTCGACACACGAATCAAACATTGAAATGGAGTGCTTGCTTCGCACTTCCAATCATTTGATATGCGAAAAGTTGTCGCAATTGCAAACTTTTCTTGGTTCTCGTCAAGACTACACAACGCTTCAAGTTGAGAAGGCAACATCGATCGTTTCTTGTCGGGGAAATAGATGGTCGATACACGGGTTCCAATGACGTCCCACAATTCCAGTGCCTCTAACCAAACCCATACGTTAGCTATGTACACAGTCACCTCGAATTCGTCTTTTAAAATCTGCATCGATATAGCATCGTCTCTATCCGTGCAGCCCGGTGGATCTATAGAAAATATAGGCTGGTCAATACGAACAATCGTTCCAAAACGTTTCTCGTCTTCTAAAATCAGACTTTGATAATGATGGACCGTGTTTTCTTTCAACTTTTGCTTGCATCGCGTAATAGATTCCGAGATGGGAATATGCAGATTTCGACTGTAAAGTTGATATTCGTAAAAAGCAGTGAGATTGTCCACATCGCCCAGATTCTGTTGAATCACTCCGATCGGATGCTTTTCGGTCCATGCAACAAATTGAAAAGTGACAAACTTATTTTTGAAGTGTTTACAGAAGCCAATCGAAATATCAAAAGGCAAAAGAAAGTGCGGAAGCAATGGGTTGTTAGGCTTGCATTTATAATAGAGTCGTTTTTTATTGTCTGTGCGACCATAGGTGCGATTGTTATCTAGAATAAGCACACCAGGAATGTTTTTCTGTGATCGAGTGGGAGAATAAACAAGCTTTCCGCCATCAAGTACATCGCCATCAAACAGTTTACTATCCATGGGGTTGCAAGAGTAATCTACCTCCATTTCATTTTCGCGAAAAACCCAAGAATTGTAATTATCTTTTATGTAACAAATCATTTTTAATGCAGTTATTTTAGATAAGATTTTCAATTTTTTACATTATATAAACGAAGCACATAAGATACCAAAGAACTTCGAAAAACGTCCGCTTCGGTAAGACGCGCTATTCCTATCAACGAACCAGGTTCCGTGGACACTTTTGTGAGCAAATCATCCAATCCATTTTCAAATGAACGGTCTTTTTGTTGCGGATCTCCCGTCACGACTAATTTGGATTCACCTCCTATTCTAGTAGTCAGCATGAGCATTTGATTGGGGGAACTGTTTTGCATTTCGTCTGCAATGACGAACGACCGATGAAATGTACGTCCACGCATGAAGGCCAGCGGTGCTATTTCGAAAACACCATCTTTGATCATGTGTTGGATTTCAGGTAACGTATAGTATTCACGAAAAATATCAAACATTGGTCGGGTCCAAGGATCCATTTTACATGCGACGTTTCCAGGCAGAAACCCGAGATCTTCTGAATCCACGGATACCACTGGACGAGTGAGTACAATTTTGTCGACCGCTCCGCGTTTCAATTCTGAAATTGCTTCCACGCAAGCAAAAAGGGTTTTGCCTGATCCTGCGGGGCCGACTGCAACAACCATTGGAACCGTTGCACTTTGGAGAAGTTCGAGGTAGTGTTGCTGGCCTCGCGATTTCGGAACACTACGTGAAATAAATGCTTTGCGGGAATACGCTAATGAAAATAAAAAGAAACTCGTGCGCAACATTGTTTAGTTTAAACAACAATTATTTAATTGCTTTTCGCATCTTTTACTATTATTTAATTGCTTTTCGCATCTTTTACTTAGTTTCAAACTTTATGCTACTCAAGACAAAGTGAAAAACTCCACGAGAGTTCCGATTTCGTTGATTAACCATTTTCAACCGTCTGCTCTAAACTTTGTTTTTGAATAATTCTGATATGCCAATACAAACTGCACAAGAACTAACACTAGCATCGCTAATGGAGCAAGAAAATCTATGATAATTTGTAAAAAATACGCCAAAATATTGTATAGGGTTGAAGCTAACGGATACCGAACCGAGAAGGCCATGAATAAGGATACTGCCATGGTGATCAAAACAGCTATAAACGTCAAAAGCGGACGTGCATCATCATCTGTAGCCCAATTTTTTTTGTCGTAAGTGACTCCTGTTGTAGCTACTAACCCATTTTTATTGATATGGGTCGATGTAGTCTGAAACGTTCCGCTCGAAGTACCATATCCAACCAAAAAAGCAACTAAAAAAGCAAAAACGGCAATCGATAAGAAAGATAAAAGTTTATATTGAGGTGGAGGGTTATTGACAAATATGGGAGATATTAATTTATAGGTCATATCGACTATTGCAATGACAGGCGGAACCCCTAAAGCCGCGAATATAGAAGATAGACATAAAAATACTAATGACCTTGTTCCGATCGCATTGTTCATACTTTGTTTGTTAAAAATACAAAACAGACTTATTAGTAAAGGAAAAAAACACGCAACAAAAAACAACCAAGACAACGAAGGTATACTTACCGTTTTAACTACAAAACTGATCGCAAGAATAACTAAAATCATAAAGAAAAAAGCCAAGTCTCGATAATATGTATAATTCCTTGTATAAATAGAATCAAAGGGAGCTTCGATATTTACTATTTTGAATCGATCATGGAACGAAGCGCTCGGTAAATGTTTTGGGAAACGTATAAAACATCCGAAAAAAATTGCGACAAATGTCACACAGTATACGGCAAACGCTTTCGGTAAATCGTGGATCATAATATTTTTCATCCACGACATAAACACTGACTCTCCGTTTTTCACTAAAGCATAAGTGTTCCGCAGTGAGGTTTGGATTGGATATCCGACTGGATACTTTTCGATTTCACTTGTCTGAATATTTTGTACAAAATGGTTCGCTACAATACTCCACAACAAAACCGAACTTGACACAAACAATTTTTTCACCATTGAATCTTTCTGAGTTACTTGATTATCTGATGATTCATTCATTGCCAATCGTTCCTGATTAATTAACAAACTTCTTTTTGCATTGGTTTGATCTTCGAATTTTTTTTTTGAGTTCGTTAAATTCTTTTCGTCTCTTTTCATGTTTGTAAGACCATGCTTTCGTACATTTTCGTTTTTTGCAAGAACAAAGATCAGCGTGATAAACTGAAAAAGGAGAGACAACAAAATGCATCCTGTTTTGTAGGGAAACAGCGTTTTATTCAAATTAGTTACAGGCAAAGCCTTGAAGTAATCTGCAATCCACAAGAAAGGATAGACTGTATTAATAAGAAAAACAAACATCCACGACATGTATCTCGCTGAACTATTTTGAAACAACATGCGGAAACAGAAAATGTAAAATATAATACATAAACAATACAGGAAAAAGGGTAGAGATGTATGCGAATCAAATAGGTCAAACACCTTGTGTGAAAATTCCTGTCTTTCCATCTTATATATCCTTGTTTTCTTTTTTACATATCCATGCGATCAGTAGTTCCTCGTCGCATCGAATATAATCCAATAAGCAACCACGAAGAGAATACAGACGTTTTTCACAATCGACGTACGGTCCATATTTCCCTGTACGAATGGTAAAGGTTGAGCACTTCCGAAGAATATTTCTTTTTTTTCGTTTGTTTTCAATATATTGTATCAGGCAAGGAAGCAATGCGGTTTCATAAGACCGAGGGACGCTTTCTCTTATGTCACCCCATTGAACGTATAAACCATAGGGTCCCTTTTTAAGATAAACTGGATGATTTTCATAAACGCCTAAAGGTTCGGTGCCCCAGTTAATTTCGCTGCGTGAAACGTTCGTGGGATCAATCATAAACTGTTTCAAACCAAAAAAAGATCCAGTTTGGGACCGAATATATGGTCCGAATTTTCCAAAATGCAACATGTGATTTGCATCAATTTGGAGTGGTATTTTCATTTTTTGCATTAATGGTTGAGTACATTGTCTGAGCGTTAGATCGCATGTTTCGCAAATGGAATAAAAATCAGAGGCCGTTTCCAAGGCATCCAATTCCAGTTCCATTTTTCGGGAATAGGTGTAGCAAAACAATGGCCCGAAATGGGTGTATAAACAGTCTATTACATGCTTGCCCAATTTTTGTATACAAAATCGATTGTCCAAGACTCCTTCTTGATGTTGAACATCTGTTACTTGGATCTCCCCACGTACCATTCTGAATTCTTTGCCCTGTTGTGTTATTCCATCGTGAGATTGAATCAATGCATATTTTCGCTTTTTAAGAACGCCTAAAATAATGGCGTAGGTAGAAGCTCGCCCAATACCGATACTATCCATTTTTCGTATCAATGAAGCTTCGTTATAATGCGAAATTCTAGATTCTAATTTCGTTTGCATCGTTCCATATGAGACGGGCTTTAAATGATATTGATACAAGAACGACCAAGAAGAAGAATTTGGTTTTTCGGAAAGATGTTTCCAGCCAAGAAAAAGGGTAGTTTCTTTTTCACACAGATAATACCCCAGAGGATTGGATATTCGTATTGAGTAAACGAGTGAATGAGATGCACACATGCACGCTTCCAAGCTTCGACGCCTAATTAAACTGTATAACGCATTGCATCTTTCATCCAAAACCTTTTCGACGGCAATATCTGTTACCCGGATTGCCTCTTGCGTGTCCTCTTGTTTTGGCGTAAATACGTATTCTTTGCCGAACATAGTGGCAATATAATGAGTACATTGGTCCATAAAACTAGAAGAATACTGCTGCCCAGCGGTGCGCATATATGTAATATACCCGCCCTGGTATAACAACTGACTAAGACCCATAATCTCTTGTGCACAAAAACCAAGTTCATTGTACGCAGTTTGCAATAACAGACTTGTATTAAATGGTGGAGGGGGATTTTCTTTTTGGTTGCGAACTGTGACGTCCAAAATATGTGTGAATGTCTTGGAGGCTTCCATAAAACCTTGAATTTCATCTTCGCTCTTGAAACGATAGTCTAACTTCCCCGTTATCTGATTCGATAAGAAAGAACAATAAAGAGAAATAGATGTTTCTGTATCCTGTTGCTCGCTTATCAGACGCAGGGTAGGTGTTTGACAGCGTCCCGCCGACAAGTTATCGCCAGAAACTAATTTGCGCAAAAACGAACTGACTCGAAATCCAATCATTCTATCCAATACTTGTCGTGCCTGTTGTGCCATAACAATATTCATTCGTACGCGAATGGGATTCGCCACCGCATGTTTGAGAGCATCGGCAGTCATTTCGCGAAAGACAATACGTTTTGTATTTGATGATAATTGAAACACTTGGCAAATATGCCAAGCAATCGCTTCGCCTTCTCGATCGTCGTCCGTGGCTAGAAAAATATTTTCTGGTATGTACCGCCCAATCTCTCTTTTCATTTCGTCCACGTGAGACACAAGAGAAGGAATTATTTCAAAGACCGGTTGATATCGTTCCTGGGCTCCTTGCAACTTGCTTATTTGACGAATGTGTCCTTTAGACGCAATACAATTGTATTGTAATCCCAAATGTTTCATGAGGATCATACATTTGTAAGGCGATTCTACGATAATAAGATATGGACGATTTTCTACACTAACTCCTCGAGACTTTAGTTTCTCTTTTTTGCGTTCAAACCACATTATTATCTTCTCTGCGTCGTTTTTAATATTTTATCTATCTAATCTATATAATGTCTGACGACCCCGTCTACGAATGGACTGATCGGATCGAAAACATTTTGGATATGATGCGTTTGAATTGCGTTCATTTAAGCGAATACCACAATTACAAGTATCAAACTTACAGAACTCGTTTGTCATACTTTCGTGTCCCGCTTATTGTATTGAGTGCCGTAAACGCCTACATTGCGATTGGACTCAATAGTTATGTGAAACAGTCGATCATTTCTACATTAAATGGTTCGATATCTCTTTTTTGTGGGATTATCACCAGTTTAGAGTTATTTCTGAACATCCAAAAACACATGGAAAATGAATTGGTCTCGCATAAGCAATTGTATTTGATGAGCGTACATATCTTCAAGATCGTTTCGATTGAGCGTTCGCAACGCAAAATGGACGGCAAAACGTTTCTCGACAACTGTTTCGCAGAATACGAAAAAATGATCGAAAATAGTTCTATTGACGCTGATTTCAAAGGCGATCTGCTGACTCAACCTGATCCACTTATTGCTACCGATACTATTTCTCAATCTTCTAGCGCTTTGGGTAACATTATCAGCTGTTTATACGAACCTCAACTACACCAACTAAGAAACCGTAACAAAGCCGCTATGAAAGTGTACAAGGAGGTTTTGGCGAAAAGTAAGAATGACGACTCGTCTGTTAGTATCGACGAAACAGTCGTTGAAGATTCTGCAATGAATTTCTACACAAATCCCGTGCTAAATCCTCATTCTTACGAAAAATTTACCTCGGATGATCACATTACCAAAAAATTAAACATTATCCAAAAACAGAGATCGAAAATCTTGGAATTAATCAAGGGGAAAAAACCAGAAACACCTGAAGTGCCTGAAGTGCCTGAAAGTCCTGAAGTGCCTGAAAGTCCTGAAACAGAAGATGTGTCGAACGTATAACTGATTTTTTGTTGTTTGTACCCGGTGGATCTGATAGAGGTTAGAATGTCCACACATACGGCCTCCTAAAAGGAGAAACGGAAAATGATGTTTCTTGAAAGGAGGTAGTACAAGTGGGGTTGTGTCTTTCAGAATAAAGATATTATCTTCAGTCGCAGGTTCGTCATCATTTGTAGGGAATGGTTAACTGAAATGAATCCTTGTCTCGCTTTTTTCATCAGACTCTCCGAACATAAGCAGATATTTACCGGTACTAAACCTGTAAATGTTTTCACCTCCCAAAAGACGCGTATCTCCTGTCGATTTCATATTTTTCCAAT
>Ga0070374_10000544_pt1 | contig 15406 bp, 15 predicted proteins | sample LauGreSuBDMM15SN_2_FD_66374 | JGI IMG/M metagenome (GOLD analysis project Ga0070374, IMG submission 66374) | Freshwater lake microbial communities from Lake Michigan, USA - Su13.BD.MM15.SN (version 4) (version 4) | ecosystem: Environmental > Aquatic > Freshwater > Lake | place: Lake Michigan...
ATTCTAGACATTCTCGATCGCACAGATTTAAAAACTGACTTGTTGCAGGAGTTAGATCGCCAGAATGCCATTCTGACAAGCTTGGCAGGAAATCCCAATATCGCGACAGAGGTGCTTAAACCCATCTTAGACAAAATCATTGGCACATCTGCTCGCCTAAGAACCATCAACTCTAAAATTGGTCATTCACTCAAAGAAAACGAATGGCTAATGTCGATAAAACAGCGCGCTGTGATCCCTGGTGGACTTTGTGAATTTGATTTGCCGTCTTACCACTATTGGTTAGAAAGCCCCGCTGCCGATAGGAAACAAGATTTAGCAAAATGGCTAGGGCACGTAACCCCTATTTATGACGCGCTGGCAATTATCCTAAATATTGTAAGAGGCAGTAACAAAGACATTCCAAATATCGCTCTGAATGGCGCATTCCAGCAAATGCTTGGTGGTGCAAAACCAGCACAAATGATTCAAGTAAAAGTCGACGATAGCTTAAATTGCTACCCTGAAATTAGTGCCAACAAATATGCAATCAACATTCGTTTTATTTCAATGAGTCGAACTGAAAAGCCCCATCCATGTGAAGGTGATATCCCATTCTCACTGACACTCGGCAATCTTTAATTTATTTATAGAACTTTACATCTATGCAATCAACAGAAAAAAAAACCTTTGTACCTTGCCCTGAATGTGGTCAAGCTTCTGAATTTAGCGCAAATAATCAATACAGACCTTTTTGTACTGAACGATGCAAAATGATTGATTTAGGCATTTGGGCAAGTGAGGGCTATCGCATAGAAACACCCATCACCGCAGATGATTTAGATACAGAGGGTCTAAATTAAAATGCTAAACAAAAAATTATATGTTGTATTAGCGATGCTAGCGGTCATATTGTTTGCTTGCAGCAAACAAGCGCCCGAAATTAGCATCACCGACAACTGGGTGCGTGCAACAGCTGAGGGGCAAGACGTAGGCGCTGCCTATATGACCATTACCAGCGCATCAGATACCAGCTTAATCAAAGTTGAAAGCTCAGCTTCAGATAGCGTGGAAATTCATAGCATGAGCATGGAAAATGGCGTCATGAAAATGCGCATGCTTGAGCAATTAGACTTAAAATCCAACTCACCTAACAAGCTTGCACCAGGTGGATTTCATTTGATGTTATTTGATTTGAAGAGTCCGCTAAAAGCTGGCGAAACCGTTTCCTTTACCTTACATTTCAAAAACAAAGGGGGTAAAGAAAATTTAGCGACTATCAACAGCCCTATCCTTGCTGAACAGCCATAGGTAAGCTAGTAAATACGATTCGCTGATGCTGAGAAGGGTAATTCAAAACGCTGAACCTTACCTCCAGTTTCGATCTCAACCAACATATTCCAATCACTACGGCCCTGCACACAAACAGGCAAAGTCACCTCAGCTTGCCAATCGCCAGATTGATTCACTTGGATTAATCGGTATCGATTCAAACCCATTTCCATGCGCTGCATCGCAAAATCAACATGAATATTTTTAATAGCTTCATCTCGATTCATATGTAAATTTAAATGAAGCGGCATCATCACTTGAGGTGCTTCAGAAAACCGAACCGTGAAGCTCTCATTACCACAGGACTGCGTGATATCAGCACAAAGCAAAATGCTAACGGCTACTAAATCGGGCTTAGCCAAATAAGACTTCGCCGCAAAACCTAGCGCGATCAATAAAATTAGCGGTATAAAAAAACGCTTCATTTATTCCCAAGCCGCTCGCTGCATGGCAATGCCATGAGCCCCCGCTTGCCAAGCATTTTTGATTTCTGATAATTGCATGCCGCCCAATGCATAAACAGGTAAAGGGTAGTCTTGTTTAGTTTCCGTAAAGCTATCCCATCCAATCCCTTGCAATTCAGGATGACTGCGCGTTGGCAGTACTGGAGAAAGCATAACAAAATCTAAATTCAATTGGGCTGCCTTCGCCATCTCTTGCGCATTGTGACAAGAAGCCGCGACCAACAAGCCATGAGGCTTCTCGCTCAAATCCATCAGCGCAATGCTGTTCAAATGAAGACCATCAGCACCTGCGTTAATAGCATCATCCACATCTGAGTTAATCAACACTCTAGCGCCGAAGGGGCGTGCAAGCGCAATCACTTTTTTGGCGAATGCGATCAATGCATTTCGACTCAATTGCTTTTCACGCACTTGTATCAACTTCAATCCTTTTTCTAATTGAAGTTTTAAAGCCTTGAAAAAAGCAGCTTCACCCATCTCGTGCAGATTAGTAATCGCGTAAACAGGATGCAAACTTAAAGCACTCAGAATAGGCGTATTTGCCGGCAACATCGGCTCAACTGTTAAGCCTGCAGGGTTTTGCCAGCTCAATTGCTGGCCCTCACGTCCAACAGGCTCCCCTTGCCATGACTTCACGATAAAAAAGTTTAGTTTGACGGTTTTCTCAGGGTAATCAAAAGTACGAACCAGCCATGGATAGGCTTCTGTTGCTTGCACCCCTAGCTCTTCAGCTAGCTCTCTTTGCAAGGCTTGAATCGGCGTTTCGCCGGCCTCAATCTTTCCACCTGGAAACTCCCACCAACCAGCCCAAGCTTTACCTGCTGGGCGATTGCCTAACAAGATCATGCCATCTTCGCGCATCAATACTGCAACAGCAGCATGGACTACTTTGTTAGCGTTCAAGATGCTGACTTTTGATTGGCTAAAGCCTGACGACCAGCGTAGTCACGCGCAAATTGATAAGCAACACGACCACTGCGCGCGCCGCGTGTCAACGAGAAGGTCAAGGCAGCAAGTCTCACCTCCTCATTCATTTCAGCAATGCCATATTGGGCTAGCCAATAAGCCGCGACCGATAAATACTCATCTTGGTCAAACGCGTAAAAAGAAAGCCACAAACCAAAACGCTCTGAAAGTGAGATCTTCTCTTCTGAAGTTTCACCGGGACGAATTTCCTCACCTACATATTGAGTTTCTAAATTTTCCGCCATGTATTCAGGCATGAGATGTCGACGGTTAGAAGTCGCATAAACCACCACATTGTCTGATGTGCTTGCAATTGATCCATCTAGCACCACTTTAAGCGCTTTGTACCCAGGGTCTGTTGCCTCAAATGAAAGATCATCGCAAAATATAATAAATCGCTCTGGCCTCACTCGAAGCTGGGTCACAATTTCTGGCAAGGCAACCATGTCCTGTTTATCTACCTCGACAATACGCAACCCATCTTTAGCAAACTCGCTCAACAAAGCCTTCACCAATGTAGATTTACCTGTGCCGCGCGCTCCAGTCAGCAACACATTATTCGCAGGAAAACCACTGACAAACTGAGCAGTGTTACGCACGACTTCAGCTTTCTGGGCATCTACATTACAAATAGCCTCAAGCTTAATTTGGTGAGGGTGTGGAACAGCTTGCAGGTAGCCTCGGCCATTCATGACTTGCCAGCGCCAAGCTAAACCATTCCAATCAACCTCTTGTTGCGTTGCCGGCAAATAGGTTGAGAGCCTTTCTAAAAGAGACTCTGCACGATTAATTAGGCTTTCAATATTCGCCATCTTTAAGAGCGATAATCCGCGTTAATTTTTACGTAATCGTAAGAGAAGTCGCAAGTCCAAACCGTTGCATTGGCCTTGCCGCGATTAAGCACGACACGCACTAAAATCTCAGGCTCTTTCATCACTGCAGCCCCCTGCTTTTCTTGATAAGCTTGTGCGCGACCGCCATTTTCGGCCACCAGTACATCACCCAAATAAAGCTGCATGGCATTCACATCCAAATTCTCAACGCCAGCGTAACCAATTGCCGCTAAAATTCGGCCTAGATTAGGGTCTGATGCAAAGAAAGCCGTTTTAATGAGTGGAGAATGTGAGATCGCATAAGCCACTTTGCGACACTCTTTGACATCACGGCCTGCCTCTACTTGAACCGTCATAAATTTAGTGGCGCCTTCACCATCACGCACAATGGCTTGCGCTAACAATGTTGCGACCTCAGTCATGGCATCGCGTAAAGTAAGATAATCGGCCGTATCGGCATGAATCTCAGCGATACCAGATTGGCCTGTCGCCATCAAAATCAAAGAGTCGTTAGTGGAAGTATCGCCGTCTACAGTAATACAATTAAATGAGCGATTAACCGCATAATCAATCAAATTCTCCAACGCTAACTGGCTGATGGTCGCATCCGTTGCGACATAAGCCAACATGGTCGCCATGTTAGGGTGAATCATGCCAGAACCTTTAGAAATGCCTGTAATGGTGATGGTCTTGCCGCCTAAAGAAATCTGTTTTGAATAGCCTTTTGCCACAATATCCGTAGTCATAATCGCTTCAGCAGCATTGAGCCAGTTATCTTCTTTTAAGCTGCTGATGCAAGCTGGCAAACCAGCAGTCACGCGCTCCACAGGCAACGGTTCTAAAATAACGCCTGTAGAAAACGGTAAAATTTGTGATGCCGATTTCGCCCCCAATAACCCAGCCAACGCCTCACAAGTTTGCTTAGCATGCTGCATACCTGATTCACCAGTACCCGCATTAGCATTGCCCGTATTCACAACTAAGGCACGAATTTCGTTGCCACTCGCAAGGTGCGCTTTACACAAAGTCACAGGTGCCGCGCAAAATTGATTTTTGGTAAACACCCCCGCAACACGCGTGCCTTCGCTGAGCTTAATTACCAAAACATCTTTTCGGTTTTGCTTGCGGATATTTGCCTCGGCAAACCCTAACTGAACGCCTTTTACAGGCAGTAGAGAATTGGCTTGTGGCGCTGATAAGTTAACTGGCATTTTTTTACTCTAAAACATGAATGGATGAGTAAGATTTTAACCGATAGAGAAAACTTGCATGAAACAAAACGTGCATCACAGTCATAAAAAAAGCGGCTTTAAAGCCGCTTTTCATTTAGAAGGTCGTGTTATCTAGCAAACGCTGATCTAAAACGCCCATCACTTTTTCTCGCTCTTGGTCAGTCATATTCCACCATTCACGAATCTCTTCGACTGTGCGATAACAACCTTGGCAAAAACCAGTGCTATCACTCATTGCACAAACACCAATGCAAGGTGAAACAATATCTTCAATACCCATAAATTAACTCAATTTTCCGTGACATTGTTTGTACTTTTGACCTGAGCCACAATGACAAGGATCGTTACGGCCAATCTTAATGCCTTCGCGTTCAAATGGCGCACTATCTTCTGCTGCTGGCGAAGCTAAAGCCTCGTCGTAATCCGTATGTTGATATTGCACGTTTTCAAGCTCAGTTGGCTTTTCAACGGCTTCCAAATCTGCCGCACTCTTCACTTGAACTTGCATCGTCACTTGGGTAACTTCGTGCTTAACCGTATCTAACAATGCACCAAACAGTTCAAAAGCTTCGCGTTTGTATTCTTGCTTAGGATTCTTTTGAGCATAAGAACGCAAATGAATGCCTTGGCGCAAATGATCCAATCCAGATAAATGTTCACGCCAATGATTGTCCAAGCTTTGCAACATCACAGCACGCTCAAATTGACGCATGGTATCTGCACCAGCCATTTCTTCTTTGGCTGTGTAAGCTTCTTCAGCCGCGTTTTGGATAGTTTCGCGTAAGGTTTCTTCATGCAAATCTGGGTTGTCTTCCAACATCTTCTGCAATGAGATATGTAAATTAAACTCACCCTGCAACACTTTCTCAAGCGAAGCAACATCCCACTGTTCTTCTAGGCTACCTGGCGGAACATAAGTTGAAACCATGTTATCAATCACGTCATGACGCATCGCCGCAATCGTTTCACCAACATCCGTCACTTCCAACAACTCATTACGTTGCTCGTAAATCACTTTACGTTGGTCATTGGCTACATCATCGTATTCCAAAAGCTGTTTACGAATATCGAAGTTGCGACCTTCCACTTTGCGCTGTGCATTTTCAATGGCACGTGTCACCCACGGATGCTCAATCGCCTCGCCCTCAGGCATTTTGAGACGTTCCATGATCGCCGAAACGCGGTCTGATGCAAAAATACGTAATAACTGATCTTCAAGTGATAGATAGAAACGGCTAGAACCAGTGTCACCTTGACGACCAGAGCGGCCGCGCAATTGATTATCCACACGGCGAGACTCATGGCGCTCTGTGCCGATAATATGCAAACCACCCGCTACCAATACTGCATCATGGCGCACTTGCCACTCAGCCTTAATCGTATCAATCTTAGATTGCTTCATAGGATCTGAAAGGGCCTCATCAGCTCGAATCAGGTCAATTTCAGGCTCTGGATTGCCACCCAACACAATATCAGTCCCACGACCAGCCATATTAGTGGCAATTGTAATCATTCCCGGGCGTCCCGCTTGCACAATAATATGCGCTTCGCGTTCATGTTGTTTTGCGTTCAACACTTGATGGTCTAATTTAGCTTTGGTCAGCAAGTCAGCAATTAACTCAGAGTTCTCAATTGAAGTGGTGCCCACCAATACTGGCTGGCCTCGACCTTGGCACTCTTTAATATCCTCAATCACCGCATTGTATTTTTCACGCGCAGTACGATAAACCTTGTCCATCTGGTCTTTACGTTGCATGATGCGATGCGTTGGAATCACAACGGTTTCTAAACCATAAATTTGGTTGAACTCATAAGCTTCAGTATCCGCGGTCCCAGTCATGCCAGACAATTTTCCGTACATACGGAAATAGTTTTGGAATGTAATAGATGCGAGCGTTTGGTTTTCTTTTTGAATCGCCACGCCTTCTTTGGCTTCCACTGCTTGATGCAAACCATCAGACCAACGTCGGCCTGTCATCATACGGCCTGTAAATTCATCCACAATTACAACCTCACCGTCACGCACAACATAGTGTTGGTCTTTATGGAAAAGAGATTGTGCCCGCAATGATGCGTACAAATGATGAACAAGACTAATACTTGCGGCATCGTACAAACTTGCACCTTCGGCTAATAGGCCAGACTTTTCAAGCAATTGCTCAGCATGCTCATGGCCATTTTCAGACAAAATCACTTGCTGTGCTTTTTCATCAACCCAATAATCGCCTTCGCCTTCTTCCTCTGTTTGGCGAACCAACTTTGTTGCAATGCCGTTCATCTGAGCATACAAATTGACGCCATCATCGGCTTGACCAGAAATAATGAGCGGCGTACGCGCCTCATCAATCAATATCGAATCCACCTCGTCAATCAAAGCATAACTTAAGCTACGTTGCACACGCTCTTCAGCCGTGTACACCATGTTGTCACGAAGGTAGTCGAAACCAAACTCATTGTTGGTACCGTAGGTAATATCGGCGGCGTACGCTTGTTGTTTTGCATCATGAGGCATTTGTGAAAGATTAATGCCGACCGTCAAACCTAAGAAATTGTAAAGTTTGGACATCCACTCAGCATCACGTTTAGCCAAGTAATCATTCACGGTAATGACATGAACGCCTTTACCTGAGAGCGCATTAAGGTAAGCAGGCAATGTCGCTACTAATGTCTTACCTTCACCTGTTCTCATTTCAGCAATCCTACCCGCATTCAGAACCATGCCGCCGATTAGCTGCACATCGAAATGGCGCATTTGGAATATGCGGCGACCGCCTTCACGCACCACAGCAAATGCTTCAGGCAAAAGCTGATCGAGCGTTTCGCCCGCTTGAAAGCGGGCTTTGAATTCTTCTGTTTTAGCCCGCAATTGCTCATCGCTTAATGCTTGCATTTGAGGCTCAATGGCATTAATCACAGCCACCTTCTCAAAATATTGCTTTACGAGGCGATCATTACGGCTACCGAATAATTTTCTAAAAAGCTTGAATAACATACAGTGACACCAACTTCCGCTGTTGCGGAGCCTTCTTTAAGGTTGACTTAAAAATAAATTCTTGCGATTTTACCATAACCAAGCCGCCTCTCGGCAGCCATTAAAATGACACTTAAAACACGAACTTATCTGCAGACGATATAATAGCCAAATAAACAATTTACCATTTTTTTATTTCACTTGTGCAAGGGCTTAATTTTGCAATTAATCAATGCAATACTTAAAAACAGCGCACTTTCAAAAATGGCTGAAAAAGCCAAAGAACTGACTTTCATCCAAAAAGTTTGGAATGAAACTGTCCCCTCTCAACTCAAGCCTTACACGCAAGCAGGCAATTTTCAACATAAACGCCTGACTGTGCATGTTGAAAATGGTGCAATTGCAGCCAAAATTAAGCTGTTATTACCTAGCCTGATGAGCAAATTGCAAAAGCAGGGCGTGGAAGTTACTTCCATCAGAGTCCAGGTGGACGTTCAATCCAAACAAGATAAAGCAGCAAAGCCCTCTCGCCACATCAGTGAAAATGCATCAAGTACGCTGCAATCTTTAGCAAAAAAATTAGAGGGCTCTGAATTAGGCGATGTTTTAACACGACTTTCAAAACGCACTTAAAAATAAGGCCACTGAAAAGTGGCCTTATTCCTATCAAAACCCCAAGTTTTTAACTTATTCAGCGCGTGCCACGCTAGCAAGGATTTCAGCTTTAGCAGCATCTACGCCCTGCCACTGACCAACTTTAACCCACTTGCCTTTTTCCAAATCTTTGTAATGCTCAAAGAAATGCGCAATCGGCGCTAATTGGAAGTCAGGAATATCTTCATAGCTTTGAACGTTTTTGTATTGCGGACAGATTTTATCAACTGGCACAGCCAATACTTTTGCATCCATCCCTGATTCGTCCTCCATCATCAACACGCCAATGGCGCGGCAACGAATCACAACACCAGACTGCAATGGAATAGGGGTAATCACAAGGACGTCAGTTGGGTCGCCATCTTCTGAAAGTGTTTGCGGAATATAACCGTAGTTACATGGGTAATGCATAGAAGTTCCCATGAAGCGGTCTACGAAGATGGCGCCAGATTCCTTATCTACTTCAAACTTAATTGGCTCGCCACGCATTGGGATTTCAATAATGACATTAAAATCATTTGGAACATCTTTGCCCGCAGGCACGTTACTTAATGACATCTTTTTTCCTCAAGCAGTTTTTAAAAAAAATTATAACAATGGTGAAAATTTTAAGGTTTGGGGATCATAAACAGACATGACGCCATTTTCAATATCGAAATACCAACCATGTAAAGTTAATGACCCAGCATCAATGCGTTCTTTAATGAAGGGGAAGGTTGCTAAATTTTCTAATGAGACAAGAATCCCTGCCAACTCACAATGACATGCCACTTCCGAGGCAGTTGCATTTGGAAAGTCTGCTTTTACGCGGCGATAAGCATGGCTCGCCATACTCACCCAAGGTCGAATAAACTCACCATCGATGCCATCTGGAACGCCCTCTGTTAGGGCTTTTATCCCGCCACATTGGCGATGCCCCATCACCATAATGTGACGAACACCCAAGCCGCACACCCCAAACTCTAGCGCAGCACTCACACCGTGATAACCACCGCCCTTTTCATAAGGCGGAACAAGGTTCGCAACATTACGAACAACAAACAAATCACCGGGCTTTGCATCCATCACAATCGCTGGGTCTACACGAGAGTCAGAACAAGCAATAATCATTGCGCTCGGGTTTTGCCCTTGGCTTAACTCACCAAACAATGGCGTTTCACCAGCGAAATAATTTTCGTGGAAACGCTCATAACCCGCTACAAATTGATCGATATTACTCATTCGCATTCTTCTCCTTTTTTTATCAGTTCACGACATTCATTCACTACACCATCGGGAATCATTTTCAATGCCATATAAACCAATAATGGCACGACGACCAAATCATCCAATTGACCTATCACTGGAATAAAATCTGGGATTAAATCAAAAGGCATTAATACATAGCCTATCGCCAAACCCAATAAAATCTTTGCGAGAACTGGGGTCTTGGGATGTTTTAAAACAAGACGATAGACTTCAAACTCTTGTTTTAATTGCGCCGCAATTTTCTTAAGTTGGCTGAGCATTTAATACTAAACCACCAAATCCAACCCGGTCAGCTTGGAATAGGCTTCGCGATACTTTTCACTGGTTTTTTCAGCGACCTCTGCGGGCAAAACAGGCGCTGGCGGAGTTTTATTCCAGCCCGAGGCTTCTAACCAATCACGCACATACTGCTTATCAAAACTTGGAGGATTTTTACCAACGACATATTGATCAGCAGGCCAAAAACGAGATGAATCTGGCGTCAACACTTCATCAATCAAGTAAAGTTCTCCAGCAACGTCCAGACCAAATTCAAATTTAGTATCGGCGATAATAATACCGCGTGTTAAGGCGTATTCAGCCGCTTCTTGGTATAACCGCAAACTAATACTCGCCACCTTTTCAGCGAGATCCTTACCTAAAAGTGATGCACATTTTTCCAAAGTCATATTTTCATCATGATAGCCCACACTCGCTTTGCTTGATGGGGTGAATATTGGGGCTGGTAATTTTGATGCTTCTTGCAAACCACTTGGAAGTTGAATGCCGCAAACAGTGCCACTAGTTTTGTATTCTTTCCAGCCACTACCCACTAAATATCCACGCACAATTGCCTCGATTGGCAAAGGCTTGAGCTTTTTAACTACTAAGGCACGCTTACCCAATTGGGCTTTTTCAGCAGGATCACTTACTAAAGAATCAGGATGAATGCCGGTTAGATGATTAGGGACAATATGGCCTAATTTCGCAAACCAAAAATTAGCAATCTCGGTAAGAATTGCACCCTTATCTTTAATTGGCGTGGGCAAAATCACATCAAACGCAGAGAGCCTATCGGTTGCAATTAACAACATAGTATTTGCATCAATATCATAAATATCACGCACTTTACCCTGGTGCAGTAATGGGAGGCTTTTGATACTTGATTGCGTAAGCGTATTGGACAATTCAGTTTCCTAATCTTGGTTCAACAGATGACTGATGTTAAGGAAATAAAGCGAGCGCATTCACTCAAGCTATAAAATCAAACAGCAATGATTATACCTTAAGTGTGCTTGTGTCTAAAAACGAAGGGTATAAGTTGCGGCGTATTGTCGAACAAATGTTGGGATAAGATCTGGATGAAGAGATTTACTGTAGGGCCAGCCTTGGACTGCAAAAGGGACGTTTTTCGGAATTTTTGACAACTGCTCTTCTGTTTCCTCACCTTCACCAACCTATGAAAGTCCTAAAGTATCAGCAAAATTAAATATTAAGCACTGATAATCTACGTCAGAAATTAAGTGATCTTAGCAGAAAATTTAAAATTTATTTTTAACTTGTCATCCATCATAAAATTATCTATTCTAGTTAAAAAAGGTCTTGCAGGCCTTTTTTAACTTATAAAATTTGAAACTTAACTGCGCTGTTCCAAAATTTCTACAGCAGGTAACTTTTTTCCCTCCAAGAACTCCAAGAAAGCGCCACCAGCAGTCGAGATATAAGACACTTGGTCATAGATATCATACTTTTGTATCGCTGCAATGGTGTCACCGCCACCAGCCAAGGTGTAAGCCTTAGTCTTAGCAATGGCCATGGCAATTGCTTTAGTGCCTTCCCCAAACTGATCAAACTCAAACACACCTAATGGACCGTTCCAAACGACTGTGCCAGCTTGCATAATAATATCTACTAGCTCTTGCACAGACTTTGGACCAATATCAAAAATCATGTCGTCAGACGCAATAGCATCCGCATCTTTAATCACCGCTGGTTCATTAGCATCGAAGTTTTTACCGGTCACTACATCTACAGCTATCGGCACAGCTGCACCGCGCGCCGCCATTTTTTCCATCAAGGCACGTGCGGTTGGAAGTAAGTCATTCTCACATAACGAATGACCAATCTCATGGCCTGAAGCTTTTAAGAAGGTGTTAGCAATACCACCGCCAACGACTAACTGATCTACTTTTTCAGACAAGCTTTCAAGCACTGTGAGCTTTGTTGATACTTTAGAGCCACCAACAATCGCCACCATCGGGTGCGCTGGATTTAATAGCGCCTGACTTAATGCATCTAATTCTTGAGTGAGCAAAATACCCGCTGCAGCAACTGGCGCAAACTTAGCCACGCCATAAGTAGAGGCTTCTGCACGATGCGCTGTGCCAAAAGCATCCATGACAAATACATCACAAAGCTTGGCATACGCTTGTGCAGTTTCATCTACGTTCTTTTTTTCGCCTTTGTTAAAACGGCAGTTTTCAAGCAACACTAATTCGCCAGCAGCCACCTCAAAATTACCAGCTACCCAATCTTTCAACAAGCGAACTGGCTTGCCCAATTTGGCTGAAAGCACTTCAGCTACCGGCTTAAGTGAGTTTTCTTCTGAGTAAACATCCTCTTCTGGTCGGCCAAGATGTGATGTCACCATGACCTTTGCGCCGGCGTTCAAAGCAAACTCAATCGTCGCCATTGAGGCGGTGATACGCGCATCCGAAGTTACTTTGCCATCTTTGACCGGAACATTTAAGTCAGCACGAATAAAAACGCGCTTGCCAGCCAAATCCAAATCCGTCATTTTAATAATAGCCATAAAACTTCCTTAAGCGATATGTTCAGCCAATCGCAACATATTGCAGGTGTAGCCATACTCGTTGTCATACCATGCAACTACTTTAACAAAAGTCGGGTCAAGCGCTATTCCTGCTTCAGCATCAAATACCACAGCAAAGGCCGATCCACGGAAGTCTGTTGACACTACTTTGTCTTTGGTAAAGCCTAAAACGCCCTTCATTGGACCAGTCTCTGAAGCTGATTTCATCACAGCCACAATCTCTTCATAACTTGCTTCTTTATTCAGCTCACAAGTTAAATCAACCACTGAAACGTCAGAGGTTGGTACACGTAATGCCATACCAGTCAGTTTTTTATTGAGTGCTGGAATAACCTTACCAACGGCTTTTGCTGCACCAGTGGAGGAAGGAATAATATTTTCCAAAATACCACGCCCACCTCGCCAATCCTTGTTTGAAGGACCATCAACCGTTTGCTGTGAAGCGGTTGCCGCATGCACCGTAGTCATTAGGCCACGCTTAATGCCAAACGTATCGTTCAACACTTTAGCGATTGGCGCTAAAGCATTCGTCGTACATGAAGACGCTGAAACAATTGCTTCACCGTTATATTCTTCATGATTTACACCGTACACAAACATCGGCGTATCATCTGTTGGTGGGGCTGATTGCACCACTTTTTTAGCGCCAACATCAATGTGCTTTTGACAACTTTCTTGAGTCAAGAAAACGCCTGTACATTCAAGTAACACCTCAACATTGGTTGCGCCCCAATTTAGATTCTCTGGGTTTCTTTCTGAAGTCAGCAGAATTTTTTTACCATTCACAACTAAGTAGCCATCTTTATACTCGATGCTGCCTTTAAAGTTGCCATGGACTGAATCATATTTCGCCATGTAAACCAGATATTCAGGGTCTTGTGTACCATTAATGGCGACTACTTCAATATTCTCAAAGTCCTGAAATGCAGCCCGCAAAGCCATGCGGCCAATACGACCAAATCCGTTGATGCCTAATTTAATTGTCATGATTGTTACCTTAGTTTTACAAACAAAAAGGGAGCCAAAAAATACAGGCTCCCTTGGTCTAGCTTACTTCAATAATTACAGAACTGACTTAACAGTTTTCACTACGTTTTCAACAGTAAATCCAAAGTGCTTCATCAATACGCCACCAGGTGCAGACTCACCAAATGTGTCGATACCAACGACAGCACCTTCCAAGCCAACATACTTGCGCCAGAAGTCTGAATGAGCAGCTTCAACAGCCACACGCTTAACACCTGTAGTTAACACGCTGTCACGGTATGTTTTGTCTTGACGGTCAAATACGTTTGTTGATGGCATTGAAACGACGCGTACTTTAGTACCAGCAGCATTCAGTTCAGCAGCAGCTTTAATGGCCAAATCAAGTTCAGAACCGTTAGCAATGATGATGACATCCGCTTTACCAGCAACATCAGAGAACACATAACCACCCTTACGGATGAGGTCGAAGTGTGCTGTGTCGTGTTTGATACCAGGCACATTTTGACGGCTTAATACCAAGCTTGATGGACCATGATGACGCTCAGCAGCTGCAACCCAAGCAACAGCAGTTTCTGTTGAGTCAGCTGGACGCCACACATCCATGTTAGGAATATAACGGAGACCAGATGTATTTTCCACTGGTTGGTGCGTTGGACCGTCTTCACCTTGACCGATAGAGTCATGAGTCAATACAGCAATGGTGCGGATTTTCATCAGTGCACCCATACGCAATGCGCTCTTAGCATAATCTGAGAACATGTGGAATGTGCCACCAAATGGTAAGAAACCACCGTGCAAAGCCATACCGTTCATGATGGCAAACATACCGAATTCACGCACACCGTAAGAGATGTAGTTGCCAGGCTTTTTACCATTAACGTGAGTGAAGCTAGCGCATGATGTTAAGTTAGAACCAGTCAAGTCTGCTGAACCGCCCAAGAATTCTGGCAATGTTGGCGCCAAAGCTGCGATTACATTTTGTGAAGCTTTACGTGTAGCAATTGTTTCTGCTTTTTCGTTTGTTGCAGCAATCAATGCATCAGATGCTTGTTTCCAGTTTGCTGGTAAATCACCTGCCATACGGCGTTTAAATTCAGCAGCTTCATCTGGGAAAGCTTTCGCGTAAGCATCAAATTTAGCATTCCAATCAGCTTCTAATTTAGCGCCTTTAGCTTTTTGATCCCAACCAGCGTATACGTCTGCTGGGATTTCAAATGGTGGATAGTTCCAACCAATGTTGGCTCGTGTTGCTGCAACTTCTTCTTCACCTAGTGCAGAACCGTGGCAATCATGGCTACCCGATTTATTTGGAGAGCCCATACCAATTACTGTTTTACAGCAAATCAATGATGGTTTGTCTGTCACAGATTTCGCTTTTTTAAGCGCAGCATCAATAGCCTCAGAATCATGACCGTCTACTGATTGAACGTGCCAGCCGTAAGCTTCGAAGCGCTTAGCTGTGTCGTCTGTATACCAACCTTCGATATGACCGTCGATAGAAATACCGTTGTCATCCCAGAAAGCGACCAATTTACCCAAGCCCCATGTACCTGCCAAAGCTGAAGCTTCGTGTGATACACCTTCCATCATACAGCCGTCACCTAAGAAGCAGTATGTGTAGTGGTCAACGATGTCGTGACCTGGTTTGTTGAATTGGTTAGCCATCAATTTTTCAGCCATCGCAAAACCAACTGCGTTGGTGATACCTTGACCTAGTGGACCAGTCGTTGTTTCGATACCTGGTGCATAGCTATATTCTGGGTGACCAGCACATTTAGAATGCAATTGACGGAATGTCTTAATTTCATCCATAGGCAAATCGTAGCCAGTCAAATGCAACAATGAGTAAATCAACATTGAGCCATGGCCATTAGACAATACGAAACGATCACGGTCAGCCCAATTTGGATTTGTTGGGTTGTGACGCA
>Ga0070374_10000553_pt1 | contig 15342 bp, 7 predicted proteins | sample LauGreSuBDMM15SN_2_FD_66374 | JGI IMG/M metagenome (GOLD analysis project Ga0070374, IMG submission 66374) | Freshwater lake microbial communities from Lake Michigan, USA - Su13.BD.MM15.SN (version 4) (version 4) | ecosystem: Environmental > Aquatic > Freshwater > Lake | place: Lake Michigan...
AGTGAATTATTTCAAGGCTTTGAAACGCACACGCTTAGGCTTGGCGCCCTCTTCGCCCAAACGCTTCTTCTTGTCGGCTTCATACTCTTGGTAGTTGCCATCAAAGAACACCCACTGGCTATCGCCTTCTGCGGCCAAGATGTGCGTCGCAATACGGTCAAGGAACCATCGATCGTGGCTAATGACCATGACCGAGCCTGCAAACTCGAGCAAGGCATCTTCCAAGGCGCGCAATGTTTCCACGTCCAAGTCATTGGAGGGTTCGTCTAGCAGCAATACGTTGCCGCCTTCGATGAGGGTTTTGGCCAAGTGCAAACGACCGCGCTCACCACCCGACAACATGCCCACTTTCTTTTGCTGATCGCCGCCGTTGAAGTTGAAGCGGCCGCAATAGGCACGGCTGGGCATTTGGAATTTGCCCACGGTCATGATGTCTAGACCACCGGACACATCTTCCCAAACGGTTTTTTCGTTGGACAAGTCATCGCGGTTTTGATCGACGAAGGCCATCTTCACGGTTTGACCCACTTTGATGGTTCCGCTGTCGGGTTGCTCTTTACCAGCAATCAGTTTGAACAGCGTTGACTTACCGGCACCGTTAGGGCCGATGATGCCAACAATGGCGCCAGCAGGCACTTTGAAGCTCAGGTCGTCGATGAGCAAACGATCGCCGAAGGATTTGCTGACATTGGTGAACTCAAACACCTCATTGCCCAAACGTTCGGCCACAGGAATAAAAATTTCCTGTGTTTCATTGCGTTTTTGGTAGTCGTAGTCGCTCAGCTCTTCAAAGCGTGCCAAACGCGCCTTGCTCTTGGCTTGACGACCTTTGGGGTTAGAACGCGCCCATTCCAATTCCTTTTTCATGGCCTTGGTGCGGGCGTCTTCCGTGCGCTGCTCTTGACCTAAGCGTGCCTCTTTTTGCTCCAACCAATTGGAGTAGTTGCCTTTGTAGGGAATGCCGTGTCCGCGATCGAGTTCCAAAATCCATTCAGCCGCATTGTCTAGGAAATAACGATCGTGGGTAATGGCCACCACGGTGCCTGGGAAGCGTTGCAAAAACAATTCGAGCCAATCGACACTCTCTGCATCCAAGTGGTTGGTGGGTTCGTCAAGCAGCAACATGTCGGGGCGACTGAGCAACAAGCGGCACAAAGCCACTCGGCGTTTTTCCCCGCCCGACAGTTTGCCAATGACGGCATCCCATGGGGGCAAGCGCAAAGCGTCTGCTGCAATTTCGAGTTGGTGATCTGAAGCATCGCCCGCTGTGGAGATGATGGCTTCCAATTTGGCTTGCTCGGCTGCAAGTGCGTCGAAATCGGCATCTTCTTCAGCGTAAGCGGCATAAACTTCTTCAAGGCGAGCTTGTGCGGCCTTCACTTCGCCCATGCCACCCTCCACCGCTTCGCGCACGGTTTCGTCGGGGTTCATTTGAGGCTCTTGAGGCAGATAACCAATTTTGAGACCTGCCATGGGAATGGCTTCGCCTTCAATCTCTTTGTCGATGCCCGCCATGATTTTGAGCAAAGTGGATTTGCCAGAACCATTCAAACCAAGGACGCCAATTTTGGCGCCCGGGAAAAAACTGAGTGAAATGTCTTTGAGAATGTGACGCTTCGGCGGCACGATCTTGCCGACGCGGTTCATAGAAAAAACGTATTGGGCCATGGCTGGAATGCTCTTCAAAAAGGGCGGGAAAGACATTTTTCCCGAACCCGTGATTATCCCTGTCTTTGAGGGCGCCCCTTCCCTTTCAGGCCCTTTCAGGCCCTCTCATGTCCTGAATTGTTTCAATTTACAAGACTCGATCGCCCGATTTACCACTTCGGCTTGAAAATTGGACCAAGGCGTCTTGAATTTCCATGCCAATTCGGGCAGAACGCCCCCCGTAGACCTGAGCTTTGAGCCATTCGGCTTCTGCGTCCAAAGCTTCTGCCGACTTCACGGCAGTGCACCAAACGCGAGCTTCCGCGTCCCATCTGTAACCCCGGGCCTTTAGTTTGTCCTTGGTTTCGAAGGGAGAACCGAAAGCCTTCACGATGGTTCGGGCGTTTTCTGCAGATTTAAAAAGTTGTTGCAAGCCGGTCAAGGGCTTGCTTTCGGCTGATGTCTTTAAGGGGGAGGACAACACTCTGAGCAGCGCATGGCAGTCAACTTGCGCTCGGTGTGCGCCGTAGAACCAGCCGAGCTCGCTACACAGAAACTCCAACTTTGCCGACCCCAAACCCTGGGCTTTCCAGTCAATGCCAGCAAAGGAGCAGGCCCATGCCTTGTGCTCAAAAATCTCTAATCGGTGTTCTGCGAAGGGGCGATCAAAAGCCGCGTTGTGCGCCACGATCAAGTCGGCGCGTTGCACCATGTCTTTGATTTTGGCTTCGTCGAGCGTCTGACCTTTCACATCTTGGCTGGTGATGCCAGTGAGTTTGGTAATTTCAGCGGGTATGGGACGGCCAGGGTCTTCGAAGTCTTCATAAACCTCGACTGCACCCACCGGCTGCCCCGTTTGCACATCGACATCGACAGCCAACATGGCCAATTCAATGATGCTTTCAGCACGCCAATCTAGCCCCGTGGTTTCTGTATCCAACACCAAAATCCGCTTGGTCGGACCGCCTGTACCCGCACCAAAATCGAAAATAGGGACCAAGCGTCGCTTGATTTTATAGTCAGGGTGGGCCGAGAGTTGATCGGCCATTTCTTCAAAATTCATCTGTATCTCGCTTGGTCTTGCAAATGCACTTATTTTCACCGATGAAACAGGGTTTGCGCCAAACCACCACTTCGGGTGACGCGCTGACCCACCGCTCTGATCAGCACGGCGGGCTTGGGCACCCACCACGTTAAATGATGTTTGGCTCGGGTCACCCCTGTGTAGAGCAACTCGCGCGTGAGCACGGGCGCATCGCGATCTGGTAGCACCATCAGAACATGCTCGTACTCTGATCCTTGCGCTTTGTGAACGGTCATGGCCCAAACAGTTTCTACCGCATCGAGGCGCGAGGGCAAAACCCACCTAACGCCGCCTTGGCCGTCGGGAAACGCAACGCGCAATCCATTGGCAGTCGGCAAGCATTGCCCAACGTCGCCATTCATGAGATTCAGGTGATAGTCGTTGCGTGTCACCATAATGGGGCGACCTGCAAACCATGTATTTTGTACTTGAGCGGGCTGGGGAATTCTTTCATTGCCCTTAGACAATTCGAGGGCCAGTGCAATGCGTTCGTTCATTGCTAGTACACCCCAAGGTCCCTGCCGAAGAGCACAAAGCACTTGAAACTTGCTAAAGCAATGGAGCAACTCAAGTGCTTTTGTGCTGTCACAAATGGCACCGGCTTGGAGCAGCGGTTTCAATGCGTTCAGCCAAGCAGACCATCCAACACGCAATGCATTCACTGCTTCTGGATGGAGTTGACCTTGGGGTCTTTCGCGCCACTCATCTGGCCAGCGTTGAACCTCTGGCTTATCAAGATGATCCTCGAAGCTCGCCGGGGTTAAGGCATGCCATTGCGTTTGAAGTTGCTCTAGATCACCGGCATTGATCAGTTTGGCCCATTGACCGATGCCACTGTCGGCACCAAAGCGTCGGCTCACATGCAGCACAACCGTTTGCTCGGCCAAGGCATAGGGGGTTTGAGCACGAGCTTGTGTGTGTTCGTCTGCCTCGGCTGCACCTTCACACAACTGAGACCAAACAGCGCCAGCCTCCACCGAGGCCAGCTGGTCTTTATCGCCCAACAAAACCAATCTGGCGTGTGCAGGGACGCATTTCATCAAGCGTGCCATGAGCTCTAAATCAATCATGGAGGCTTCGTCCACCACCACCAAATCGCTTGCCAACTGAGGTGCTGGTCTAGCAGCTGCATCGGGGTTGTACTGCAACAGCTGATGCAGGGTGACGGCTTGTGTGGGAATTCCTTCCGCCCAAGCTGCAGGCAAGCTGGTCAATGCAGACTGAATTGAAGCACTCAAGCGACTGGCTGCCTTGCCCGTGGGTGCTGCCAAATGAATGCGCAATGGTTTTCGCTGATCATGTGAGGCGCGTTGAAGCAATGCCAATAAGCGAACCACTGTGGTGGTTTTGCCTGTGCCTGGACCACCGGTAATGAGCGTGAGTCCTGCACGCAATGCCTTGGCGCAGGCGATTCGTTGCCAATCTGTTTCAGCGCCTGGTTGACCAAATAGCTTGTTCAAATTTTCGTGGGTGTCATGTGGCACTTCAAAATTTGTTGCCAAACGCATTTGCACTGAGGCCTGAATGCTTTGCTCTGCTTGCCATGCACGACGAAGATAAAGACGCTGCGCTTGTCCCTCGTTCTGAAAAGACACCACCATGGGTGAATGTTCACCCATCGCCCATGGCATTGTCTTCGCAGCCTCAGACCAGGGGTTGACTTTCAGAGCAAGCAAATCAGCACTGCCCGCGTGCCGATTGATGGGTGTCAATGAATTGAGCAAGGCTTTGGTTTGAGCTTCGTTCCAGTCTAGCAAGAGGAAAGGGTTGCTCCACAAAGCATCGAGGTCTAAGCAAGCGTGGCCTTTTCCCATTTGGTGGCTGACCAACAACGCCAGCAATTCGTGCAAGGGCTCAGGCGTTGCTTGATGAGACTTTAAAAACTGCAGCCACGCCAGATCCAAAGCTGTCCAAGGGCAAGCTTGCACCTGAAACACAGATTGCATCACTGTGCCCTTGTTGTTCGATGACATCTGGTTCATCATGCCATCACCGCAGCCAACAAGGGATGGTGATTCGATTGAAAGGCTTCGTCTAATTGGCGAATTAGTTCGTAGGGCGGCTTATTGACATAGACGCCCTGCCCCGCTTGGTCAATTCCGCGCAAGTAAAGATAGATGGCACCGCCCATGTGCTGGTCGTAGTTGTAATTTTGGAGGCGAGACTTTAAGAGCCGATGGAGCGCCAAAATATACAAGGTGTATTGCACTTCATAGCGATGGCTGAGCATGCTGTTGATGATGCTGTCTTGCGAGTAGTCGGGCAATTTGTTGGACTTGTAATCCAGCACAAAATAGCGCCCCTGATGTTCAAACACGATATCGATAAAGCCTGTGAGCAATCCGTTCAATTGCTGTGCTTTTAAAGCCGGGCGTGGCCGGCTTGTGTGAAGAGAAGCGCTGATCAGTTGGTCAACACGCGCCGATGAAACACCATGCGTCTTGAACGTGAAGCCCATTTCTGGCCAAGCATTTTGGACATTGAGTTGCGAAAGGCTAAAACAATGTTGATCTGACCCCAATTTAGAGGGCAAGGAAGTGGCTGCGCATTGGGCAATAAGTTGAAGGCAGAGGGCTTGGTGTTCAGGCTTCAGCTGCAGGCTGTCGGCTTGGGATTGCCACCAACGCTGCCAGCGAATTTTGACTTCGGGAAAGACGTCAGATTGATTTTGCAACAATGGCCAAGCTTCTTTCAGTTGCCATTCAAAGATGTCGTGCAGCAATGTGCCGTAGGCGCTACCTGCTGGGAGTTCGTTGTAAAGAGGGGTTTCAGTTTTGGCGGATGCGTCAGAGCCATCTGCTGTGAAAAGGTCATTGGAGGGGGTCACAGGGTTGTCAATTTGCGAATCAAGCCAACGCTCTTCCCGCGCCAGACCTGAGTCTGTGGTTTGCGATTTGGCTTCGCTCATGTTCCGGGTGAGCGCACTGAAACTGGCAGTCCAACCGACGCTTGGCAAAACGCGTGATGGCGATCTTGCCGCCGTCGAAGCTTCTGACCGGGCGTTCGTCAAAGGCACATAACTCTGAGCATCCGCGAGCGGCGCGCTGATCACAGAGATGTCATCACACATCGACCATGACTTTAATTTGTCAGACAAATCGTCTGGCGTCTGGCGTTGCAACAACACGCTGATGGCACTTTGCGGCTTAGAGGCTTGAGCTTTGAAGTCTTTTTGGCGACTGGCAAGCCCCATCCACATGGCTTGCTGCGCGCGCGTCAGGGCGACGTACAACAGCCGGATGTCTTCTTGCAGCCGCTCCTCAGGCGTGCGCAGCGAGTCGTCTTTGTCCTCTCTGAAGTTAGAGGCAAATGGCAAAAAAACCAAAGGATATTGCAATCCTTTGGCCTTGTGAAAAGTAATGACCTGCACCAGTTCTGCATCGGTCTCTAAACGCATCTGCGCAGCCTCGCCTTGTGCCTGCGGGTTTGCCAATTGATCCGACAGATACCTTAACAAGGCGGTCTCGCCTTGAAAGCTGAGGCTGGCCGATTGCAGCAATTCACCAAGGTGCAAGAGGTTGGTCAAGCGTCTTTCTGCGGTGTCGCCCTGTTCTTGCATGCGACGGCCAATGTCTTGCTCATGCAGCAATTTGTAGAGCATGGGCAAAAATCCTTGACGTTGCCAAGTGTGGTGCCACGCATTGAATCGCTCGACCCAGATGTCCCAAGCCTCTTCTGCGTGAATGACTTGTTCAATTTCATTCAAGCTGAGGCACAAGGTGCGGGTCGTGAGGGCGGCGCGCAGTAGCTTGGCGTTGCGAGCCTGCAATACAGCTTCCAAAATACATGCCAAGTCAAGCGCTTCGCGTGTGGCATAGACGCTCTCTCGGTCAGACAAATAGACGCTTCGTACACCTCGTGCCGCCAAAGCCTGGCGTATTTTCTTGGCTTCCTGCCCATCTCTCACCAACACCGCCATTTGGCCTGCCTGAGCAACTTGCTGATTCAGCAATGCGACCATTTGAGTGGCACAAATTTGCGCCATCGCGTCTGAGTAGGATGCGCCACTGAGGGGCTTGTGCGAGTCCAAGTGCCAAACTGTTAGGGCGGAGTGGGCTTGGCCATCGGCCCTTCGAAGACTTTCTGCTTTGGCTGGCACGGGGGTTTGTACACGCTCAAAAGGCACTTCACCAAAAGGGTTTGATGCTTGCTCAAAAATATGATTCACAGCATTCACCAACTCTTGACTAGAGCGATGGTTTTCGGTGAGTGTCCAAATTGAGTCTACAGAATGTCTTGCGTTCAAGTAGGTTGGTAAGTCGGCACCCCGAAAACTGTAAATGGCCTGCTTGGGATCGCCAATGATCATGAAGGCATTGGCTTGTTGGGGAACTTCTAAATTTTGATCCTGGCCCGCGGTTGCGCCATAAATTGTCGAGAGTGATTCATATTGCCAGGGATCCGTATCCTGAAATTCATCCACCATGGCTACTGGAAATTGCGTGCGAATGATGTGAGGGAGGCGACTTTCTGGCGAATGCAACGCTGCATGCAGTCTTTGCAACAAATCAGAAAAATCAAAGCACGCCAGGCTTCTTTTTTGCAGGGCATAAGCTCGCCCCACCTTCAGTGCAGCATGTTGCAACAAATGAACTCCGACTTCAGGCTCGCGTTGGCGCTCAGCCAGCCAATTGCTCATGGCACTCCAAGCACCGTGCGAATTGTCGACGGGCTTGGCACCCCCCTTTAAGCTGGCTTTGAGTTTTTCAGCCGTGAATTTTGAAAGTGCGTCCACATCGGCCTCAGCGCCAGATGCCCATTCTGAAAGGTGGCGAAGGAAGTAGGCGTGTTTGTTCGCTCGATAATGGTTGCGATTCAAGTCATTTTCAAGCGCATGGGCCAATTGGTCCAAAGCGCTTGGCATGTTGCTCAACAAGCACTGCCTGGCTTGAGTCTCCAAATTCAGGACACGCTCTTGCCACTGTGTCCAAGCGAGCACCAAAGCCTTTGGCTCGGGATCTTGAGCAGGATCAGGAAAACCACCAGGTGATTTTTCAAATTTTTGCCAAAGGGTTTGCGTGTTTTTTAGCAACGCTTCTGGCGATCCACCTAAATCTTTGAGAGCACCGAGTTGTTTGGCTTCTAAGGGGTAAATGAATTCCCGCCAATAGTCCTTGACCAACTTCAACTTCAGAGCAGATGAATCGTCTAAGCGTTTTTGATCAAATAAGCTTTGACTGTCGAAGGCATGTTGACGCAACATGCGACTTGACCAGCTGTGAATGGTGTAGATGGCCGCCTCGTCCATCCACTGAGCTGCCTGTTCTAAGCGTTCAGCGTGCTGCGCATTGGCGTCGAATCCTAGCGTCTGTTGCAAGTGTCTTAGAAAATCGTCAGCGACTTGCGGATGTCCTCTGAAGAATTGCGCAGCCTGAGACAATCGTTCTCGAATGCGATCTCTCAATTCGGCTGTGGCAGCCTCGGTAAAGGTCATGACCAAAATTTGGGGTGGCATCAAGCCTTCGCCAGCCCAGCCATGCCCCAAAATGAAACGCACGTAGAGGGCTGCCAATGTCCACGTTTTGCCAGTGCCAGCGCTGGCCTCAATGAGTTGAATGCCTTGCAATGGGAGGGTCAGCACATTGAGTTTGTGTGTTTTCGTTTGACTCATGCCTCACCACCTTCCATGGATGCCGCATGGATCAGATCTTCGTACAAAAGGGGGGCCCAAATTGGCAAGCCATTGACAAGTGCATCGAAATGATCAAACGAACGCTGCACATACATGGACCGCGCAAAATCAGTGTTGTCAGAAAAGTCATCCGAAAATTCTTTGCGCGCCTTGTCCAAAGCCATTTCTTTGATCCATTCATTCGCAACTTCACTGCCTGATCTCTTGATGCTAATTTGTTCAGATGCGAAGGCCAAGCCTGCTTTGAAAGTGACTGGCAAAGGCTGAGCCCAGGCCTGCGCGTAAACCTTTAACCATTGAACCAACAAACTCTTTGCGGAATTAGCACTCAAGGCAGGCAAAACCGCTACCCCATCTAGGCCGACGGCCACTGATTGCAGATTCCAGCCAGCAGCACAAAGCAGAACATGGTTGGGCCAGAGATGGATCAAGACATCGGCACGCGGAGTTTGCTGATCTTTTTGCCCAGTGGCAACGGCACCAGGTCTGGTGATGATTTGCAAAGTAGGCACACTTTCAAGTGCTTGTAGCGATTGACCCAAGTGATCGATTGGCTGCCTCAAAGCCGTGATCTCAGCACTCACACGAACCTCACCCCAAGGCATGGCAAGCACAACACCAACCGATTGTGTCGGCAATTCACAAGCGTATTGATGCCAATAGGTCGACGCACGATCTTTCACTTTTTGCGCAGCATCATATTGCTGTGAGAGCACCATTTGGCCTGTTGCACCCATTGGCAAATGACCTAACAGTTTCTGAACCTCTAACTGCCCATCGATGTCGGAGGCTTCTAACAATGAACGGCCCATCAAATACCTGTCTAGCCCGTCCAACACAAAATTTTCATCGTCTAACAGCGCTTCTTCTGGCGCCTTTAGCGACACACCCAAGCGACTGCGCCAGTAAACCTCAACTGGCTGTTTGAGCAATCTCAAACACTCTTTCAAGGGCCATTCTGAAATGGCAAACAAATCAAGCTCAGAGGACTGTGAAGCAGGAGATGCAGCTTTTGTAACAATCAAAGGCGGCTGGGCTTTTTCCCAATCGTCGGCATAAGTCAAAAATTTTGACCCTGCTTGAAAGTATTTGGCTGAAAAAGCCTGCAAGGGCTGCAAGGCGGCGGGGGACTCTGGCGAGAAACGAGACCGCAAGGTATCAAGCAACTGAGAGACCAAAACAGAAGGTGGTATTTTTTGATTGTCAGTGGATCTTCTGCCTTGCCAGCTGATGTAGAGTTTGTCGCGCGCAGATAAAAATGCTTCCAAGAACAGATACCGATCGTCTTCGCGGCGCGAGCGATCTCCAGCGCGCCAATTTGCTGACATCAAATCAAAATCACGGGGAGTGCTTTGACGAGGATAAGCGCCATCGTTCATGCCCAGCAAACACAAAGCTTTGAAGGGAATGGCACGCATGGGCATGAGGGTTGAGAATTGAACACCCCCACCAAAGAATCGTTGCTGCAAGCCCGCAGATTCAAGACCCGCCAGCCAATGTTCGCGCACAACCGTCAAAGGCAATGGCTCGGTCAAACCCGACTGATCACACAATGCTTGCCACTGTGCCAGCTCTTGCTTTAAACGCAGGAGCATCCGTTCATCGGCTTCGTTGTCAACTTCAAAAAAACGGTCAAGCAAATCGTTCATCACTGAACACCATTGGGCAGGAGAATGTTCTGCATTCAGTTGAGTCAGGCTGAGTGACACGGCGTCAATCCACTGAGCCAGATGCCCTACCTTCAACGCACTCAAACCAGAGACCTGTGGCAAAGGCAATACGCCATGCCAAGCCGAAAGTTCTTCAGTTTGGCCTGCGGCATATCCCAATATCAATCTTTGCAAACCATAGGACCACGTGTTTTGTTGCGCATGGGGCATGCTGCTAGGAACACCCCACTTTTGCCTGTGCGCAGGATTCAAGCCCCAACGCACAGCAGCGTCTTGCAACCAATTTTTCATGGTTTGCAAATCAAGCTCAGTCATTTGAAATTTAGTGCGAACGGCAGACACTTCAAACAGGCTAAGCCACTGCGTCAGGGTAATCCTAGCCTCTGGCAGATTCAATAAAAATTCCAAGGCTTGTACCAATGGCACTTGGCGAGGGGTGGTGTCTGCCAAGGAGAATGGAATGTACCTAGGATGCTGAGAAGAAAAGCGCCCAAACACCGCTTGAATGTGAGAAGCAAAGGTGGCCATATCGGGCACCATCACCATCACATCGTTGGGTTTCCAACTTGGATTTTCATCAAACCAGGCCCAAAGCTGATCATGCAAAATTTCTACTTCACGCTGCGCCGAATGCGCCTGTACCATTTGAATGCTAGCGTCATCCTCACAAGATTCAGGCCGATCGGGCATGGTGTTCAAATTCAAAATATCAGATTGAATTTTTTGCAGACGTGTGGGCGAAGGATGATGGCCTGGATCCACAAAAAAAGTTTGTTTGCTCATGACGCTCAAGGCGTTCTGGGCTTGATCGAATCGCTCTAAGGCGTGCAAGTAATCTCGACCCTGCTGACCCCACGAAGACAAAAGCGAATGCTTGTGGGCGACCAAGTCCATGTCATGACCCCAGTATTCTTGGCAGGGATTTTGAACCATGAGGATGACCTGGCTCCAACGACCCAAAGCAGCCAAGGCCTCTACCACCTGCATGGGCAAATTGGAGATGCCAAAGACCACAATGCGAGGCGGCAAACCTTCGGGCTTTGAAGCGCCAGCTTGTTGAACCTTGCGCATGAATTGCGAATGCACTTCAGCTCTTGAATGGTACTGAGATGCAAGCTCTGGCGCTTGTGTTTGCATTAGATCTTGCTGTAACAACTGCCACAACTGAGCTTGCCATAGTTGATCAGAAGGCATTGATTTGGACTGGCCTTGGTGCTGCAACACACATTGACCTTGGGCCCAATCGCTTAGCCAATCGGCACGGTAGCTTTGGTAGCCGTCAAAGACGTCGGCCACTTGTTGAGCCAACTGATAACGTTGCCGGCCCATAGGATCGTCTTGGACATAAGCCAGCAGCGGCTTAACCTGGTGGTTTTTGGCAAACTCGGGTAACAAGCGCCACAGACGCCAGGTCAGCGCTTGCTTGTCCAATGGCATGGCCACTGGAACCCATGCTTGTCCCAAAACCAAACGGTACATGCGCCAAATAAAACTAGAAGGCAGCTCCATTTGCGTGGCAGCGCATATCCCCATGGCAGCGTCGTCGGCCAACGCCATTTCTAACCAATGCTTCATCCCATTGCTTTGCACCAGCAGGGTCTCGGGTACCAAGGGTGGCAGGGGATTGTTTCGAAACAGGCCAACCGTGAGATCACGCAGGTCTTCTAGGCGGTTGCCATGGAACACCATGAATCCTGATTGAAATGCGTTAGCCATAAAAGACGAGCTTGCTTCTGAGCGTGAATCTTGTGTGAATTATCGACTCAGGGCTGGCTCAGGAACTGAGCCCCGCTATAAAAATTTAGTCAAAACTCTTTGAAACTCATCGGCCGAAACAGGTTTAATGAGAAAGTCTTGCATACCCGCTTTTTGGGCCAGGACACGATCTTCATCTAAGACGTGCGCAGTCATGGCCACGATGGGGGTCATTTTCAATGCCTCGGTCACTTCAATGCGCCTAATTTCATGGGCAGCCGAGAGGCCGTCCATGCCTGGCATTTGCAAATCCATCAAGATCAAATCATAGACATCGCTTCGAATTTTTTTCAAAGCCATTTCACCATTCTCTGCAATGTCGACAGAACACCCCAATTTTTCCAAAGTCCAAATGGCCAACTGCTGGTTCATCGGGGTATCTTCAACCACCAGAATCTTGCCGACGTGCTGGTTTTTAAGAACTATTTCTTTTTCAATTTCCTCACCCATCACGTCCATTTTGGTCAAAGCCGTCAAAGCATTTTGAAGCTCAAGCATGGTCACGGGTTTGTACAAGTTAGTGACTCGAACGCCCAAAGTTCTCGCCAAGGCACACAAATTTTGAACGTCATGATTCAAACCAAAATCAGACAGCACCAGCCAAGATAAGTTCCGCCATTTTGTACCTTGCTGAGCCAGCAAATAAGCTGGTTCTAAGTAAGCCAGCATGCTGTGATCGATCACCCAGAGAGTTTGACGTCTGACACCCTGCTTCAGCCAATCCTCCAGATACGACTGCAAGTCAGTTGGGGTGACAATTTCTTTTGCATTGATTTGTTGAGCGGCCAAATTATTGCGAAGAATTTCTCGTGCAAATGGATTAGATTCAACCAGCGTCACGTCCGCCCGATGCGACAAAGCGCTGAAGCTCATCGCATTGACTCGCACCAAAGTGGCTTTCTTTTCAAGCAGCTCTGCCGAAGGGGTTTGAAATTGAGCTGCAAAAGTAAAGTGACTACCACCCCCTTCTCGGGATTGAACGCTGATGTGACCATGCATCAATTTGACCAAGTTTTTAGCGATCGAAAGGCCTAGGCCACTGCCGCCATACTTGCGATTCACAGAGGCATCTGCCTGACTGAATGGCGAAAAAATCATGTCCATTTTTTCCGGCGAAATACCAATGCCTGTGTCAATCACATCGAATGTGCATGTCACCTCTTGCGCACTGGCCACTGATTTTCGAACACTCAACTTGACCCAGCCCTCATCGCTGAATTTCAACGCATTTCCCAACAAATTTTGCAGGACCTGACCAAGCCTCAATGGGTCTCCTAAAAGCCACTGCGGCACATCGGGCTCAATGTTCAAATACAAATCTATTTTTTTCTGTTCAGCCTGAAATGCAAAGCCTTTCATGGCCTGCTGACAAGCAGTGTGAAGATCAAACAAGGTTTGATCGAGTGTGAGTCGATTGGCACCTAACCGCGTAAAGTCCAAAATATCATCAATGAGCCGAAGCAAACTTTGGGAAGCTGTGCGCGACAATTCCAAATAGTCCTTCTGCTCAGATGTCAGGGGGGTACTCAATGCTAACTCAGTCATGCCCACCATGCTGTTGATGGGCGTCCTAATTTCATGACTCATCTGAGCCAAGAAAGCTGATTTGGCTTGAGTGGCTGCTTCCGCAGCTGCGAGCGCTTTTGACATTGCAAGACGATCTTCCTCGCGCCGCACCCAAATGGCTGCCACATGCCGGGTTAACAAAAACGTGGCCAAGAGCATGAGCGCAGACAATCCAATGATGCCCTTTGAAGCCAGCAACCACTGCCACTCAACGCGACTGCGTGAAATGGCAACAGCAACCGTCAATGGCAGCTGAGCTGTGGTTCGGTAGTGAACTTCCAACTTTTCTGTAAATTGAGTGCGATCTGTTTGAATCTCAAAATAGCTTCCGAAATCTTGATTGCTTGCTACTCTTTTGACAGCTGGCATCTCGGCAAAAACTTTGTCATGTGGAAACCATCTTTCAGAGCTGCTTGACAATATTCGACCTGCGTAATCGAATACAAAAACAGCATCACACTTTTCGTCAACAGAATCAGCAAAGCCCGCAATCAAATCTTGGGGGTTGATGAGAACCAGCCATCTAACAACTTGCCCGTTTGCGCGTTTCATGCGCATTGAAAGAGGCAAGATGGCGATGTCATTTAATTGGATATCTTGTCGATTCAGGTCATACAAATTTCGAACAGCTTGCCACCGCCCTGCAGCTAAATCTTTGCCAACATCTCTCTCCAACCCCAGTTGCGACCAGCTCACAGACTGATTGACCAAGCCTTCTTCCGAGCTGGCCAGGACCCATCCGTCTTCATTCAGCATGGACAAGGATCGAATGAAACTGGACTTTTCTATCGCTGAATTCAGTTTGAATTGGGTGGGTAAAGTCGAATCTGACCATTGGTTGGCGACCGTCATGAGTGCGGTAGTTGACTCCAATGTTCGGCTCACATGATTGAACAAGATACGCGTCAACAGATCGCCCCGAGCTTCTTCGCGATCTAATGTGTCCTGCCTGTCTTTCCAAAGATAGACGCTCGAGACCAAGATGATGAAAACAGCCACTGCTGCTCCGAATCGGTAAACACCCAGCGGCGCTGCATGTATCAAATGCGGCAATTTGTGATTTGGTGTTTTTTTCACAGCATCTTGCCTATTATTTCAACAACACAATGGGCTCAAGTTTGTTGAGTTTGGCATACCGCAATAGACGACCGTCTTTCTTGGTCAGACTCAAGAAAGAATTGACCCTGATTAACAAACTGTCATCGCCCTTGGCAAAGGCGTAAGCGTAGTCGGTGGTGGGCATGGTGTTGGGTGCTGGAATGACCGCCGCCCAGTCGGTTAGCTCTCGCATGCGCAAGCTGTAGGGGTAGTCGGTCATGAAGGCATCTGCTCTACCCGATAAAACTTCTTGCTCGCGCGTACCAGGCGGCTGAACTTTGAGCAGCTTGGCTTTTTTCAATGACTTGGTCATGACGCCCTCCATGATCGTGCCTGCAGCCACAGCGATGACCCGCCCCGATTGATCCAAACTGTTCCAGTTTTGAAGGCCCTCTTTGTTTTTTAACGTCACGGCAAACAATCCACTTTTAAGATAAGGCTGCGAAAATTGCAAGCGCGCTTGACGTTCGGGCGTGATGCCAATCGCATGGGTTGCGATGTCACAGCGATCCTGCTCGAGAGACTCGTACAGTTGCGCAAAATTGCTCTCCACATACTTGATTTTTACATCCATTTCCCGAGCCAGCTCTCGGGTCATGGCAATGTCGATGCCACTGAGCTCTCGTGTCTTGGGATTGCGATAGCTGATGCTGTAGTACTCTGTCCAGATGCATGCTCGCAATTCCTTGCTGGCCAACACACGTTCTAAGCGTGAGGTTTGAGCCGATGCTTGGAAAGACGTTGAAACTCCAAGTACCAACAACAAGCTAAGAAAGACGACTTTAAGAGGAACAAGCAGCCCCCAAGGATGTCTGAGCAAGCAGAAGTACAAAAGTAGAAAATATTTCATGTATAAGAACTCAATAGTTTTTGTATTAACTTTAAATTAA
>Ga0070374_10000561_pt1 | contig 15246 bp, 6 predicted proteins | sample LauGreSuBDMM15SN_2_FD_66374 | JGI IMG/M metagenome (GOLD analysis project Ga0070374, IMG submission 66374) | Freshwater lake microbial communities from Lake Michigan, USA - Su13.BD.MM15.SN (version 4) (version 4) | ecosystem: Environmental > Aquatic > Freshwater > Lake | place: Lake Michigan...
GTGGGATCTAAGCAAGGTAAAATGGATAGAATATGAACAAGGTGACCTTACCTATAGACAAGGGCACTGGAATCAAATGGCCTATGGATCTAGTATTGATGTCTACGAGTGGGTAGAGTCTGTATTGCTGCCATCGGATTGGAGTATACTTGCTGACACAAACGAAGGCCTGTCTGAGGGAATATCGGGTCAGCCTCTGTATCCTCAAGATAATGTTTATAGTATTAAAGAGATTTACAATTCTTCAACTGGAGTACTTGTTGGTACTAGATACTATTTCTGGGTAAAAAATAAAACACTAGTTCCTGCAAATGTGCCGGGCAGACGATTATCGTCAGCATCGGTATCTGCTTTAATATCTAGTCCTCAATCGTCTGGGATCCCTATAGTAGCATTGATTGATAAAGATAAGTTTTTATTTTATAATTTTGATCAATTACTGCGTGTTGAAAAAGCGTTGTTTAACATTGAATTTAAAAATACCAAAACAAGTAACGGTATAGTTCATACAGAATATCAACTACTGACCGAAGGTATGGTAGGCAGTGAGCCAAACACAAATCTTGAAACCAAATGGATTGATAGTCTAGTTGGGTTTGATCAATCAGGTAACACTGTACCAGACCCCAAGTTACCAATGAAACAAAAATATGGACTGTCTTTTAGACCTCGTCAAAGCATGTTCAAAGACAATAACAAAATATTAAAAATTGTTTTAGATAAAGTCAATACTATTTTGTTAACTCGTCCTTTTGCGGATATAATTGATTTTACAAGATTAAATCAAGTAGATAGTATTCCTGCATCTACGTTAGATTTGTATGATCAAGCAGTTGACACATACATTGATCTCACAGTTCTAAATACACTAAGAGTTACACAAGCCAGTCTTAGAGTAAATCTTGTAGATGCAGAAGTAGACACTATTGATATTATAAATCCTGGATTTGGCTATAAAATTGTTCCACCTATAACTATCCAAGGTAACGGCACCGGAGCAAAAGCAGTTGCTACCTTGGATAATCAAGGTAGAATATCATCAGTGTCAGTAACAGCTAAAGGAAAAAAATATACTTCAGCTACGGCTACTGCACGACAGTTTGCAGTGTTGGTAAGGAATGACGAAACTGCTGACGGATTTTGGTCAATATATAGTTGGGACGCTATACGGAAAACTTTTTTTAGATCAGCATCACAGGGATTTGATACAACCAAATATTGGAGTTATACAGACTGGTATGCACCTGGATATTCTTCAGTAAGCAGAATAGTAAAAGAAATTGGAAACCTGTATGAAGAACCAACTATTCAAATTGAATTAGGGGACATATTGAGCGTGAAAGAATATGGCACAGGCGGTTGGGCACTATTACAAAAAACTCAATCAGGGTTGGGATCTATACTAGACAATTACAATTTAGTAGCCAGACAAAACGGAACTATTGTATTCAGTTCTAACTTGTATAGCAGTTCAACAATAACTTTAGGATTTGATGCAACAGCCAACTATGACATAGGTAGCTATGATCTTTTGCCAACATTAGAACTTAGAACTATACTACAAGCAATCAAACAAGACATTTTTATAAACGATCTTTCGCTGTTATGGAATGATCTTTTCTTTACTTCAATAAGATATGCATTTGCTGAGCAAGATTATATAGATTGGGCATTTAAAACCAGTTTTATCAATGCAATACATAATGTTGGCAGTCTTGAGGAAAAAACAAATTACAAGAACGATAATTTAGATAGTTATAGAAATTACATAGAAGAAATTAAGCCTTATAGAACTACTATTAGAGAATACACCAGTAGATACACCAAAGCTGATCCGTATAACTCAGTAATTACAGACTTTGACCTTCCTCCTGAATATTCAGTAGCTTCTGGAAAAATTCTACCTATAGATACTACTAATGATATAAAAGATCTGTATCCGTGGAAATCTTGGAAAGATAATTTAGGATTTGGTATAACAGAAATACTTGTAGGAAATTCTGGTGCCGGATATACATCTGAACCTAGCGTTCTAATTACCGGATCCGGTTCGGGAGCCACGGCTCAGGCATACATAGCCAACGGTTTAGTAGTTGAGATAAGGGTGCTAACTGTCGGCCAAGGGTATATTACTACCCCAATAATTTCATTGATTGGAGGAAATGGGTCTAACTCGAATATTGCTACAGCGATTCCTGTATTGGGAAATTCTGCTATTAGATCTTTTGATACAACTCTTAAATTTGATAGAATAACTAAAAACGGCTATTACCAAGAATTATTTGTAAACGAATCCATAACGGTTGACGGAACTACTTCAATATTTGAATTGAAATATGCTCCCACAGAAAAGAAGGATGAAATCAATATTTCTTTAAATGATCAGATACTGTTTAATAACGAATACGAAATTATCTATTTTACTTCGACTAACGACACATACAGTTTACTTAAGGCCAAGTTAAGACTAATCAACAGCCCTACAAAAGGGGATGTAATAAAAATTTCTTATTACAAAAATGATAAGTTATTAGACAGTGTTAACAGAATAAACAAGTACTATAATCCTAATTCAGGAATGAAAGGAAAGTCACTATCACAACTAATGACAGGTATTGACTATGGCGGAATACAAATTCAAGGCACAGAATTTGCAGTTAGCGGAGGTTGGGATGCATTGCCGTGGTTTAGTGACGGATGGGACAGCGTAGAATCAAACAAAGATTTTTACTATCCTGTATTAAATGAAGCTGATGGTAGCACTAACTTTGTAGAATTGCCAACAGCCCCAGGAAACGGTCAACGAATTTCTATCTACTTAAAACGTGCTGGATCACCAATATCTGGATCTATTGACACACTGGGAACAGCAACGTCGCCTGTTGTTGTATACGAACAGCCTGTATTAGATAATCCTATAATTAGAATTGACGATCCTTACTTTAATCTTTATGACGGTAGCACTGTTCAACCCAACGGTAGAAAAACACCACTTCCTGGTGTTTTAATGCCAACATTTATCGGAGACGGTGTAACAAAAATAATTAATCTTGAAGACTATCTAGCCACGTATCCTGGCGACCTATTAATATTTAGAGATTTTGAAAGTGACGGTACTGTAACAATTAACGATCCTAATATTATTGATACTGCAATAAGTGGAGGAACGTATTCGTTAGTTTCTGGGGCTACTAAAATATCACCTAATACTATTGCCGGAGCATATTCAACTGCACTAGGAACACTAGCAGAGGAAATACAGATAGATGGCGGAAAATTAATATCACCTGATCAAGTACCTGCTACAGAAGAAAATGTTCCTGGACAGGTATTAGAAAGTATCAGTATAAAAGTTTTCAGTATTAATAAACAAGGCGCAGCACCAATTAATGCAACTAGATATTTTTCAGACGGTTCTACTAGAGTTTATGATATAGGGTTATCAGTAATTGATTCACAATCAGTAATTGTTTATGTTGATAAAATTCGACAAGGAATTTTAGCAACAGACAGCAGTATTGATTATAGTATAGCATTTACTACTAACCAGGTTGAATTTGTTACAGCTCCAGATGCAAATTCACTAATAGAAATTGTTTCTATAGGTGTTGGTGGTGTTGAAATATTAGACTATCAAGAATTTATTGCAGACGGCGACACATCGTATTTTTTAACAAAAGCAAATTATCAAGACACACAGTCTATAGTAGTCACAGTTGACGGTAATCAAATTGATACAGGTTTTGTAAATAGCACAGACATCTTAGGAGTTCGAAACAAGACTCTAGTAGAGTTTGCAGAAAAACCAGAATTTAATCAATCTGTAAAAATTATCTGTCTTGGCGCTGCTCTGGATACTGATAGTTCTTTACAATCAATAATTCGAACAAACAGACAAATTATAACAGTTGACGGAAGTACAAGAAGCTATGATCTTGATTATTTTGTTTCCTTATCTCGTAATTCTGTAAAAAGCTCTGCAATAGTTGAGTTGAATAATGTGTTGTTAAAAGGAGTTGACACCTCGTATGAAATATATGATGGAACAAATAATCAGATTGTACTTGGCCTAGACCCAGAAGAAGCCATTGGTACAATTACTTCTAATAATATTAAAGTATATGTCAATAATCAACTATTGCCGTTCTTGGTGGCCTACACCTATAATGGTATCACTGCAACAGTTACAATTTCTACACAATACCTAACTTTAGGGGATGCAATAAAAATTGAAAATGATGTAAGAACACAATACTCATTTACAAATAATAATATAGAAATCTCTAGCGCAGTTACAATTAATGAAGGCGATACTCTTACAGTAACTTGGTTCTCAGAATATCCAACTATGGATATTATTTCAGACCAATACACGGGAGGAAAAAGTCATTACAAACTGGCAAGAGAACCGGTTAACAGCAGTTATGTATGGGTTTATAAAAATGGAATAAGATTAACCAGCGGACAAGATTATTCAGTGTCTTTATCAAGATTGTTGGTTTATATAAAAGATACAACTGTGCTAACAGACGAGATTAGAATAATTCAATTTGGATCAGTAATTTACAAAAAACCTCAAGCATATGAAATTTTTAAAGACATGCTGAATGTTCATCATTACAAACGATATTCAATTGATAACAACATAAAGCTGTCTAAAAATCTCAATTACTATGATCAATCTATCGAAGTTACTGATGCTTCGCAATTAGACAATCCAGTATCTGCACGTAATATTCCTGGAATAATAGAAATCAACGGAGAAAAAATAGAATATTTTATCAAATCCGGCAATACCTTAAGTCAATTAAGAAGGGGTAGTTTTGGGACAGCAATAAAAACTGTTCACGAAATTAACAGTTATGTGATAAATGTTGGACTGTCAGAAAACATTCCTTACAGGGAACAACAAGAAAAAACCAACTTTATCAGTGACGGTAGTACCACATTGGTTGGACCGCTGACATTTGTGCCTAACCAAGGAGCCAGAACAACCTGGAATAGAGGGGGCATAGACCCAGTTACTGGTCAACCTCTTATTCCAACTACATATGGGCCGAGCGATGAAATAGAAGTATTTGTTGGCGGAATTAGACTTAAAAAAGACCCTGTCACAATATATACTGAAATCAACGGATCTAGTAGTCAGACTTCTAATGAAATTTTGCCAGCGGAATTCAGTGTTGACGGACTTTCAAATTACGTAAGATTAACCTATCCAGTAAATGCTGGTACTCGCATAACAATTATAAGAAGAATAGGATCTACCTGGTATGATCGGGGAGAAACCACAGCTAGCAACGGAGTAACAATAACTGAAAATACTAATCCTATTGCAACATTCTTAAAGCAAAAGGTAACGGAATTGCCAGAATAAATACACTATGAACAATACAGAAACCCCTATGCAACAGCCTCAAAATAATACGCCTAAAACCCCCAACGAAGTTGGAGGATTCCATTTTGAAGGCCATATCAAGATATTTGATCCTGAAACGGAGGAAATATTCATTGATAAAAGAAATGCCATTCACTATGAAAATATCAGCATAGCATTGGCTCAGGCTCTCAGTAATCAAGGCCAGGGCATAATTTATGAAATGGTTTTTGGATCCGGTGGAACTACAGTGGATCCTACTGGATTAATTGCATATTTGACCCCTAATACTGTTGGAACAAATACAGGATTATACAATCAGACCTATCAAAAAATAGTTGATCAAAATGCTACAGCTAACACAGACCCAGTGAGAAATAAAATGGAAGTTAGGCATATTAGCGGAGCAACTTATACAGATATTTTAATTTCGTGTTTGTTAGACTATGGAGAACCAGACGGTCAAGAAGCATTTGACAACAGTCAAACATTGTCTGGAAATTTTATATTTGACGAACTGGGATTAAAATCTTACAGCAGTACCGGTGCAGGAAAATTATTAACCCACGTGGTTTTTCACCCTGTGCAGAAATCTTTGAATAGACTTCTACAAATAGATTATACAATTCGTATACAAAGTTTAACTGGATTCAATGAGGTCTAAGTATGCCATATAATGTTAATTTTTCAAATAATGACGTTCCGCCGATAGTTGTAAATGACAGTACTAACAATACCGAAACAAGTCTAATATTTCCTGGAAGAAATGTCACAGGTTATGGCCAATACATAGCAGAAAATTTTCTAAAACTGCTGGAAAATTTTGCCAACGATGAGTCTCAAGAGCCAGTAAATCCGATACAAGGTCAGTTGTGGTACAATACAACTAATAAGACACTACTGGTATATGACGGAACAAGTTGGAAAGCCGCTAGTAATATACAAAAATCTAATACAGCTCCTTCTCTAGAACTTTCTCAAACCGGCGAGTTATGGGTCGATACAAACAACCAACAGTTATATGTATTCAGCGGAAATAGATGGATTTTAGTTGGCCCAGAATTTTCAACAGGGCTGCGTAGCGGACCTTTAGTAGAAGAGATTGTAGATTCAACTAACGTTACTCGAGTTGTAGTTATTTTTTATGTTGAAGATGCCCCAGTAGCTATTATTAGCAAAGACACATTTACTCCGAAGGTATCCATATCTGGGTTTCCAGTAATTAAATCGGGTGTAAATCTTACTAGCAATAACAACATAGGTGAAGGCGGTTTATCTCCTAAATTTTACGGATCAGCATTAAATTCTGATTCTTTAAACATATTAGGTTCAGAAATTTCAGCAACAAAATTTTTAAGAACAGACACAATAAACACCACAGAGCAACCATTTAATATCCGCAACAATCAGGGTCTTACAGTAGGAGTTGACGGCACATTTAGTTTTAGTGTTTCAAGTGGAACTAGTAAAATTTTTAATTCGTCTCCAGGTAGTAGTATTGATTTTCAAACTAATCAAGCAGGTATTCCGCAAACAGTTTTACGTATTATCGAAAACAAAGTATCAATTAATAAACTAGTACCAGACGAAGCGTTAGATGTTAGTGGAAATATACAGGCTAATGGTTCATTAATTTTAACAAATACTACAGAAAGTACAAATTTTGGAAATGGAACGTTAAGAACAGCTGGCGGTATAGCAGTAGCTAAAAATATTTTAGTAGGAACTACTTTAAATGTATCGGGTACTACTACTACATCAAATGTCCGACCAGCAGTCAACGACACATACTCATTAGGAAGTTCTGTAACTAATAGATATAAAAGTGTCTATGTTAAAGATTTGTTTTCAGAAAATTTATTTGGTATTCTAAATGGAAATATTACAGGTAATGCTCAAACAGCTACAAATTTAAAATTTGAAACTGATTTTAGAACTACAGGTGCAGTGACTTCTGCGCCAGTAACATTTACAGGCACTGAAGGAACCATTACACTGGTAACACAGTTGACTAGTGAAATTATAAGTGGACAGACGTTAGCTCCCACAGTTAGATATCCTGACGATAAAAATGATCAGGTGATCATGCTTAGAACAATTCCTTCTGTGATAGGTGGTCCTGCAGGTCTGTTTAAGGCAAGTAAAGAAAACTTTTTACAAGATGCTGCTGTTCCAATTGGTGCCCTTTTTCCTTTTGCAGGTGCTACAGTTCCTTCCGGTTATTTATTGTGTGATGGTAGAGAGGTTCAAATTGGGCAATATCCAGACCTATATGATATTATAGGTGACTCCTATGGTGCTACGTCAATCGGATTCCAGACATTTAAGCTACCAGATCTTAGAGGTAGATTTGCTCTAGGACGTGATAATATGAACAACAAGACCGATGGAGTAATTCCTGGTCTGGTTCCTTTGATCACAGGAGGAACAGCAGAAGGTCAAATACCAGGACCTGCTGGTCGAGTAGACGGCATAGAAGCTCAAACATTAGGCAGTTCTGGAGGAGCATCAGACACCAGTTTAGACATAAAAAATCTACCCCAGCATGATCACAGTTTACGCGGATCAACCGGCCAACAGTACTATGCGGTAAGGACTAGTAGCGGCACCCCACTTGATACCGGATCTTTCTTAGAAAAAGGCCCAACTACTCCTGGCCAAATGCAATATCTTCCGACATCTGGTGAAATTAAAACATCGGAAACCTTGTCGAGTCCTTTCAGTGTTATGAATCCGTTCTTAACACTAAACTATATTATTCGATCTGGCCCCCCAGCATTCTAAGGTAAAGAAAAATGGCATATACAATAAACAAAACCGACGGATCGATTTTAGCCACAGTTGCTGACGGCCAAGTAGATGAAATCAAAACCGATTTGACATTGATCGGAAAAAACTACAGCGGCTTCGGCGAAGCATTAAATGAAAATTTTGTCAAACTATTAGAAAATTTTGCTGGAACAGCAGTACCAACAAAACCAATAAGAGGTCAGGTGTGGTTTGATACTAACGAATTAAAACTCAAGGTATATAACGGCACAGCATTTCAGCCAGTAAGTAGTGCTACAATATCTGAAATACAACCCACAGATCTAGCCATTGGCGATCTATGGTTTGACAACACAAACAAACAGTTGTTTTTTTATGACGGACTGTCCTTAATTTTATTAGGACCGGACTATTCGAAAAGTCAAGGATTAAGTAATCTTCGAGTGTCAAGTATACTAGATGACAGAAATCAAACACGTATAATTTCTTCATTGTATATAAATGGTGTATTATTAGGAATTTTTTCTAAAGATCAGTTCTTTCCAAAAATAGAAATTTCTGGTTACGGCACAGGAGAAATAGTCCCCGGTTTTAATCAATCCCCTACGTCTGGAATAAAATTTGTTGTTACCTCAACAAACTCAGAAAAATTAGGCAATCAACCAGCAACATCTTATGTAAGAAGTGACACTTCGGGTGAAATTGATGGAACACTTAGTATTACAGGAGCCTTACTAGTAGGTGATGCCAATCAAAGCCAATTGGTAGTACAGTCTGGAAATATAAAACTTGCTAACATTGCAAACAATAAAAATTTAACACTGACTGTAAGACGTAACGACGTTTCTCAAGATGCAATAGTAATAAATGCAACTTCTCAAACAGTTCAATTATATCCCAATGAAACATCCAGCACTGTGGAAGTTGGCGGAAATTTAAATGTTGTAGGCGATTTTACTGTTAATGGCAGTGTTATAATCAACGACGGGTCATTGACTACAGTTAAAACTTCTCAATTGTTGGTAGAGGATAAACTAATTATTCTTGGTGAAACCGGAGACAGCTCCTACAACGGCGATACCTACGCTAATGGTGGCGGAATTATTTTAAAAGGTAATGACGACAAAGAATTTGTATGGGTATATGATAGTGCGGTACCAGGAGTAGAATCCAACGATGCCTGGAATAGCAGCGAACACATAAATCTCACTGGCAGTAAAGAATTTAAGATCAACGGAGTTACTGTAATTAGTTCTACTAGTTTAGGCACAGGCATCACAAGTGCTCCGGGACTTAATAATTTTGGTCCGCAAGTTTTTGTACAAATTGGTCCGTCTGTAGCTACACCTATTTTAAGATTTGAACAAAACAGATTGTCCTCAGTGGATATAAACGGTAATATAGAAATTACTCCTAACGGCACGGGTAATATAGTTTTAAAACGAATTACGGGTGCAACGTATTCTACGCAAACAGATGTTGGGTTTCCGCTAATAACTGGACTGGCAACAACCAGTCAAAGTGCTCCATTGCAAACAACTGAGACTACCGGTACTAAACCTGCAAGTCCTACGCTTTCAGCTACTGAATTATCAGAGTCTGTTAATAAAAAATATGTGTTAAATTTTGTTAGAACAAGATCTTTAGCATTCAGTTTAGATACCAGTGACGGAGTTACAAATACTGGAATAGAAAATATTTTAAGTGTGTTGGCCCCAGTTAACGAATACGAAGAAAGTACTGTTGCTAGAATATTGTGTACTACCTTAACTAATGCTGCATCAACAGCTGACGTTGAAGCCGGAAAAATAATTAGTACAAGTTTATTTTTAGATTCGTTAGCCCCTAGTTCTGCTCCTGCGGTGACAAATGTAGCATTTGGATCAATAACAGTTCCTGCCCCAGTAGTTCAAGTTTCACCTCGTATTATAAAACAATTTCAAATAGTCAGTGGAGTATGGACCTATATCACCGAAGCATTTGTATAATGGAGCAAATAAATGGCATATGTAATTAATAAATTTAGCGGGCCAAGATTAACTGTATTAGAGGATGGTACACTAGATGTCTCTACCAGTATCGGTTTAGTAGGAAGAAACTATTCAGGATACGGCGAAGTTTTTAATGAAAATTTTTTGTTTTTGTTAGAAAATTTTGCTAATGCAACAGCCCCCGCTAGACCAATTGCTGGACAAACTTGGTACAACACATCTACAAAAACGCTGTATGCATATAGTGGTTCTGGATGGGCGCCAACTGGTGCAGCCACTGTTTCAAATACTGCTCCAAATGTTGCTGTCGACGCCGCTTCAACAAGTCCTATTCCTGGATCACTATGGTACAAAGAAGATAGTCAACAGTTATATATTAGCAACGGTTCAGCATGGGAGCTTATTGGACCAGAGGGAGTAACAGGATATAATAAAACCAAACTTCAAAGTGCAGCTATAAAAGATGTTGACGGTAACAATCATCCCGCATCATTATTGTATATTGATAATAATTGTATAGCAATCATTTCCTATGATAATTTTGTCATTAACACCTCAGAAAATTTACCAGGATTTTTAAATATACAGCGTGGAATAAATCTTCCAGAAAATTCAAAATTAATAGGAAATGTAACAGGAAACGCTGAAACAGCGTCCAGCCTAGCTAACACCGTTACAATTAATAGCGTACCTTTTAACGGCAGTACAAATATTACAGTAAAGGCCAGCACTACTAATAGTTTGATAAGAGGTACATATCTTACTGGTTCAAATTTTGACGGGTCAGTTGAGAGAACTTGGGGAGTCGACGCTACTCCAAATAACGTCATAGGTAAGGTTGTTGCTAGAGATAGTGCCGGAGATTTTTCCGCTAGAAGAATTACAGCAGATTTTATAGGTAATCTTTCGGGTAATGTTACTACCGCTACAGGCACAAGTTTTTTTAATATAATTGAAGCTAATGAAATTATAGGACGTAGTATCAGTGGCAATTCTAGAACAGCAACTAAATTAGAAACAGCAAGAACAATTAATGGCGTACCTTTTGACGGCACCGCAAACATAACAGTTCCAGCAGCAGCCAATACACTTACAGGAACAGCTATTCCGGCCAACGTTACAACAAGTTTTTTAACGTCTATAGGCACACTAAATGAACTAGTAACAGGAGAAATTGGTGTAAAAGTAGGTTCAAACAATCAACTGAGATTGTATCTCGACTCAAATACGCCAACTATTGAATCCACTGTACAAAATAGCAGTTTAAATTTTGAAATTAATGATTCTCCTCAAGCGCAGAATAATCCCGGTATTGGATTTTTAACTTCGGCAGCGGCCGTTAGTTTTGGCGGTGATGCATTTCCGGCCTTTTCTAAAATTAAAAACGGAACGATCAATTTAGGATTACCAGATTATCCATGGAATAAAATCTATGCTACCGAATTTAATGGTAGTTTAGTTAAAGCTAGTAATTTAATGCCTACTACAGGATCGAGTACTATAACCATAAGTGCTGATTTGATCTTAACCGGTGATTTTACAATCCAAGGAACATCAACTTTTGTTAACTCTACAAACGTAACAATAGCAGATAAGACACTAACACTTGGTGCAGGCTCATTGAATTCTTCCGCAGCAAACGGCGCAGGCGTAATCATTGACGGTAGTTTTGCATCTTTTACATATGCAACAACAGGCGATAAATGGGTATCAAACAAAGACATTGACATTGGAGCAAATACATTCCGTGGAGTTGCTACATCGGCGCAATATGCGGATCTTGCAGAAAACTACCTAGCTGACAACAACTATGAAGCAGGTTCAGTAGTAGAGATAGGCGGCAGCTGCGAAATAACCATAGCCAGTCAACACAGTAAAAAAATTGCCGGGATAATTTCAACAAATCCTGCATATTTAATGAATGATAAATGTCAGGGTAAGTATGTACTTGCTGTAGCGTTACAAGGACGAGTTCCTTGCAAAGTTAAAGGTAAGATTTCTAAAGGAGATCTTATGATAAGTGCCGGCAACGGATATGCAGAATCAAGTCAAAATCCACTTCTTGGCTCATTAATAGGAAAATCTCTAGAAGATTTTGACGGCGAAGAGGGCGTTATTGAAGTCTTAGTAGGTCTAGGGTAATTGATAAATATTTAAATAATGTGGAGTAACTAGGATGGCATATCAAGTAGATAAATTTAACGGTACTTTTCTTGTATCAGTGGGCGACGGAACGATTGATACCACAACTGATCTACGGTTTGTTGGTAAAAATTACACCGGATACGGCGAAGTACAGAACGAAAATTTTCTACATCTCTTAGAAAATTTTGCAAATACCACTGCTCCTCCCAAGGTTATACCTGGACAAATTTGGTTTGACAGTGCTAATAAAAAATTAAAATTTTATGATGGTTCTAAATTTAGAGCTGCAAGCGGGTCCGAAATTGGAACAACAGCGCCATCCGGATTAACCACTGGAGACTTTTGGTGGGATACTAGTTCTCAACAGTTAAAAACGTGGAACGGAACAGAATTTATTTTAGTTGGCCCAGCAGCCAGTCCCGCAGTAGGCGAGGCCGCAGCAGTTCAAGACACTGTCAAAGGCATTGACAATGTTAATCATTCTATACTTAAACTAGTTTCAGAAGGCGAAGTAATAGCAATTATTAGTGCAGCCAGCGATTTTACATTAAATTCAACTACTCCAATTACTGGATTTTCGTTGATTAAGAAAGGCATAACTCTAGTTAATACAAACGCTACAACCGGAGTTACATCGACACCTCACTTCTTCTGGGGTACAGCATCTAATGCAGCTAAGTTAGGAGGGTTTGCCGCAGCCGACTTTGTAAAATCAGGTGCAGCAAATTTTCAAAGTGGTCTTTCTGTTTCTGATTCAGGAATTACTATAGGTGATCAAAATGATCTGCGTATATGGGTTGACGATGGAAACAGACCTATTATTGAAAATCAATTAGGCGAAGACATAACTTTTAGAATTAAAACATTAGACACATTTGTTGATGTATCTAAGATAAATCAAACCGGAGTGTATCCGGTAACTACCGGAACTATTGAACTAGGACAATCTTCTTTAGTTTGGAAACAAGTTTATGCTACTAAGTTTTATGGAAATCTACAAGGTAATTTATTAAAATCAGATGGCACCACAGTATTAATAGATCATACAGCAGGAACATACAAGGGAAATTTGATAGCAACAGATTCCACCACTGCATATGATTCTACTACAAAGGTATTTTCAGGGTCGTTTGTTGGAAATATTACAGGAAATGTCACTGGAAGTATCACAGGCAGTTCTACTTCGGCAACAACATTGGCCGGAGTTTCAGCAGCTGAAGCTGCAACACCAAGCACCATACCAATACGAAATTCATCTGGAAATATTCTTGCAACTAGATTCACGGGAACGGCTGATAAAGCTGATCAATTATTAGTAGGGGCCACATATAGAGCCACAGCTATTGCGGCTACCGCTGATACTATACCTGCTAGAAATGGTTCAGGAGATATATTTGCTGTAAAATTTAGAGGAACAGCTACTGCTGCTGAATATGCCGACCTAGCAGAAAAATATCTTCCTGATTCCGATGCATATGGTATTGGAACCGTGGTGTCTATTGGCGGTCATAAGGAAGTTACAGCCTGTAAAACTGGAGATAGAGCTATTGGTGCTGTTTCAGGAAACCCGGCATTCATGATGAATAGTCAATTAGAAAACGGGATATATATAGCGTTAAAGGGGCGTGTTCCTATGAAGGTTATAGGAGCAGTAAAAAAAGGTGATAGATTAATTGCTGCAGATGGCGGCCGAGCTACAGTTTGTAAAGATCTATCTATGATACACAGTCAGATCAATTGTTTTGCAATATCACTAGAACATAATTCAAACGAAAATGAAAAAATCGTCGAAGCGTTAGTACTATAAGGAAAAAAAATGGCAGCAGTTGGATCAACAATATCAGCAAATGATTATAACTTAATACGTGATAAAATTATTGCAGTTATGGGTGCAGGAGGAACCAATCCCAGTTCCGGATCAACGGACTTGTCTTTTGGGTACAATCAGACTACTAGCTCTGTTGCAGGGGTATCGGCAGTAACCACAATAACTAAATCGCAGTTTGACAATTTACGATTTGATATTTTAAATGCCAAGTTACACCAGGACGGAACAACTCCAACAATAACCACAGCAAACGTGGGAGACGTAATTAACTATTCGGCTACCAGTCCAATATTTCAATATGAAACCATATCAGATCAGGCAATTGCAAACAGATTTAATATAGGCAGCGGGTATTATTCGTTAGCAGCAGCACAAACTAGTTATACAGGCTCCACTCTAACGTCCCCAACGTATGTTGGAGGGTGGAGTAGTTCGATTAGTAATGAAATTACAGTGACATGGCCATCTTCTTCTGCTATGAGATATTTTTTCAATTCAGGAGGAAGGATAAGATTTTCTTGTAGCTTTGTTCCTTCGCTGGCAAACTCACAAAATACAGTTTGGCAAAATACTTTATCTAATGCAGGCACACAAAGTTTTGGAGCCATATCGAGTGGCTCAGGTGCAGTTAATTTTTATAATCTTACTACTTCATTTCAGACTTGGTATACTGGTGTAAGTTCGGCTCCGTATTCGTCTAATCAATGGTTACTTCAGGCTAGGGTATCTAGTGGAGACTGCACTACATCTTCTGTAACTGCAACGTCTATAGTGTTTAGATCGTTATGGAATGACGGATACACAGATCCAGGCGGCCCGCCCCCAGGCGATCTTGCACAAGGTACAGTTACTCTTAACATAGATGAACAGTATGCTGGTAGTCCGTCTGGGATTTCACTGCTGCCAACAGTAAGCCCTCCGGCAATACAGCCAGTTTGGACTGTAACACGACCTTTGTATACCGCGACATCTATTACAGGATCCTAATTTATACTTGACCTATAAAGTAGCATATAAATAAACTGCTACTTTAATTAGGGGAAGTAAATGGATGACAGATTAAGCAAGGCTTTGGATTTTGCAAAGTTTAGAGAAACACTGGCAATACAAAGAAAAACACTCAAAGAAAAAATTGA
>Ga0070374_10000569_pt1 | contig 15165 bp, 8 predicted proteins | sample LauGreSuBDMM15SN_2_FD_66374 | JGI IMG/M metagenome (GOLD analysis project Ga0070374, IMG submission 66374) | Freshwater lake microbial communities from Lake Michigan, USA - Su13.BD.MM15.SN (version 4) (version 4) | ecosystem: Environmental > Aquatic > Freshwater > Lake | place: Lake Michigan...
GATGAAAGGAACAGGGTCGTGCCCTTTCAGCAGACCCTCGTGCCTTATCAGTTCCTTGTCGATAATGGCATTCCCACCCTCATCAATGCCCCTACCCCTGTTTTCAATCACGTCTAGTCCCCTCTGACTGCGATTAGCATTTGAATAAGCTTTAACCCTCTGACCTAGCTCCCATGGCTCCTAGGGTTCCTGCCTAGGCCAAGTCCATATGTCACTGCTGCCATTGATCCATGCATATGTTGAGCTTAAGAGTCAGTAATGTCATGCTCTAGTACATATATAGCATGAGTATCAAGAGAGATATGACCAGAAATGTCCAGATAAGGGTTAGCATGCACACTCACATTAGGGGGGGGGGTCAATGAAAGAACGAAGAATTCCCAAGGGTTTGAGCTATCCAGAGCGTCTCCTGCTCTTCCAATTATTGAAACACATGTTCTTAGGTTTAATGATGCCTTTGTCTCCTTTGCAGGGACTCTAGTTGATGAAATCGGTCGCTTGTAGATGATTTTGGGGTCCCAGAGGGCTTCCCCATGCACAAGTGGGGGCTGCAATCGAGGTGAGCTCACGCGTGCATGTAGATGTGATGCGAATAATTTTAATCGCTCCATGCGTGACAATGCCAGGCCGTTCCCAAAAACTTGGGGATGATATTTCGTCCATGAGAGTCACTCGCATGGACGAAATATCATCAATATCAACGAAACATAGACAAAGAAAGAGAACGCGATGCAGCGAGAGCGTTTCTCTCGCCTGGACGCTCCCGACGGGCGAGGAAGGTTGCGCTTGGCTGATTTACTGTAACATTTCGATCACTCTAATCGATTTCTGAGCGAGAGAAACGAGGGCGGGGACACACGAGCCACCAGTGAAAGCCTTGAACACCATGAAAGCCACTTGAAGACACCATGAAAGCCTCTTTCATCATCACCACACCAACACCTGCAAAAACAGTCCTTCATAGGCCATAAACGAACTGGACACAAACTGACGTAAGAAGATAGGAGCCACCAGCGAAAGCCTTGAACACCATGATGAAAGCCACTTGAAGACACCATGAAAGCCTCTTTCATCATCACCACACCAACACCTGCAAAACAGTCCTTCATAGGACATAAACGAAATAATATTACGATTATGAAGAAGGTGAGGCCTCTCAGGCTAACGATCTCAACACCTAACATCTACACAGCACATATAGCACTACTGCACATACAGGATGAATGTGGAGGAGGCTAGTGGAGGCCAATAGAAGCCGGAGAGGGGGACACATGCTTGAAAGGACCTTGAACACGCCTTGAATGCCCCTTGAACAACCCAAGAAAAACGAGGGGACACAAACTGACGTAAAATTCTCTGATGGATTCCATGATTGCTCATGCACTGGACATTGTGGTTTAGCTTTATATCATGCTATAGCTGTGTGACTACATAACCATATAAACAAGTAGGGAGCACTAAACAAAAAGAACAGCACAACTTGGCCATGTCTGATGATGTTGATGTGTTGCAGGAGATGCCAATTACATTGACTTGGCTCGGCATGCACGGAGGCGAAGCGGTTCCATGCAAACCACTTCCTCATTACACGACCAACTGGCTACGAAATGTTCCGGGTCCATTGATGTGCAAAGTTTTCAAAGTGTCTCCACGGATTCCGTTGCCTTGGCATTACGATGAAACAGAGGATGGACATCGATACGTATGGGAATGCGGCAGCGTTTGGCTGCATGTCGCATCTGGCATGGAAGGTGATGTTGCCGACTTACAGGTGGCGTTGCAGCATCTCAAGAGTTCGGTCAAGCAAGCTCAGTACACACTGCTTGTTGATCGCAACGGAATGTCTTACGATTCAAACCGATTCGGCGGGGATCACCAAGTTGCGGTGCCTTCTGGACGTCGTTTCACATTGTCAGTTAGGAGTGGAGAGCAAGCCCATGCCATGATTTTGTTGGCCATAGATTGGGGCATATTTTAGCACGTAATCATTCGATCCATGTCACATGACGGAAGTGTTCGTTTGCCATGCCGCCCCATTGGGCTTTTAGATGTTGAGGCTTCTTGATTTTCTTGTAGGACACTTCTGGTAAATCTGTGGGAACTGTACCAACGAATGGCATTCCCATGAACGACGGAATGCCATATACGTACATGGCTTTTTGTATAACGCCGTATACATCGATCCGTATAGGGTGTATTTCCGCGATTCCATCATATAGGGTTTGGGACTCGGGACGAATTCCAATCGCAACGCATTCTTTATGAGTCGGTTTTTTATCTAGTTGAAGCAAGAATTTTCGGGTTCTTGATCTTGCACGTGCGTCCTTAGGTTTGAACTTGAACGCAGGAAAGTGTTTTTGGTACCACGTATGTTTCCACAAAAACATATACTTATCCGGAAGATTTACGGATCGCCCATGTTCTCGGTCGATATATCCACTTGAATCAGATAGTTCAATTCGGTGAGCATTTGGAAAAATTTGTTGGATGAAACGGATGGCTGCGTTCAACATGATAACAGTTCCATCGGCTCCCCATGCGGCATGATAGCTGACGTTGTTGATGTATACGAGATCGTCGATGATTTCAACATCCACACATGGCATTGCTAATAGCTTTGGATTTCCGAACATGACTCGAGTGTCTCGAACAACCGCGTAAAACGAATGGTCGACTCGGTAATAGGTTGCCATACTCTACATACATTCTAAAAAATAAATGATTCGGTTGCTATTGGGCTCCTGCATGAATGAGCACCTGAATGGTCTGGAGATGTCGTTGGTACCCGTGATTCATGGCAGCAACGAGCGGTGTCTGACCCGTCTTGTCCCTGGCATTCAGGTCCGCACCGTTGGCGAGAAGAATCCTGGCCGTTTCCGGATGACCGTTGTGCTCGACTTGATGAAGTGGATTATGGAGCGGCGTCATCCGTTCGCTGTCTCTGGCATTCACGTCGGCTCCGGCATAGATCAACGCTTTGACCGTGGCATGGTGCCCCTTCCATGCCGCCAAATGGAGCGAGGTCACGTTGATATGATTTCGTGCATCCACTTTGGCTCCACGTGCCAAGAGGAGCTTCACAATCTCCGTGTGTCCACTGCCGGCAGAAGCATGCAGTGGCGTCTCTCGACGAAAGTCTAGAGCATCCACCGTGGCACCGCTCTCCAAAAGAAATTTGACGGTCGATGGCTCTCCTTGGACGGCCGCCATATGAAGCGGGACCCAACCTTTATCGGTTTGCGCATTCACCGAGGCTCCGGCCGCGACCAAGAGCCTGACGGTCTCGAGGTGCCCGTATCGATTTGCAATATGAAGTGCGGTCCAGCCTTTTTGGGTTCGAGCATCCACGTCGGCCCCGGCGTTGGCAAGCACTCGGACGATTTCGCCATGGCCGTGTCGAGCGGCCATAATCATGGGCGTCCATCCTTGGTCATCCTTAGTATCCACGCCGGCTCCAGCGCGAATCAACCATTTGATGCGGTCGGCATTTTTTTCTCTCACCGCAGTCATCAAGGCGATCACGGGCCCATGTTTTGCGAGCAAACACATCGCGACCAAGTCCGGGGGAACGTGACGATTCATCCGGTAGAAAGCTCGAGCGATGATATCGCGATGGCCCGCAAGCGCCAGCAAATTCATGACGATGTCTTGGGGAATGTCGAGGATCTTCGACTCGGGCACTCTGAAAATTTGTCGAACGCGAGGTGGCATTTTTATTTTTTGTAGATGAATGACTCTAGCCCCACCCAATAGGGTCACCTCATTTTTTGGAACCCTAGGCCGTAGAAACTATTATGGACTAGTAGGGTTCACAGAACGGCATTTATTTATACTATTGCAACTTTCTTTTTCAAGAAACGATGGAGCAACATTGTTTTGGTTTGAGGGTGGAAAGGAGGATAGGCGGTTTTCTTTGGGTGTCGGCTGCTAGCACCCTTAGTGTAAGTGGCACCACCTTGAGCACGTCCTCTCTCTTCGTCTTCTTTAACCGCTATATCTATGATCCACAAATTTACGTATAGGAGTAGAGCGCTATCGATTTCTCTATTTTCTTTGCTTTCGATTATGCTGTCAATGTCAATAGTGGTACGTGGCACCTTACCTACGGGTAAGAATTCTGTCGTGCTATCACGTGGTCTTTTATTTGTCATGTCAGGAGTTTGCGCTTGCGCTTGACCACCCCCACCTATTTGACTAAGCTTATTCCATACTTCCAATTGTTTTGCGTAATCTATTTTCAATCGTACAAACTCTCTCAAGTTATGCTCATTTTGATATTTAAAAAACACATTATTGAATGCCACTTCTTCACTAGTTTGCATGTCCATGTCAAAGAGTTCCAACGTGCCAACTTCAGGTAGTATGTGTGTAAGAAGATTGTTTTCTGTGGTAACTTCATCTATTTTTTGTTGATCTGTTTGAAGGATTGTCTTTGGGAAGCTTAGTTCTGTCAACGCCGCAAACAACGACTCTTGTAGCTCACCCGCATCGCTTTTTGACGAGATTTTTTCGATCGCCATGAGGCTTATTTTCTCTCGGTAGAAATCTAGGCATAATTTATGAATGTCGTCTACTAAGTATTGGGCGATGATGGGGGTGTATGGCTTTAGAGTTTGTACCGCAATGAGTTTGTTATATGCCTCAATTAAATCATTAATTGTATTGATTATATTATCATAATCTGACTTAATCGATTCTTGTATGTATTCATCTTCGCTAAATACATAACTTGTTGGTGTCTTTCCGCTTCGTTGCTCAATCCAATCCGGGATATCGAGAATGAACTCATACTTGTTTAGGGTCTGATCATTGTATATATCTAAAGATGCAATTCCGTTTCTATTGAACCATTTAAGATGCTCTGTTAAAAAGATGGATTCAATGACATAGGTTGTGTTAACGTATTTATCTATGTAGAAATTCAACAAATCAATATTAATTGAGGATGGGGAAGATGTTGAAATCATAAATTTAGAAAGTGGATCTCCGCCGTACTGTTGTCGTTGTTCAGACCCTCCGATCGGTGTGATCGGCATAAAATACTTTTTGAAGATCGAATGGATAGTGGGATTTGAGAAGTTAGATGGGAGAAGAAAGTCTTTAAGAGTTGTAAACGTGTTTGTAAATCTTTCCGAAAACGTTGATATGACTGTAAAAAAACTAAACCATATGGTATTTGTTTTTAATGTTTCTAGTTGTTTAATTTCTTCTTTTTTTAATGCCTCTTCTTCTTCCATTGCTTTTTTTTTCGCTTTTTCTTCTTCGATTGCTTTCTTTTTCGCTTCCTCTGCTGCTTCCTTAGCTTTTACTCTACCTCGAATTTTTAATCGCTCTTCTCTATCTTTAGCTTGTTTTGATTGTTCTTTCAATTTGTTTCTATTTTCATACCGGGTCTCAGAAGCAGATTTACTAGATTCGCTATCTTGTTGCTCCTTTGTCTTTGGCTGTTTAACCTCTTTGAGCCTTTCAAAACGCGGAGCAATAGGTTTATGTGGTTTATATTGATAGCTGGGAAACAATGTGAAAGCAATTTCGCAACTTTTGTTATTTTTAGGATGAGTTAGAATGGTGGTAACCCCAATCATGCGAGCTTTCATACATGCCAATTTATCCATCGTGATAAAGATGGGATACCTATCTTTCTCATCGTCATCAACATAGTACTTCGCTGTCAAAGCTTGGAAACTATCACCTGACCGTTTAATGTCAAAATATACGGCGGGATTGGCATCATAAGTCACCCCTGTATTTGTTATCCATGTGACACAAGAGTTTTGTCCTTTTCCGTCTTGTGGAATGCAATCCATTAGTTGATGACGCTCCCTCGGAAACTTATCACACGAGGAAATTGTATTGAAATTTTTGCAATATTTTTCTCCTTGAATAAACGCAGTCGCGGTCGCGGTCGCGCTACCATTATTCGCTTTCCTTGTCAAAGTGACGTTACCACTAGTTGGGTCAAAGTTTATACTCTGTAATGCATAAAGCACTTTTTCAAACTCTGGCGCGTCACTTGATGTTTTTGCGGGATCCAATTGTGATATAGAATTGTTACATCCAGCAGACTGTGAATCCCACGATCTAGTATTTTGACATTTGCGTTCCGTGTCTTCCAAGAAAAACGGATGCGTGTGTGCATCTTCAATGAAAGCTAAAGCATTTGGATTAGTGGTTGGCACAATCAAACATTTAAAAATGTATTCTTTAATCAGAGTACTTGTTTCATTTTTCTTATTTGGCTCTTTTCCATGTATGCCATTAAAAACTTCGCCCTTTAAAACAATAGTGCATCCATTGATTTCAGGGTTTGTGTTTTTAATGCCTTCAAGTTCCCCACATTCTATGATGGGCACTATATTTTGTGTCCAACATTGTGGTACTAAGTCATCATTTTGATCAAAATTACAGAGCAATTCTAAATAGCATGTGGCCTTACCTTCAAAATCGTCTCTTTTAAAGAATCTATTTTTATGATTACTGTAGCCAATATCTAAGTTGGTGCATAGAATATTTGAAGATTTTGTATGTTGTGTCGTAGCTGCTTGAGCCTTATCAATAGCATTGCTGTATTTTTTTGATGGTTTTAGGTGCTTACAAACATCGGCTACAAGCTTTTGACCAAATTGACTGGTTCCGAACTGCGTTTCCAACTCTTTTTTAATTTTGGTTATTGACAATTCATTAAAATTATTATCATCAAAAATACTCATGCACTTCTCCGTCAATTCTTCATTAATCTTACCGAAATCATGATAAGTGTCAAATCTCGCCCATACCTTATTGATAACATCAATTCGCTCGAGTTTGCGAATTTCTTTTTCTGTCATTGGTGCTTTTGGTGGTGAAGACGGTGAAGCCGACATGACTAATTATATCATCGATTAAATTATTCAATAATGAAAAAAAGAGTGGTAGGTCGCCTAGCGTCTAACAATACCTCTTGGCGATGAGCGACTTCTTGATCTTCTGCTCTAGCTTCACCAACATCGGGTCGAAGAGCAAGCGCTTCACGATGACCTCCTTGATTACCTCGAGCTTGTCCTTCACCTTGTCCTCGTCGCCGGCAAAGTCGACGTTGAGCTTGGCCTCGATCTTGTCAAAATAGTCGGGCGGGTGATCGTATCCGGGCAGCTGCTCGATGACCAATGAGTAGAGTTGGAGGAGTGGCTTCATGATCTGATTCGTGATATAGAAACCGTAGTCGGGGACAAGGCCCTTCTCCTTGATGTAGGCCGGCGTCTCGATCTTCTCGCCCTGCAGCTGTTTCCGGCCCTTCTCGGGCGCCGGCGTGACCACGTACACGTAAGGGACTCGTTCCGAGCTCTGCAACTTGGATCCCGGATCTCTCTCCGCCATGCGATCCGCCAACACCTTGTGCGCAATCTTCAAAGGATCCTTGTAGTCCGCGCGGAGCGACTTGGTCACCACGAGGTCCTCGATCGGCGTCTTTCCTGTGACGAGCTCGAGGAGAGACGCCTCGAGGAACTTGACCGACTCGGGCACGTCCTGTCGATCCAAGATGATCTCGAGCACGCCTCCGTAGATCTTCTTGACGATCTGCGCGTTATCTCGCCGCTTCAACACGATCCCCATGCTTTTTTGCTTAAAGTGCTCGTCGTCGTGCTCGTACAGGTTGCCCACGTAGCGTTTCTTGCTGAGCAGGATGAAGGGCCAGAAGGTCTTCTCATACTCAAGGTCGTGGGGCGCCTTGATCAGCTTTCGGAACTCGGCACTCGCCTCCGTCGCCATCTGGATCGAAGGCATGATCTTCTCCTTGCGTGTCTTCTCGCTCGGAAACCGGACGAAGATGGAGTCGGTATTGTGCACAATGATCCTGCCCACACCCGCCGCAAACTCGTGGTTTTCCGTGGTCAGATCGTACACGTAACCCGAGTAGCCGTGGACTTCTTCGATCTTCTTGATCACGCTAGTTGTATCGTCACAATTCGATGAAGAACGCGTCATCTTGATGCGATATGCACCCTCTTCGGTAAGCTCCATCAAGAGGTCGACACCGGCAATCAAAGAGGCCATCAAATAGGCCGAGCTCGCCGTCAATTGATCAGGGAAGTCATAAGTGTAGGTGTCCCGACCGTCTCGACTAAATCGATCCTTCCACATCCTATTGAGTAAGGCTTGGTCTCCCTCGAAATATCCGACTGGGAGATCATGATGTAACAATCGGTCCCCTGGACGCACGGCTTTAGCATCCACACACTGGTGATTCTCATCCATCAGAGAGTGTTCGTCCGTGACATCTACAACACCCGTATGAGTCAGAATCCTCAAGATCTTCTTGTGAGGCGCTAACTCGTGCCGGATCACTCGATGCAACTTGGTCCATCCGGAACTCGTCCAGGTCTCCACGTCCTCGAGCTCGCACGCCTCCTTGTCCCCTGAGCAAGGGATCCAGTGGCCGCCACCGTAGCGGTCGGCAATGTCCTCGATCTTGGCAACCTCGATCGATTTTTGATCACGCAAGAGGACCGGGGTGTAGCCTGTGACACTGTCCCCATAGATCACCTCCACGCCCGGCTTGGACTCGAGAAACTCCTTCGCTTTCAAGATCATGCTGCGCCCGGTGGCCGTGGTGCAAGCGGCGATCTCTTTCAAGTAGATTTGGCTCGTTCGGGCTCCGATCTGACCGTAGAGCGAGTTGGCCGTCACCTTGTAGGCCGACTGAAGGCCGTCGAGGACCGCGATCTGAAAGCTGTCATAAGCCGGCTTGATCGTATCAGGATCCACGGGCACCCGATCACCCTCTGGCGTCACGATGGCATCTGGTCCTCCTCGCGTTCCGATCACCTCTTGACCCGTCGCGTCTAGTCCCTTGATGTAGGTCATCTTCTTGCGGGTGGACTTTCGAGCCGCCAAGAGCTTCTTGAGAATCTTCGGGATGATTCCCATCTCGCTTTGGGCGAATCGACAGGTGTGCTCCCCCACCTTTTGCCGCTTTTCATCGAACAGATCGTAGGTGATGTTGAGGTATTCCACGCCCGGTAGATTATCGTAGGCGGGATCGAGCACCAAGCAGTCGTGGCTGAGATTCTCGCTGATCATACTGTTCGGGTACAGGGACGCATAATCCAAGACAGAGATGGGGTCGTCGATGTAGATCCCCTGCTTCGGATCCAACACGATGGCACCCTCATAGGAGTCGTCGTCCGGAACACCCTCCTCCGGGTCCCCGCCGGCTTTGGCAGAGGCAGCCGCGGCCGCCGTCGCCGCCACCGCAGCCGAGGTCAAGATCCGACAGGCCGTCTCGAAATCGCCCCGCTGCAAGTACATGAACTTCTTTTGCAAGTGCTCCAGCCCCACCTCCACGTGATGCTCCCGAGAGGCCAGCGACAGGATCGCCGCGGTGACCGCGCTCGGTTTTAGCACGTCCATCGCGTCGCTGGCCTTGGCGGTCTTCAGCAAGGACGCTGCGGTCGCGTCGATGGCCTTGACGATTTTGCTGCGATCTTCTCGGCTCGCAACCGGCTCGAGAGATTCGATGTCCTCCGTGCGAACGCTGAGCTCTCGTTTCACACACGGAATGAGGAATTTCTCCTTGGTACACTCGTTCAATAAGAGACTGAAGATCTTGATCCCCTGGCCCCGCAAGAAGATGTACTCCATGGGCACGAGACAAACGTTGGACATGCCGAGGTTGTTCGCGACGATCTCGAGCTTCATGACCAAGTGGTTACAGAGCGCGCAATCTTGGATGCAGTAGGAGGCGATCTTGGATCGGTCCGCAGCCGTGCCCTTTTGAAGGGCGAAGATCTCATGGGGCGACACGTCCATCTTTTTCTGCTTCGTGAAGTGATAGGCCACGTTGTCCAACTTATAGGAATCGAGCTTGTGATCTCTCTGAATCACCTTCATGAGGTCCACGCTGACCCGACCCTTCATCTCGATGAACTTCAACACATTATCACCGAGCGCCGATGAAGACAGCTTCTGCTCCACGAAATTGCAGACGCGGCCTTTGAGTCGGGAGAGCTGAAGGAACGTCTTGGAAACACCTAGTTCGGCGGCTCGCTTCACCATGTAGTTGAAATCGAAGCCATAGATGTTGTACCCGGTCACGATGTCAGGATCTTCACGGAGCATGATCTCTCGCCACTTTAGAAGGAGCTTGGCTTCCGTCTCCGCCTCGATCACCTCCACGCCTTCTATAGGCGAGCAGGTCCCGAGCGTGACGATCACGCGGCGGCTCACCACGGTTTCCCCATACCGATGAAAGGTGGTTCCGATTTGAATGATGCGGTCGCCGTGCAGCTTGGGCAGAAGCTTCGCGCGATTCATGAACGCCGTGGCAAGGGTCACGGTCTTGTCGCGATTTGTCCCGCTTCGAAGGAGGCTCACCAGATCGTCCACGATCATCTCGTCCAAATACTTGGACAAGACGGTGGGTGAGGGCGGGTCTTTCGGCTCCACGCGACTCACCGAATCCTCGGTGGCGACTGTTCCATAGATCGAATAGAGAATCGCTGCCTTGATCTTCACCTTGGTGTCGTAGTCGGACGCTCCTGCTTTCTTGAGAGTGTTTGAGAGATCGAGAAGCTGTGTCACCAACATCCGATAATCCTTCTGCGGCACGGGAAACTCGCCGCCCATCGACATGCACTCGATATCAAAACTGGCCACGAGAAACTTGACCACTTGACCGTCCATGCCTGACATCGGCACCACCTTGGAGAAGTTCACCTCGATATCCTTAGCGCAGGTGGTTTCGAGGACGTCCGTAGCCGGCGTAGGCCCCACAAAGTCGATCCAACCGCACGGCTCGATGCCCCGCAGATGGATGAAACGCAGATATGGCTCGATATTCGACTCGTACACCTGATATGTGTAAGGTTTGAACATGCCCATCGATTTGATCAGCTTTTTGTGCTTGCCCAAGATGGCGACGGCGCGGCGCATGTTTTGGAGCGACGGAAAGGCCAGGCGAAGAAACTTGAACTCCTTCTTGTTGGTAAATCCCCAGAAATCCTTGCCCTTTCGATCATACGGCTCGGCGTCTAGACCCTTGAGCAGCTCGTTGCAGGTGTAGGTCGCGAACGAGCGCATCTGGGGACCGGTCCACCCGTCCTCCGCCTTTACGAAAAAGTGAGGCGGAAACCCGTGGACGGTGACGCTCATGCTGCGGTTCTGCCGGTCGAGCCCAAAGATTTTGATCTTGTACTTGAGCTTGTCATCGTCATCCGCGTCGGGGACGTCTTCAGCATGCCAGGCGAGAGCTTGCATGGGGCTTGCACTGTTCGTGTATCACGATGAAGCTTTATATGAGAATGTCGTTTTTTTTGGGGCGCATATTATGTAAGCTGAAAGTTACATGCCATAAAGTTGCAACCCACAACAAAAACTACAAAAATGATTGTCCCATATAACTCACAAGAACTACTATAAATCGAACTTTTTTAGAATCCATCGAGTGCTTTTATCGGGCCATTGGTATCGATCAAAGTTACTGTATTCGTCTTTTTCGTACACGCTCGAGGTGATCTCCCCGGTCCATGATTTTTCGATGACTTGGTATTCGTCGGGGGTGCGGAGCTCTTGACGCGTGCGGATCTGCTCGTAAAAGCACTCGGTGGCATCGGCGAGATGCGTGAATGCATAATGATCTGCAAAATAGTTTTCGAAAAAGAAGAGGACGACGTAGAACGTGGTCACTTCATCCTCGATCTCAAGCTCAAAGAGATCGACAAAGTCATCCGCTTCCTCGGGCTCTAGCTCGAGCGGCGTGGTCGATACGGTGTACGCGTGCAACCAATCGTCGCTATAATGATTTTCTATTTGTGGGTCATTGGCTACCTTGATCCACACTTTCTTCATCTTGTGTTGTCTTGTTTGCTGAGTTTCCTTGTTTGGCTAAAACCTAGATCGTTTTTTATGCGCGACTTTATATCGTTTTTGGGCCGCGTTGTATTTTTTATCATACGAAAATGTAATGTTGAGATTCACCGAAATCTTTGTCATTTTCGTGATGGTCGTGATCATGCTCATGTATCTCGCGAAACATTACGGGGAAGTGGAGTACGTCAAATCCACCTTTGACCAAAGAGAGTACCTCGTTCGCAACCTGCACGACAAGCAAGAAGCGGCGAACCTGTTGGCGTCCGTCACCGACCACATGGGCCGCCTCGTGAAGCACATGATGGCGAAATACCCGGAAAGCGTGGACGTGAAGCGACTCTATCAGAATTTCAATCCCCTCTCGGTTTCGGAAGGCAGCATCGAGTCCGGGTACACGAGCTACTCGGTCAACAAAGGCGAAAAGATCATCTTGTGCATCCGTCAGAAAGACGGGTCCTTTGTCGATCAAAACACCATTTTGTACGTCGCGATTCACGAGCTGGGTCACCTGATGACCGAAGATATCGGACACACGCCCTCCTTTTGGGACAATTTTAGATTCCTATTGAATGAAGCCATGGACATGGGCATTTATACCAAGGTCGATTACGCACACGATCCTCACGAGTATTGTGGCATTCAAATCACCAATTCCGTGGCCTACAAGTGAGAGTCCCTATTTTTTCTTCCAAATAATATTCAGTAGATGATCGTCACCCATGCCGGACAAACGAAGAACGTGGATGTCCTGAACGATGACACGATCGAAACGATCAAACTGAAAGTGGTCAAAGCCTTCGCGACGCTACGCTACGAAGCCTTCACGCTGGCCACGGACGCGAACGTGAAGATGAGCGATGCGGTGAGAACGCTCGAGAGCTACGGGCATATCAAAAGCCTTTATGTGGTCGAAGGAGGGACGGTGACAGGCCCGAGTCGCGACCACGATGGACCGGATCCGACCCGGGACGTGTCCACGGCGGTGGATCCCACTGCCATTCTCCTGAAGATCGAAGTGGTGCGATTAAAGGTGGATGCCCTAGCGCCCTCCAAGATCTCCTATGACCGAATCCAACCCAACGAGAATATTCCCGTCATTCAATGGAAACAATTCTACAAGGTGGACTTGCACAACTCTATGGAGACGCTGAAAGACCTCGTGGTCGAAAAGAGTCTGCGACGACATGACGAGCTCGGGGAATTTTGGAAATGGAAGAACGATAAAAACGAGCGCGTCATCTTTCGAACCAAAAAGGCGTCCGCGTTCGTAAACTCGGACGGCACTTACGATGTGTGGTTCGAAAAAGGATTCTCTGGGTTCGCCGATCTGAAAAGAGAGGTCGCTAAGTTCAACGATCGCATCGACCCGATCATCCGATGCGTGGACGCGGCCTGTGTGGACCGCGACGTTCCCTTGTTCGAGCTGATGGAAATCAAAACTAAGGGAAAGATCGAGCGAAAACAAAAGCTGGACCTCGTCAAGGTGAAAGCGCAATTGGAGCAGGCGAAGCATCTTTGGATGAGTCCCACCCTAGATGCCAAAGGAGGTATGTTGCAAGTGACCTATAAGCGCACGAATCGGTTCTTTGAGCCGGATAACATGAAGGCGAGTGTTCATCGTGGCTTGAAAGAATCGGAGAGCATGGAGGCAATCGTCCAACGCTTGATCTCAGGCTTTGAATTGTCCCCGAAGCACGCGAGAGAATTGGCGAACGAGCAGAAGAAACTCTTTAATAAAAGTCTCTCGGTGCCCACCACCGCTTTATGTGTGGTCGAATTAGATCAACATGGGGAGTTCAAGGTCGGCGGGCGAGTTCGAGAGGCCGAGTTGCATCGATGCCTGAATCGACTCGTCGAAGCTATGGACGAAAGCTTAAAGAAACCGGGGACGAAGGCGGCGGCTGCTGCCGCCACGACCACGACCGGGGTTACAAAGAAGAAAATCAACTACAACAGTGACACCGAGAGCGAGGAGAGTAGCGAGAGCGAGGAGGAGGACGACGAGTCGGTCGGGAACGAGTGTCCGTTGCCGGAAGGTTTTTTCAAAGAGAAACATGCGCCGAATCTAGAAGGCAGGGAAAAGCCGGCGAAAGACTACGGTTTGAAATGCGCGCTCGGATTCGATGGATCCGTGGGAAACCCTGAGCGAACGAAGCTCAAGTCGACGCTCAAGAAAGAGTTGTTGGCTGCACTCCAAGCTGCCGACCAGCCCCTCTTCCAAACGAATTGGCCGAAGTCGACGGCGCCGAGCAACCACACTTATGCGAGCAAGTGCCAGAAGCCGAATCAGCCTGCCGTGATGAAGCCGCGCGATCTGGCCAGGAACGATAAGTGTTTCCCGGGTGGAATCAAGAGTACCCTCTCCAAATACGGATCCACCAAAGAACGCCAAGAGAGCAACGTCTATTCGTGCCCCGACGTGTGGTTTCCGAAGCTCAAGTTCGCCCTCACGATGCAACAATACAACGAGCTGATGAAGCCGGCGAACGCGAAACACCGATTTTGGGAAACCAAGGCCATGTACAAGGACGACCCGATCATTTCTTACAAGTTGAACAAAACACGCAAGCTCGAGCTGAAAGAGATCCCGCCTGGAAGTCCCGAGGGCGTGCCCGGGCTCTGCTATCCGTGTTGTGGATCGGTGGACGAAAGCAAGGCGGTGGCAGAAGAGATGTCGACCAAACCCAAGAAAGAAGACGACTACATCCTTCGAGACAATGCGACCACGCTCGGTCGGTGGGTCAATTTGCCCGCGTCGATCATCACGCCCTATTTCGACTTGCCGTTCAATAGCAAGAAAGTCGTGCAGGTAAACTACCTCACGTTTATGGACTGCATGAAGGCATGCTTTCCCAACCTCGATTTCATCAAAACGATCAAATCGAATCTTTCCAAACCCGAACATCAACTCCTATATATGTCGTTGGACGGGGGTTCGGTCTGCCGTTCGTTCATGCCGCTCACGCCCACGAGCGACTTTTCAAGCGCGGTCGACGCGTCCATCGAGAATTTCATCAAATGGATCGAAAGCCACCCCGAGAAGATGACGCACGAGCACCTCTTGGACCTGTTTACCAAAGCGCCGTGGATCAACGTCCGACAGAGCAACATTATCTGCATCATCGAGAAAGAGAGTGCCGTCGAGAAGTGCCACGTGCATCACAAGGTCGACGAGACGATCGTGATCATGGCGCGGGAGTCGGGGCTTTACACGTTATTTCACCACTTGCAAAAAGACAAAAAATATGTGGGCCACTTTAAGAAAGACGCGATCAAGAACTTATGGAAATGTGCCGGGGCTCCTTCAGAGCCTAAGCC
>Ga0070374_10000572_pt1 | contig 15078 bp, 16 predicted proteins | sample LauGreSuBDMM15SN_2_FD_66374 | JGI IMG/M metagenome (GOLD analysis project Ga0070374, IMG submission 66374) | Freshwater lake microbial communities from Lake Michigan, USA - Su13.BD.MM15.SN (version 4) (version 4) | ecosystem: Environmental > Aquatic > Freshwater > Lake | place: Lake Michigan...
TTCAGCAAGCGCTTCTGGGATGGGTTCACCACAGGCAGTCATTTCAGAAACCACTTCACCCACGACTCGGCGGATGCCGGAAAGTGCTTTTTCAGGGCTGGCTGCAAGCCAAGAGAGCGAGGGAAACTCTGTGCATAAACCCACGTGCTCGTTGTCTTCGGCAGACCAAGTGACTCGATAGGTGTAGTGATTGATGTTCATGGCTTAGCTCCTAAACGCTGGGTGGTTCTGCGAATGAACGCAAAGCGCACTGTGCAGTGGCTGCGGCATGAACTTCAGCGCAATCGAAAACCCTGAAGCCGGGATCAGACTGACTGTTGAAGACCAAAGCCAAATCGGTCCCCGCCAACATGATGGCTTCGCACCCCAGATCTTTGGTCAACACGTTGCCTGCCCGGACAAATACCTCGCGATGTTGTTCAGTGGCAACCCCCAAACTAGCCATTGAAACGTAAGCGTTGTGAACTTCAAGAAGCTCTGTAGTCGGAGGGATAACTTCCACACCTTCTAGAACACCGTAGAAGTGAGACTCCATGACGACGCGAGTCCCGAGCAAACCAACCCTCTTGTAGCCGAGCCGATGAATTTCCGCCCTGACTGTCTCCAGCAAATCAATAACAGGAACCGGAGATACTTTCTTGAACGCCTCTATGCAGAAGTGTCCGGCGATGGATGTCACTGCGATGCGTTCTATGCCGCAGCGCTTTAATCGCACGGCAAGTTGTAAGTAGATTTCGACCTGTGCCGCTTGATTGTTCTCCGTCTGGTGGCGCAAAAGCGTCGGAGTATCAGCATGAGCCATTGTCAGTTGGAGATCACACCCTGCCTTGGCCATCGCTGAAATCAGGTATCTGTAGTAGTAGTCGGTCGCGGCCGGGCCAATGCCAACGATCATGCCAATATGCATCTAGATACTCCAGTGTAATTAAATCAAACTGCGCGATCATTTTTGAATTATGCAGGAACCTGACCAACCTGACTGTAGAAACTACACACCAAACGGATAACTTCAGTTGTTGGTAAGTATCCCTGTTGCAGATCAAAAGCAACAAACGTGACATTGCAGCACCTTCGACAGTGTGACTGCACATATAGTTACTTTTATGTTACCATTGGCAATGGCCTTTCAAGTACTCGAACTATTGCTCGATGACGGACTCAGCCCGTACGCGCAATGGTTCGACGGGTTGGCGCCAGATATTGCCGCTAAGGTTGCTACTGCCAAGTACCGGATGCAGCAAGGAAACCTGTCCAGTGTTGAGTGGTTCCGTGGCATTGGTGAATACAAAATTAATTACGGTGCAGGCTGGCGGATTTATCTGGCAAAGGACGGTATTGAGATCATCATGCTCTTGGGCGGCGGTTCTAAAAACTTTCAGCAATGAGACATTGATCAAGCCGTTGAATTGTGGAAAGAGTACAAGCGGGCAAAAGCAAAGTTACTCAAAAAAACTCAATCAATTGTGGCGACTGGCAAACGCAAAGGGTAATGAATATGGCACTGACCAGAGACTTTAAAGATACGGTTTTGGCACGCGTTGAGCGCGATCCTGAGTTTGCCTGTGCCATGCTGAACGAGGCAATCATGCTTTTTCTAAACGGTGAACCCGAGACCGCAAAGCTTATCTTGCGCGATCTCGTCAATGCGACGATGGGGTTTGAGGGTTTGGCAATGTCTGTTGAGAAACCAGCAAAAAGCGTTCATCGGATGTTGTCCTCATCAGGCAATCCGACCATGACAAACTTGGCTGCAATTTTTTCCGCACTCAAATCAACGATGAAAGTAGATATCCAAGCTCACTGCGTTAGCGTTGCCTAAGTGGTTAGTATCCCTCTCGCAGACCAAAAGCAAAAAACCTAAGATTGCAGCACCTCAGGCGGTTTGTGATGTTGTTCGTGCTGCCCCGCCAAAACTTAAGTGTCGAACTTGCTACGCAGAGATTCGATATGCCACGAGCCCCGCACAGTGCGGGGCTTTGCGCTTCTACCTCTTGACCTGCGACACGCGGTAGCAGCCCGTAAAAGTCGTCTCAAACCCCGTTTGTCTCAAAACCTCCTGACTTTTTGGGTGTCGGTTCAGAGGTTGGTCGTTGGTGGATTTGGCAAGAAAGCTGTGAACCTTGGCGAACAAAAGTTTGTGGTGAGGTGGGGCTTGGGCAGTTGAGGAAGTCAGGTAGCGGACAATATGTCAGCTTTTGGCTCCCTCTTGGTTGGCGCGGACGTAGGTAACGTTGAACTCCTTACACTGCCAGTGCTCCTGCATGTTGATGCTATTTATCTCTATTTTTATTCTAGGTGTTGACAGTCGTTGCGCGCGCGGAATGCCACAGCGACACGCCAATTATTGACAATGGCGCGCGTAACGCGTCAAATCGGTACACATTGATGAGCGACGACTCTAACTGACCAAGTGGCCTCTAAAAATTGAAAGACTTTTCCTCAAAATTTATAGCCCTAGCATCTAATGCATCGGTGTGGCTAAATACTGCGGCTTTGCTCATTTTTGCGCTTGGCATGGCAAACGTTTGTGCTCAATACTAAGGGGGCGGGTCAATTCTAAGTCATCTTGTTAATTCAGACACACTGTTTTTGCCAGTTCTGCTTTCCGACCCCTGGGCCAACGGCGGTAGCCTTTCAGAATAGTCACTGCCTCCGGCGCCCTATTTTTTTCCCGATCTTTTCGTATTTCTTATCTCATACCTGCTAGGAATGGGCTCCGATATGATTCTATTAATAGAACGATAAACGCGAAAACGACATGCAACCTCAATTGTTGCTTAGACATTTACCACGCACTCTCTATGCTCTGCTTGCGCTTGCGTTTGTCTTGTCATTTCTGTTGACGCTGTGGATAGTTTTTTATTTCCCGGTATACACAGATGAGATTTTTTGGAAGCTGATGATTGCTCGGCTTGAAACCGACCACGGCAAGCTCGTTTACATATTTGCGCAATGCAGTGAAGGTCAGTGGATCGATGCACCCTTGACTTGGTACCCTGCTATGTCAATTAATTCATGGCTTTATGAGGATGCCGGTCATCCTTGGCGTCTTCGTGTTCACGGCTGGTTCTTCTTTTTGGTTTTACTTACGCTCTGGATTTGTTTGCTGAAACACCGCACTGGCCTTAGAGTGATTGACGCATTCCTAGCAGTCAGTGCGTTTTTGTCAGTTGGCGTACTGCCGTTTCTTTTGGTTTACGCACGGCCCGAGCAGCCCCTTTTGCTTTTACTAACACTCAGTCTTTTGGTGACTTTGTATAGGGCACCTGCAAATCGTTTGAGTTGGCCAATTGGCCTTCTGGTGGTCTTAAGCTTTGCTCTGGTGGCAATGCTTTTAGCGGGGATTCACCCCAAGGGAATGTTTTTATTTCCCGTTTTACTCGTGCTGGCTTGGCGACAATTGAAATCATGGTCCTTGATGGTCCTGCTAGTCTTGATCCTAGGGTGGACTGCCTACGACACCTCACAAGTCTGGCAGCTACGAACGACATGCCCAGAGTTTCCTGGATTGATGTCAACTCTTAGAGGGCTAACGCTCCAACCAGGTGTTCTGTTATCCAAGCCCCTTACATTTATTCAACAAGGCTGGAGTAACGTTCTTGATTTTGGTGCTTATGTCAGAAGTCTTAATTTTCAAGAGCAATACGTTGTGGATTGGCTACCTGCGAGGAAGGGTGGCGCGATGAGTACACAGGCTAGTTCAGTGGCGAACATTCTTTTATGGATACCCCTTTTAGTCGCTGTGCTGGTTATCACTTCAAACTGGCTTTTTGACAGACGACCAACAGGACGCGTTGACCTCTTGCTGTTCTTCTCAATCTTGCTCTCACTAGCTTCTATCGTTGTGTTGCAAACGCAAAAGAACTTTTATGAAGTCTCAATCGTATGGCCGCTGGTGTTATTACTCGTAATTTTTAGTTTTGGTCGGCCGGTCAGTGAATCAAACCGTGGGGGTGTTCGCATACTCATTGCCGTGCTGATGGTTGTGGCACTACTCTCGGGTATTTTGCGTGAAGAAAGGTTCGGTGAGTTCGTGCCGAGTTGGCGCCAAGCTCGTTTGCAGCAAGTGGAGATGGTTGACCACCAAAACCAAGGCTTGCGCGACTTTGCCAGAAAGCAGTGTGGTATTGAAGACAGCGCGCAACGCCTGGTATTGGATAAAGACACCTATCAAGCGTTTTGGGACCATGAACAGCCGATTTTTCTTGATTATGCAGCTGGCTGGTGGGCTGCGGAGTCAAATGTCCGCGAAACGTTTCGAAAGCGTCGCGTCCAGGGCCTAGTAGCTCTTTGCAGTAACATTCCAGAAGCGGACCGTTCGCGAGCGATAGAGTTTGGTCGCTATTGCTGCATGTCCGCAGACGCACTTCGTTGAGCAACACGGTTTGGTCGCAAATGATTCCGGCTCTCTAGTCATTAGGCACGATGAAGTTTATAAATAAAAATAAGAGCTTAATTTCTATCAATCATCAAAAATGCTGCGTACCGCTGTTCTGAGTGACCATTAAGTTCGCCGAAGGACAGTAAACAAAGAACTACCAAATGGTGTGTTTCTGGCTAAGCGTATTTCGAGTCTAATTAAGCGATAAAGCAGGGTGTTAAGCAAAACACTGTGAGATTTCAGGTCAGACAACGGTTTGATTAAACTGGCGGGGTCGTATTTGAGTCTTTGCCATGCCCGTACAACAAAAATAGCAGGCGATAGACTGAAGGGCCAGTAGCGCAGCGTTAGTGCTTCAAAACCAGCTGACTGAATAAGCTCCTTCACCTCGAGCCGATTAAAGCGATGAAGAATTCCAACAGCTCGGTCATGCGTACCACGAAACGCCGCCAGTGCGGGCATATTTATCAGAAGAAGCCCGCCCCTGTTCAAGCGCGTGTTGGCATTTTTAAAAAAGGCCGACTGTTGGTCGGCAGACAAATAGTAGAGCGTGTCATTGCTGATAATGACATCAAACTTTGAGGGCGCTTGTATCGTTGCAATGTCGTTCAGGCTAGCTAATTGAACATCAAGCCCTTTCTTTTGACAAATGTCGACCGCGATTGGAGAGAGGTCAAATCCCTTGACCTGTCGATAGCCAGCCGCCTTGAGACTATGCATGAGTCCGCCAGTTCCACAACCTGCGTCTAATACATGGATGTTCGGTGACATTAGTTCGCGTTCGATGCTCTCCAAAACGAGGCTATGCAGAATGCGGTACCACCAGTGATTGGTCTCCACTTCAGCCATCACTTCATACTCACGACGATTGTCGATCATGACTTAAACACCCAACTACGTTGAACCACAAAGTTTACCGTCGTCAAAAAAAATCATAGCAAAGGGTTGATGGTGCTTGAATGTACTTGTAAAGTTAATGCGCAGGTGGTTCTGGTACCAATATCTTAAAATTTTAAGAGTTTCAATCCAGGATTTCATGCAGTGTATCGAGTACTCGATGAACGCTTTCTATAGGTAATTCTGGATAAAGAGGCAAAGAAACGATTTCGTTGGCAAGAGCCTCAGTGATGGGCAAGCTTTGGTCCTGATAGCCTAAAAATGAGTAGCCTCTCATACGATGAATCGGGAACGGATAGTGAATGCCAGTCTGAATATTGTGACTTGCGAGCGCTGCCCTGAGGGCATCACGGTCCTTTGAGCGCACCACAAACAGGTGATAAGCATGCTCAACATTCGATGTCGCTGCCATGTGTCTCAGAGAACTGGGCAGGGCAGCCTTGTATACCTCAGCAAGCGCTCGTCGTTTTTGTAATTGTGCGGGCAGGTACCTGAGTTTAATGTTTAGGATCGCCGCCTGAACTTCGTCGAGGCGGCTGTTAATTCCCTCGCGCTCCGCGTAATACAGGTCATCAAAACCATACTTACGAATCCGCCGCATTTCTTTGGCGAGCGATGCATCTGTCGTTGCGCACAGCCCACCATCACCGTAGGCACCAAGGTTTTTCGTTGGATAAAACGAAAACGCTGCCGCGTGACCAAACGTTCCAACTGCGCGCCCATTGAACAGAGTACCGTGAGCTTGCGCGCAATCTTCGACGACAGGAATATTGTGTGTTCGCGCGATATCTAAAAGCACTGGCATATTGACAGCATTGCCAAATAAATGGACAGGGATGATCGCGCGGGTTTTTGACGTAATGAGGCCTGGTACGAGACTTAAGTCCATTAGAGAGGTTGCGGCATCCACGTCGGCGAATACTGGCGTCGCCCTGACCATCCGTATTGCACTGACTGTTGGTACGGCGGTATTCGCTACCGTGATGACCTCATCACCCGGCCCAACGCCAAGCGCCATCAGGCAAATAACTAAGGCGTCAGTGCCATTGGCTACGCCTAAACTGTGGGTGCCATGCCCCAAAAAATCTGAAAACCCTGACTCAAATTTCTCAACTTCTGATCCAAGAATCAATTCGCCTGAGCGCAGCACGCGTTGCACCGCACCGAGCACTTCGTTTTCAAGATCAAGATACTGATCTCGATAATCAAACATCTTGATGGTTTGTGCAGTCATGAGGTTAAGTAGTTGATGCGGTGGGCTTGGTAATAAGCAAGCGTCTTGGCCAAGCCTTCGCGGAGATTTATTTGGGGCTGCCAGCCAGTAATATCAGAGAATGCAGAGTAGTCGCCATAATAGTCGCCAATGTCAATTAGTTTCTTGTCCTCTGGGAAAGGGACTAGTTGGTAAGTAACATCTGTTAGGGTGGCCAGTGTTTGTGCAAAATTTAAGAGACCATATCGGTCCCTAGACCCTAGGTTAAAAACATGTCCGAAGCATTGATCATGCAGCAGCGAAAGGACTAGTGCTTGCACCACATCATCCACGTAGTTGAAGTCGCGCACCTGCATTCCATCGCCAAATATATGAATCTCTCTTCCGCTTAGACATCGCTTGAGAAATACACCGATAAATCCTTGCCTGTCGTTTTGAATTTGAAGCCTTGGCCCATAAGTATTCGTTAGCCGTAAAACTGTTGACTTAAGGTCGTAGACTCGGTGGTACAGCAGGTGGTAGTACTCAGCGGCGAGTTTGTTGATGCCGTTCACATCAATTGGTAATACTGGGTGGTCTTCTTTAACCGGAAGCGTCTGTGGAGTGCCATAGACTTGCCTCGTAGAGGTGTAGACGATGCGGGCGTTGGGGTTATGTATCCGGCAAGCCTCAACCAAATTCATGGTTGACACGCAGTTCACCCCCAAGTCAGTCAAGGGCTCGCGCATGCTGTCGCCGTGGCTGACCTGTCCTGCCAGATGAAATATTGCATCTTGCCCTTTGACAACCTGAGATAAGGCTTGAAAGTTACGCATATCATCTTGGAAGACACGGACTTGCTCACGGATGGGTTCAATATTTTTCCAGTTACCGCCAAATTCCTTAATCATGGCATCTAATAAAGTAACTCTCGCCCCAAGGGCCACCATGCGGATCGCCAGTGAGCTTCCGATAAATCCGAGACCCCCGGTAATTAAAACCGATCGGCCCGAATACCAGCTTTCGTCATAAACCAATTAGGCTTGCTCCTTGCTGCGGATGGTTCTCCGCACCACGAACTGAGGTATGTTATTCAGCTTCATCAGCACTCTCCCTAGGTACTCGCCCATCAAACCGATCGCTAAAAGCTGCACGCTGGACATAAATAAGAGTGCAACAAAAATTGATGCCCAACCCGTGGGGAGATCCGGGTTCATGATTTTTTCGATAATGACAACAATCCCCGCAAAGCCGCTTAACGTGGCAAGCAGCAATCCAATTGCACTGGCAATGCGCAGTGGCAAAATAGAGAAGTTTGTGAACATGTTGAGCCAAAGGCCCACGAGTTTGCGCAGCGAATAGCCAGAGCGTCCGACCTCTCGGCTGTCATGCTCCACTTCTAACCGACCGTAACGGGTGGTGCTTCTGAGGATCAGACCATCAATGTAGGGGTAAGGACCGTCATACTTGATGATCTGTTTAACCACCGACCGACGGATACACTTGAATGACGAGAGGTAGAGATCTCTTGGTTTCTTAAGGACATAACTTGCGATCAGGTTATTAAAAGCGCTTCCCAAGTTTCTAGACAGCCCGTGTTGTTTTTTCTTGTAGTAAGAAAAAACCACGTCGTAATCCCCTCGGTCGAGTTCATCAACCAATCGAATGACTTCATGAGGCGGATTTTGTAGATCATCATCCATGATCACGACGTAGTCACCCGTGCAGTGGTTTAACCCCGCCATGACGGCGTTGTGTTCACCGAAATTTGTTGAAAGTTCTATGTAAACAATCCAGTCGTTTTGTTGCGCCGCAACCTCGCAAACCTCATCGGAATTGTCACGCGTGCTTCCATCGTTGACCAAAATAAGCTCTAACGCGTTTTGTGGTCTCAGGTGTTTGTCAAGCTGTTCGATGAGTTTGGGTACAGTCTCAGCGCCGTTATAAACAGGTACAACTACTGAAATGCGTCGCATAGGTGACATAGTTTTAGCTCAACTTGGCATTATTGACGGTGCTAAATCTGGTGTCACGTATGGAAGAACTGCGGCACTCAAGGCGTCCAATTCGTGTGTTCGTTTTCAACCATCTATAGCTTAAGCAGCTATATACTTAGTTGGAGTGTAAAGCTACATCCACAAGCAATCAAGTATCCACACCACCTGTAGTTTTTTAGGAAATATTTAGAGCAGGTCAACACCCTTGCCGCTAAGGCCCAGTTCTGTTGCCGCCGATGCAATATTGACCCCCTGGATTATGTAGGAGTCTGACCAGCCTAGCTGTAAAAACTCCCCATCAAACGGGTGACTTCAGTGGCTGGTTAGTATCCCTCCCGCAGACCAAAAGCAAAAAACCTGAGATTTCAGCACCTCAGGAGGTTTGCGATGTTGTCAGCGCTTCCCCGCCAGTAGCTATTGTTTATCAATGAGTTGCGTTGCAACTGGTCTGTTGGCGCCGTCCCAACTTCAGCAACGCCTTCGGCCGGGCCTGAAAGTAAGTGCCATTCGCCCTGAGGAGGAGCATGCGACTTAACCAGCAGATATCCCACCATTCACGCTGATTGCTTGGCCCGTCATACGGGCTGCATCCGGACTCGCAATAAAAACGATCAGTGGAGCTATATCCTTAGGCGTTACAACCCCTAAGCTTGCGCGACTCGCCGCTTTGTTAAATAGACGGGCACTGAAAGGCTGCGCAAAGATTTGGTCGTAAGTTCTCGTACCTTCTACAAGGGACGGTGTAATGCAATTTACTCTTACGCCGGAACGTTTCGCTTCGAGAGCGAGGGCCTTTGAGAACATCACGATACCTGCCAGGGCGGCTCCGATCACAGTTTCGCCAGGTGTAGCTATTTTCGCCGCGTCCGACGCCACGTTCACTATCACTCCACTGCCACGGGCATACATCAACGGAATAATTAGCCTGCACGTCAGCAGTGTTGTGTTTAGACCGGAACGAACAATTGACGGAATTTCCTCCAGGGGAATCTCATGAAACAAGATTGCCGTGCGATCATGGCCCGCAGAGTTGACAAGCACATCAATGTGCCCGAACAGGCGTGTAATCTCGAAAACCAGCCTTTCGACCTCGCTGGGATTTGTCGCATCGGCAGCAACGAATACGACGCTCACGCCAGGCTTGGCAGCTTCTACTTTCCGCCGTGCTAACTCCCCACGCTCACGATCTCGCCCTATCAGCGCAACCTTAGGTGCTCCTGCCCTCGCGAATTGAATGGCGGTTTCTAATCCTATCCCCGATGTACCCCCGACGATGAGTACATTCGAGTCGGCAATAGCGGTTGCCGCCATGCTTTACTTCTTGGCGGGCGCAACACGCCCGACGTCTTTGATGCCACCCGAAAAATCCGCACCTGCGGCTTTGCTCAAAAGGATGTCGGCCCATTTCTCGATTTCGTGCCGTAGAATCTTTCCAGTAACGCTGCGCGGAAGCCTTGATTCTTCAACAAAGAGAACGTCTTTGGGCCGTTTGTAGCCAGCAAGCTCTTGGCGGCAGATGTCAATTACTTCCGCGCTTGTGAGATGAATGTCCGCTGGCACGACGACGGCGACAGGGACCTCACCCCAGCGCTCATCAGGGCGTCGAACAACCACGGCATCACGCACTCTCGGACTCGCGAGCAGCACGCGCTCGATCTCGGCCGGATAAACATTTTCCCCGCCTGACTTAATCATGTACTTTGCCCGGTCAGTAAAATTTAGGTGGCCGTCAGATGTCCGAGTAAACATGTCACCCATGTGAAACCAACCACCACGAAATTCTACATCGTTTACAGCGGGAGCGTTCCAGTAGCCACTGAACAAGGTTGGACCACGGAACGCAAGCTCTCCGGGTCGATCATCAGCCACATCGTTTCCATCAGCGTCAACTAGTCGGATTTCGCAAAGCTTGTTCAGTTGCTTTGCAAGCGACGTCGGAACTGTACCAACTGGAATCTTTCCAGCGGAGGCGGGCGGAAGGCCAGTTTCCGTAGACCCGAAAGTGTTTGCAAAAGGAGCTTGAAGGAGTGCCGTTAGTTCTGCTATTTGTTGCCGCGGCAGCAAATCTGCCATAACGCCAACTAGCTTTATGCCTTTGGGCACGATTCGTCGATCGCGCAATGCACTGAGAAGCACCTCGCTCATGCCTGGCATTACAATGAGCCACCATTGCTTTCTATTTTCTATTTCAAATACCAGCTTCTCTAGATCAAAGCCGTCGACTATGACCGCCGTACCGCCAAGACAGATCACGTGAATGCATTGCTCGGTAGAGACCATGTGAAACATAGGCGGCCACGCTACAAAGGCGTCGCCGGGTGCTAGACCGAAGTCGAGAGTGTTTACGAGCATCCGCGCAATTTCTGCTCGGTGACTCATTAGTGCAGCTTTTGGGCGCCCAGTGGTACCGCTCGTATATATGATAAGCAGACCGTCTTCCGGATCGACGGCAATTTCAGGCTCGTCTGAGGCGCTAAGGTCGAGTTCCTGTTCGTAGCTACTACCGAATTCGTACAGCAGCGTCTGGCGACTGTCGTAAATCCCTTTCAAGCTAGCGTGGAAGCGTCCCGATGCAAAAGCGATTTTCGGTGCCACCAGTTCAACACAGTAACCGAGCTCGGCAAGCGCTAGGCGCCAGTTAAGCGCGCAAAGGATAGCACCCAGTTTCGCCGCGGCAAACACCAACTCAAGATACTCGGCGCGATTTTCCGAACACACCGCAATCCGATCTCCGTGTTTCAAGCCTCTTTTCACCAGAAGGTTTGCTATACGGTTAACTCGCAAGTTAAAAACTTTGTACGTGAGCTCTCTGTTTCCATCGACCACGGCTATATCGCTCGGCGTACACAGAGCTTGGTTCCTCAACATCGTACCGACCGTTATTCCAGCGGCCATCCTGATATTCGTTTCACCTGAGCGCATGAGAGTCGCCCTCCATGGTGAGTTGGAGCAAGAACTGTCTTGCGATTCGCGCACCGCGCATACGGTTAGCCATTATATTTGCCCCATGAACTATGCTTCAATAAAAGTCGTCTGTTGGCGTCTACGTATTCGCCAAGCGCTAACTGCCCAGCTCTGAACAAAGATAAGGCATTGGTAAGCCAGTAGTTGGGCGTTGACTGGCCGAAGACTATTCTCATTGATGCAAGACTCAATGAGCACCGCAATATAAGCGCCCAATTGACGCTCGCGACGCTTCACCTCTTCAAGCTGCCATCTGTTCAAGTGCCGTGCCTCGCTATAGCCGAGTCTAGCAGCCATCTTACGAGTCGCCACAACATTGCCCAGCCTAAAAAATCTTTCAAATTATCTCCACCCGCGCCTTTCGGAAGATAACTTTAACTGGTGGCTCTCCCTCGTTCAACCCCGTAAGAATTGGCTCTACCTTCATCCCTATGGTCAAGCTTTCGGGCGCGGTGTCCACTAGATTAGTGATTAGGCGGACGTTGGGTGCGTCCTCAAATTCCAAGAGCGCGACCACGTAAGGCAAAGGAAGAGTGTGCACTGCATTAAAGGAATGGCGTACGACAGTCCAGGAATAAACTCGGCCTATGCCGCCAACCGGCTGCCAATGGATGTTTGCGCTTTGACAGTGGGGACAATATTTCATCGGATACCAGTGGAAGGCACCACAGCTCTTACAATTCGGAAATGCCAGTTTTCCTAATGCAAGGTTATTGAAGAACCCTTTAAATTCGCTTTGCATGTTGGCGCTCCAGTGCTACTTATCGGCTCAGAATAGTCACACCGTAGTCTGGCGGGGAGAAGCCGCCAACCAAACCTACGCGTGCGTTCGCAACCTGTGCGTTGCCGCTCTCCCCCCGAAGTTGCCGCACAGCTTCGACCATATGCTCTATTCCGAGCCGATAGCTGTACGAGAGCAACCCGCCGTGTGTGTTCACGGGCAGACGTCCACCAACTGTGATGCCCCTCTCGCGAATAAAAGCTGCAGCTTCGCCTTTTGCGCAGAACCCAAGGTCTTCTATCTGCATAAGACATGAAATTGTGAAGCAGTCGTATATCTCAGCAAAGTCAACATCTTCAAGTGTTATCCCAGCAGCTCGCTGCGCAAATTCCGAGGCCTTGGCCGCTGCCGGCGAAATCAATAAGGACTTTCCCTGCGTAAAAACGTCATCTCCGGTGACAGCAACTCCTCCGAAGCCCACGCCGCGAACGAGAACCGGTGTCTTCCGGCAATCCTGGGCACGCTTCCGACTAGTCATGACATACGCGCCAGCCCCATCGCTAAGAAGGCAGCAGTCTGCAGCACGAAGCGGATCAGAAATGAGCCGACTTTTATAGTACCCCTCGCGATCAAGCGCGGTGGTCATTTGTCCCCGTCCATTGAGTAACGCGTTCGCCCGCTGTGAAATTGCAATTTCGGCAAGATCATCTTCAGTCAGCCCATATTCATGCATATAACGGCGAGTCCACAGCCCGAAGTAGCACGGCTGCGCATTGAAACCATATGGCTTTTCGAACGTCTTCTTCGCAGGATACATATCGTGAAAAGCGTAGGGGCCATCGGCGCGCGAGCCCCAATCAACGCCGAAGTAAAAAAGAACGGCGGTCGCTCGTCCGCTTTCAATGGCGTATTGCGCCAACATGGGCGCAGCGACAATACCTGCGCCTCCGTAGGATAAGCATGCGGTAAAGTTAGGAGAGATACCGAGCTGAGCGGCCATCCAATCCTGCGGCACGGTAGAAGGCATTATTCCGGCGTCGGTAATAATTCCATCGATATCCGAGCACTGTAAGCCGGCATCTTGAATAGCGCTAAGGCTAGCTTCTAAGGTAAGTTCCCGTACGTCCTTCGTAGACTTCCGCAATGGGGCAGTCTCTCCCACTCCAACGATTGCGATAGTTGGTTCCATAGCGCATCCTCCCATATCACTTTTAGTTGGTTTACCTACACACCCACGCTTTAAGACTTGCGTCATAAGTGCCTGGCATGATGGGTCGCCATAAGGTGTCGGGGGTGTTTGTGTTGTGAACACTCTCCCCCGAACCGTCTGCGCTTGAGGTATAAGCGGCGTAAGTAATTCGTGTTTCATCTTCTACACATTGAAAACTTTGGTAATAGGTGGCAGACCGATATGTGTAAATTGCCATAGTTTTGTTCGCCTTGTACGCCCACCTAACCCACAGCCTAACGATTTCGCCTCTGACTTTTACGCTTGTATCTTCGACAAATATTTCAAAATCGTCAGTCTTTGAAAATGACTTCCACTCAGCGTTTGCAGCGCAGCAAAATAGGGATAACAGGGTAGTGGCTAGAAGGTGTTTCATTGATTGATGACCTCTTATACCTTAGTCTCTGCGGTTCTCAATCAACACGTTCGGGACAGTCCTATACGTTGGCCGCGAAAGATCAGGATCATTTTTACTTAAGCATTGAAACGTCACGGTGTGTGTATAAAAAGTACCCTGACCTTCGCTACTGTTTGCCATATTTTTTACCAAAACTTCCTTTCCTAAAGCCGTACAGTAATTATTAGCCGACTCTAAAGCGTTTTGTTGTGCCACAGCAGCGCCCGATGTGTAGTGCTTAGATGCGGACACTGTATAGGTATCCGGCCCTAGCTTCATTACTGTGCCGGTCGAACCACAACCGGTTAACAGCACAACTAACCCTGCAATCGCTAGAGCTTTCATATTGAATTTCCCTAAATGATTGCCGATATTACCGCCAATACCGAGACGAATTCGTTTAACCTATCTGTCAATTCTAATAATTAAGGCGATACCGTGATTAAAACAATAATAAAATTAAGTATCGCAGCAATAGTTTCGCTATCCTTGACTGGTTGCATCCCTTTGCTGATCGGCGCTGCTGTTTATTCAAATGCTCAAACTGACGCGACTAAGCAAAAGTTCTTAGATGACTTCAATAAAACCAATTTAGAACGTGAAAAGGCTGGACTAAAACCGCTCGAATATTGCTCCGAGTTACGCCGCCTCGATGACAATTTGGCTAAGAACGATGAAGAGTGCAAAAAGTTAGATGCACAAAAAGCCCAACAGGCCGCTAACCCGCCAGCCACGCCTACATTTACCCAGATAATCGTTACATCAGACGGGTTAGCGCCCCCTGCACCTATTGCGCCCATCCCCCCTATTGCGCCAGTACCCCCTGTGCCGCAAGGATCGACAGCACCAGCCGATTCAACCAGCAAGTAAACTCAACGAGCAATCCCTCACTAAACTAGTGCGAAATAGTGAGGGGTGCATTTTCATTTATTGGGGGCGGTATGGGGGGAAAATAAAATATCACACCCAAGACCCTCATGGAATATAGGGGTAAGAAGGACCCCTTTCCGCCAAAACTAATGTTCCCGACTCCACCCCATAACCGCTCTAAATTTTGGCCTGATCATGCTAGAATTTGGCTATGTCATTAAAAGATGCCGTTTTTACAGATAGCCAAGCCAAAGTTTATCTTTGGATTTATGGTCAACCCGAGCGGTCTTATCATCTGAGCGAATTGCGCCGCCTGACGGGTTTGGGTAGCGCGTCTCTTCAGCGAGAGATCAACAGGCTGGTGGTCGCCGGTCTCGCAAACTCAGCGTTGAAAGGCAATCAACGACAAATATCTGCCAATCGTCAAAGTC
>Ga0070374_10000574_pt1 | contig 15023 bp, 13 predicted proteins | sample LauGreSuBDMM15SN_2_FD_66374 | JGI IMG/M metagenome (GOLD analysis project Ga0070374, IMG submission 66374) | Freshwater lake microbial communities from Lake Michigan, USA - Su13.BD.MM15.SN (version 4) (version 4) | ecosystem: Environmental > Aquatic > Freshwater > Lake | place: Lake Michigan...
CTAAATCACAAACCTGTTCTGCGGGCTGAATTCGGTGCACGGCTTTTTGCACTTCAGCATCAAAATCTTGCACACCAAAACTTAAGCGGTTAAATCCTAAGTCCGCCAAATGTGCCAACCGTTTGGCGTCCACAGTTCGTGGATCAATCTCAATCGAATACTCACCATGCGGCGCAAGCACAAAGTTGCGCTTAATCATATCCATAAGTTGTTTGAGCTCTTCATCATTAAAGAAAGTTGGCGACCCACCCCCCAAATGAAGTTGGCTGATGGTTTGGCCTTTGCCCAAGTGCTCAATATGCAAATCCATCTCGCGGCGCAAGTATTCTAAATATTCTGTGCCACGCTCATGGCGCTTGGTGATGATTTTATTACATGCACAATAAAATCAAAGCGACTCACAAAACGGAACGTGTACTTAAATGGACAAAGGCAATGCCATGCCGCCAACGCGTCGTTTGTCTAAAGCTTGTTGATAATCTTGAACGCCAAAAGCGTCCACAAAACGATCCGCAGTTGGATAAGAGGTATATCGCGGGCCAGCCACGTCATACTTTTCCAACATCTCAAGCGTAATTAATTTTAAAGCATCGGTTTCGCTTTGTATTGTTTTTTGCTTTGCGGGCTCCGCAATTGGACTAACAGCCATCACTTGCTTCCTAAGTTTTACAATTTTTTACTTATTGCCACTGTGACAGCTTAGCCTTCAAAAGTCCTTGATATAAATCAAACGATTAGCAAGCCTAAATACGCAAGGAAATTCTCAAAATACGCCTTAAAATCATAAAATTAACATTTCCAAAATCTACCCGCAAAAGCCTTATCAGGGTATGCTTATGTGCTAAACAATCCGCATGAAAAGATATGATCGATAACACTTTCAAAGTCGCCTGTTCAAACTGCAATCTTCGTGAGCTTTGTATGCCTACAGGCCTTGAAGTGAGTGAAATGAAAAAGCTCGATGAAATGATCGAAAAACGTCGGCAAGTAAAACAAGGGCAGATGCTTTATGCCAATGCGGATCCGTTCACTTCGCTTTATGCTATTCGAACTGGCTTTTTTAAAACCTGCGTTGTTAATGAAGATGGTCGCGAACAGGTGACTGGCTTTCAGATGGCAGGCGAAATTATTGGTCTAGATGGTATCGTAAGTGACCAGCATAGCTGTAACGCTATTGCACTTGAAGATGCTGAAGTGTGCATCATGCCATTTGCAAGCGTTGAAGATCTTTCACGCGAAATTGCAGCATTGCAACGCCATGTTCATAGAATTATGAGTCGCGAAATCGTCCGTGAAAATGGCATGATGATGATGCTTGGTAATATGCGTGCAGAAGAGCGCTTGGCTGCTTTTTTACTCAACTTAGTTCAACGCTTGCATGCGCGTGGGTTTTCTCAATCCGAAATGGTTTTACGCATGACCCGTGAAGAGATTGGCAGTTACCTTGGGCTAAAACTAGAAACCATTAGCCGCACATTTTCTAAGCTCAGCGATGACGGCATCATTGAAGTAAAACAACGTTACGTCAAAATTTTAGCGCCTGATGCGCTGAAAAAACTTTCCAATCCACAAACCTGCCAAACCGATCTCTAAAAAATGGCTGACGACCAATTTCTTACCGTCGCAGACCATAACCGTGATGTTAGTGGCTTAACTTACATTTATCCCGTTGTATCTCGTCGCGCTGGCGGCGTTTCAATCGGCATCAATCTCAATATCAATAATGCTTGTAATTGGCGCTGCCTTTATTGCCAAGTACCTAATCTGACACGTGGGGCTCCTCCACCCATTAATCTTGAGTTGCTCGAAAAAGAATTGCGTGATTTTCTAAAGTCCATTGTGCATGGTGACTTTATGCAGCGCTATGTCGCAGAAGGCGACCGCAAGCTTCAAGACATTGCATTCTCAGGCAATGGTGAACCCACTAGCGCTAAAGAGTTTCCTGAAGTGCTTAACATTGTTGAAAAGCTGTTGAATGAATTTGATTTATTGAATCCAGCAAACGCGCATCCTATTAAAGTTCGCCTGATTACCAATGGCAGCTTGATGGATAAATCTCTCGTTTTAGAAAGTATGAAGCATTTAGCTCGCATCAATGGTGAAGTATGGTTTAAAGCGGATGCTGGCACCTCTGAAGGTGCTGCAAAAATCAATGATGTGAACATCAATATACCAAGCGTGATTAATCGCATCAAAGCATGCGCTGAAGCTTGTCCAACTTTTGTGCAGACTTGCATGGTGGCGATTGATGACATTGCCCCAATAGAAGAGGATATTGCTGCTTATATTGCTTTATTGAGTGAAGTTAAAGAGACCATTCAAGGTGTGCATCTATATGGCCTTGCAAGACCATCCATGCAAGCTGAAGCGCCTCGCTTAAGTCGCCTTTCGCCAGAATGGCTTGAGAGTGTGGCGGAGAAGATTAGATTGATTGGCTTAAAAGCTTACGTCAGCCCATAAGCAACCAAGCCCATTTTGCAGGCAATAAAAAAGGCACAGATGAACTCTGTGCCTTTTTCAATCTAAAACAAGAAGCTAAAAGCTTAAATTTCGTACTGCGGACGACCTGCTTCAGGCCAATCCAAGTGGTAGAACTGTCCACGCGGTTGATCAACACGCTCATAAGTATGCGCACCGAAGTAATCGCGCTGTGCTTGCAACAAGTTGGCTGGAAGCACTGCACTGCGGTAGCCGTCATAGTATGAAAGCGCTGCGCAGAAACCTTGTGCAGGAATACCGTTCGTCACTGCTAAGGCAATCACTTTACGCCAGCCAGCTTGACCTTCATTCATCGCTTGAGTGAAATAGGGATCTAACATCAAGTTTTTCAAGCGTGAATCAAGTGCATAAGCATCCGTGATTTTTTGCAAGAAACGTGCGCGGATGATACAACCACCGCGCCAGATTTGAGCGATTTCACCGAAGTTCAATTTCCAGTTGTAAGCCACTTGTGCTTTATCAATCAATTGGAAGCCTTGTGCGTAAGCACAGATTTTTGAGCAATATAAAGCGTTTTTAATCGCTTCGATAATCTCTTTCTTATCCACTTCAGTTTTAATCACTGGACCTTTAAGAATCTTGCTTGCTTCAACACGTTCTTCTTTCAAGCTTGAAAGCGCACGCGCGTAAACTGCTGCTGCAATCGCATTGGCTGGCGCGCCTAATTCAAGTGCATTGGCCGCTGTCCATTGGCCTGTGCCTTTTTGACCCGCAGCGTCCATCACCATATCAACTAAGAAACCCTTACCCATTGGGTCTTTTTGTTGAAGAATGTCGCCAGTGATTTCAATTAAGAAGCTAGATAGCTCGCCCTTGTTCCAATCTTCAAAAATCTTACCGATTTCGCCAGCAGTCATGCCGAGCAAGTTTTTCATCAACCAATAAGCTTCGCAAATCAATTGCATATCGATATATTCAATACCGTTGTGCACCATCTTCACGTAGTGACCAGCGCCGTCTGGGCCGATATATTCAGCACAAGAGAAACCGCCTTCAACTGGCTTACCTGGTGAACCGCCTTCTAAAGGCACACCCGTTTTTGGATCAACTTTAGCTGCAATATCCCGCCAGATTGGCTCTAAGCTCGCCCATGCTTTACGTGTACCAGAAGGCATTAAGCTAGGTCCGAAACGCGCACCAGTTTCACCACCAGAAACGCCAGAGCCGATAAAGTCGATGCCCTTCGCAGCTAATTCTTTTTCACGACGAATCGTGTCTGTCCATAAAGCATTACCGCCATCAATAATGATGTCGCCTTGCTCTAAGAATGGAAGAAGTGCATTAATCGTCACGTCAGTAGCGCTACCCGCTTTTACCAATAGAACAATCTTACGTGGACGCTTGATGCTCAACACGAAAGAAGCTAAATCCGCATGACCCACCACATTTGCATGTGAAGGTTCATTCTTCTTACATTCTTCAATAAAGTTCACCATTTTTTTAGGGTCGCGGTTGTATACCGCAATGGTGTAGCCGTGGTCGGCAATATTGAGGGCAAGATTTTGCCCCATCACAGCAAGGCCAACGAGGCCAATATCAGCATTTTTGGTGGTCATTTTCTTCTCTTTTGGAGTTGTTTAATGGATGTGATTTGGTGCTCGACCAAACCGACAGAGGCGAAATTATAAATCGGATTTGATAAGAAAGCCCGCTCAAAATCAGAATTTATACAAAATCAACAAATCAAGCACTATTTAACGCTTTTATGATGCTTGGCAAATGGCAAGATTTTGGCCATGTAGGTAAACGAATGGAAGATGGCTTTAAGCCTCTTGATAACCGAGTACTTTGTTTCGCGCGAAAGTGTGGCTGGCGTTAGCGTAAGTCGTCGTCGAAGGTGCGAATCATCAGTTACGCCCTTTGCTGATGACAGCAAGCATCGCGGCCTTTGGCTTAGTTCCGTTATTATTCTAAATAGGCCTCGGCTCTGAAGTTCTCCGCCCTTTGGCGATTGTTGTGATTGGTGGTTTGGTGAGCGCAACACTGCTCACACTGATTTTATTACCTATGCTTTATTTGCGCTTTGGACAAAGCAAAAGTAAAGATTAAGTTGGGATGGCATATTTTTCGGCATGCCTCCCAATTCATTCGAGCTAATTTCAGTATAATGAATTTCCATTTGTCATGAAGTCGCTATGAACAATATCAAACTCAGCAGTTTTATTGCCATTTTTGCACTTATCAGCTTGGTGTTAATTTTGCATATGGCGCCTACCTTGCTTATCGGCATGCTGATTTACTTGCTCACCAAAAGGTTGGGTGACAAGCTCAGCCTATCGATGCCAGAAAAGCTAGCGCGCATCTTAGCTGCCGCCCTGATTACCACGGTTCTTATTGGTGCCTTTGTCAGCGCAGTGATGTTTTTATCTAACACTTTAAGCAACGAGCAAAACTTAGCTGGATTAGCCGCCAAGCTTGGTGAGAGTGTTAACGATATTAAAAATTACTTACCGCCAACATTACTAAGCTATTTACCTGAGAGCATGCTTTCGCTTAATGGCTCTGTGGGTGATTTAATTAAAGAGCACACCCGCGAACTTGGGGTAGCAGGAAAAGAAAGTTTGCACACCTTCGCCCATATTCTAATCGCGGTTGTTGTGGCGCTAATGCTTTCAATGAGTTCATTTGCAGCGCTTGCCAAATCTCAACCTTTTGCCAAGGCTATGCGCGAACGTATCCAGTTACTTGGCAAAGCTTTTGAAAATATCGTCTTTGCGCAAATCAAAATTTCAGCAATTAACACTTTACTCACTGGGATTTTCTTACTCATTGTTTTGCCATATTTTGGCGTGAACTTGCCCTACAACAAAACTTTGGTCATTGTCACATTCTTTGCTGGCTTGCTCCCTGTTATTGGCAACCTCATTTCCAACACCATCATCACCGTTATCAGCATAGGTGTGTCATTAAAAGTGGCGATTGCGGCGTTGGTTTTTTTAGTGGGAATACATAAGCTTGAGTATTTTATAAATGCAAAAATAATAGGCATTAAAATTAATGCGGCCGCTTGGGAGCTTTTGCTTGCGCTTCTGGTGATGGAGTCGTTATTTGGAATCACGGGTTTGTTAATCGCTCCCATCCTTTACGCATACATCAAATCTGAGCTATTACTAGCCAAGTTGATTTAGGGATTTTGCAAATGGAACTACGCGCACAGGCACTCAATTGCCTTGCTCAAACTGATTTCTTAGATAAAACCCAAGCCGTAGCAGAGTTAGCCTCTGCTTGGGCATCTGGTAGCTGCGACATAGATACAAACATCGTATTTAATGCGCCAGACAATATTCCTGGTTTGCCAAACAAACCTGATTTAGTCAACCCCAAAGATGTCGCGCGCCGCAACATGCGTACCACTGAAGGCCGTGCGGTCATGATTCACGCCCTTGCCCATATTGAGTTTAATGCGATTAATTTAGCTTTAGATGCCATTTGGCGCTTTGCGGAGATGCCTCAAGACTATTACGCTGACTGGCTTAAAGTTGCGGTTGAAGAGGCATACCATTTCACTTTGCTTAACGAGCATCTCATCAAGCTAGGCTATATTTATGGCGACTTTGCTGCGCACAATAGCTTATGGGAAATGGCGACCCGAACCACGGATGACATCTTAGCGCGCATCGCTTTAGTGCCTCGCACAATGGAAGCGCGCGGGCTAGACGCTTCACCAGCTTTACGTTCAAAGGTGGCGCAAGTGGGTGATATGGAGGCTGCGGTAATTTTAGATATCATTCTGCGTGATGAAATTGGCCACGTTGCCATTGGTAATCGTTGGTTTAATTGGCTGTGTAAAGCGCGCGGTCTAGAGCCCATTAGCGCTTATGCTGATCTAGCAAAAAAATATGAAGCACCATCCCCGCGCAAGCCTTTTAATCATCAAGCAAGGCTAGCGGCTGGCTTTACCGAACAAGAGCTTGCTTGGCTAGAGAATGCATAAAAAACTCACCAGTACATTAGCACTGCATGATTTTCCCAATAGCTACCAAGTGGCTCGTAGTTTAAACCGTCAAATTCATTTTCATTTAGGCCCCACCAACTCAGGTAAAACCTACCAAGCCCTCCTCAAACTGCAAGCCGCTGAATCGGGCGTTTACCTCGCACCACTACGCTTGTTAGCGATGGAAATTCGCGACCGATTGATGGAAGCCGGCGTGCCTTGTAACTTGATTACTGGTGAAGAGCGGCAACTGATTCCAGGGGCAAAACATACTGCTTGCACGGTCGAAATGATGAATGCCAATCAATCTGTGGATGTGGCGATTATTGATGAAATTCAAATGCTACAAGATGAAGCCCGAGGCTATGCTTGGACAGCCGCATTAATAGGCGCACCAGCAAAAGAGGTGTTTGTATGTGGCGCAAATAGCGTCACTGAGCCGTGTGTTAGAGCCATTGAAGGACTAGGCGAACAATATGACATAACGTATTTGGAACGAAAAGCGCCTTTAGTACTTGAGCAGGAAAGCCTAAGCGGCAAAAATTACAAACGCGCCAATCTCAAAGGCAAGTTACAAAAAGGCGATGCAGTGATTGCCTTTACACGTAAGGATGTACTCACATTAAGCGCAAGATTTCGCCAATGGGGTCATGGTGTGGCATCAATTTATGGCGCATTATCCCCCGAAGTAAGGCGTACTGAATCCAAGCGCTTTTGTGAGGGTAATGCTGATATTTTGGTGGCAACAGATGCCATCGGAATGGGACTTAATTTGCCGATTCGTCGTGTGATTTTTTCTAGCATAGCTAAATTTGATGGGGTGGCTAGCCGCCCGATTAATGCCACTGAGGTAAGACAAATTGCAGGACGTGCTGGTCGATTTGGCATTTATGAAACAGGCTATGTGAGCGCGTTTGAGAATGATGAGCTAATCCATCTTGAAAACATGCTCACTACTTCTGATCTAGCTGACTTAGAAAAGCTACCCATCTCACCAAGCTTTTCACAGCTATCTGAGATCGCAGGCACACTGCATACCCATAAAATCAGCGAGGCCCTAGCTTACTTCGCTGAACGCATCAGCATCAATAGTGACTTATTTGAAATTGCGCCCTTGCACACACAATCCCAGCTCGCTTTTTTAGTCGATGAATATGCGCCTAAATTGAACTTAAAAGACAAGTTTATTTTTACCTGCGCACCGATTAGCTGGGATAAGCCACGCGAGCGTGATTACTATTTGAGCTGTTTAGATTGTGTAGCGAATAACCAAACGAAAACGCTACCAGATGATATTACTTGGCTAAATTCAACCAGCCCAAAACACTTAGAAGAAGCCGAAGAGTTGAGCAAAGATATAAGCCTTTACGCGTGGTTGGCGCATAAGTTTCCTCAGCATTTTTATCAATTAAATAAGTTGCCAGCTTTGAGAAACAAGGTAAGTCGATATATTGAAGCGGCTTTATTGGTTCAAGCAGGATACAAAGATACATCAAAAGAACTAATGTATCAGTTAGGGCAGACTTAGTATTTTCTGAATTGCCCGACCACTACACCAAAAATTTCCAAATGGCCTTGAGGGCGAATAGTTGGGAAGGCTCTATTGGCAGGATAAAGCACGAACTCTTTACCTTCGCGGCCTAAGGTTTTAAGGGTGTATTCATTGTCGACAATCGCCACTACAATATCGCCGATGTTAGCAGTTTGCTTTTTCTCAATTATCACAACGTCATCTTGAAAGATGCCTGCGTCTATCATCGAGTCTCCTTTAACGGTAATTAACACCGTGTCGGATGGACGCTCAATCAAGTAATCATCAATACTCAAGCTATCACTTCTGTCGCTTAATGCAGCAGATGCAAAGCCTGCTTGCACAGTGCTTTCAGCAAGCACACGCTCAAAGAAACGTCGGCCCGGCTTAAGTCTGCCATCTGGCGCGGATTCAATGAAGTTCAAAAGTTTTAAGCGAGCAACTAGCGCAGTCACGGCATTTTTAGACTTAAAGCCTAATAGTTGCGCAATGGCAGCGTAAGACGGCAAAATCTTTTGATCTGCATAATAGTCTTGAAGCTTGCCTAAGTAGTCGATGTCATTTGCCATAGACTTTAGAATACTGTACGAACGTACATGCGTCAAGCATTTCATTTACACAATTAAAAAGGGGCGAAGATATTCGCCCCTTTTGACTAGCAAACCAGCATCAGCTAAATAACGCCCAAGCCTTTTGTAGCGTGCTCCAAACACCATAAGTAATTGGAATTAGCACAGCAATCCATGCAATCACGGCAGTGACTGAGCCGCCACTTGCTCGTTCACCGCCTGCTTTAGAAGCTGGCGCCACCTGCTCATGTGCTAATTTCTTTTCCGCAGCTAATTCAGCATCTGTCATAAAGTATTTATCAGCCACTGGGCGCACCAACAAGTTAGCCACAAAGCCAATCACCAACATACCCGCTAACACATAGAAAATAGGTGAGTAGATTTGGTCAAACGGCACTTTAGCTTCAACTCGCATATCGTGCATGTAATTCACAATCACTGGGCCTAAAATGCCAGCTGTTGACCATGCGGTGAGTAATCTACCGTGAATCGCACCCACAAACTGCGTGCCGAACATATCCGCAAGATATGCTGGTACGGTTGCAAAACCGCCACCGTACATGGAAACAATGACACACAAAGCCGCACCAAAGATTGCCAATGACTTAATATCCGCACCATAGCTTGCTAATACGTAAAGCAAGGCACCCAACACAAAAAAGATGAAGTAGGTTTGTTTGCGGCCTAATTTATCTGAAGAGCTTGCCCATGCGATACGACCAAAAATGTTAAAAAGTGAGATTAAACCTACAAAACCTGCGGCAATTGCAGCCGCTGCAGCGGTTAATGCGTCATCCGCTTTAATGTCCGCAAACCCAATATCAGGCTGATGAATTAAAATGCCGCCAAAAGTTTCCTGTAACATAGGCGCAGCCGCTCCAATAATGCCGATACTAGCTGAAACGTTCATACAAAGGACTAGCCACAACAACCAAAACTGCGGTGTTTTATGCGCATTGTTAAGATGCACATGACGTGTCGCAATCATGCCATTGTTGGCTTTTGTTGCTGGCGGTGTCCAACCTGCTGGCTGCCAACCTGTTGGCGGCACACGGTATCCTAATGAGCCGCACAGCATGAAAATCGCGTAAGCCATAGCTAATACGACGAATGTTTGCCAAACGCCTACTTCAGTTGGCGTTGCAAAGTAACTCATCAACTTAGTTGCGATGGGTGAGCCCACTAAAGCCCCGCCACCGAAGCCCATAATCGCCAGGCCTGTCGCCATACCACGTCGATCTGGAAACCACTTAATCAAGGTAGAAACAGGTGAAATATAACCTAAGCCAAGCCCCACGCCGCCAATCACGCCTGAGCCTAACCACATCATCCAAAGTTGATGGGTATAAACACCAAGTGCTGAAATCAGCAAACCGCCTGCCCAACATAAAGTAGCTACAGAGCCAGCTTTGCGTGGACCTGATCGCTCCAGCCAACCACCCCATAGTGCTGCAGAACAGCCGAGCAATACAAAAAATAATGTGTACATCCAGCCCAAATCAAATTGAGTCCAATTACAGTCAGTCGCAAATAGAGCACGACCTGTGCCACTTAACTTTTCCGCAAACGAGGTCGCGCCTGCTGCACAGGCTTCCAAAGGCTTACCATCAGCACCCATCAATGCATTACCTAATGGCTTCCAAAATACTGAGAACCCATAAGCCATGCCGATGCATAAATGCACAGCTAAAGCAGCGGGTGGAATCAACCAACGATTGTAAGAAGAGGGCGCAATGATGCGCTCTTTTGAAAAGAAACTTGCCATATGATTACCTCTCGTTATTAGTTTTACTCAATTTTTATAAGTGAATTTGAGCTGAAGCTTTTTCGCTTCTTGAACAAGACTATATATGCAAGTTTAAAGTTTTACCACACCTTGATAGTGTCTACACTATTAACGATCGGCAATAGAGAATTAGTTAGAAGTATATCGGAGATGCGAAACCAAGTGATTTCAAGAAGGATGACGCTTGAAACAACTATAAGGCGTTTTTACGATTATTAGGAACTCTGCTCTTACTTTTTGGTTTAGCGCTATCCACTTCAGGTGAGTTGGCTTTTACAGTCTCAATTCGCTGTCGCTCAGCAATTTTCGCTTGCAAAGCTTCTAACTCATCCAACGTAATCAGGCGGTCACCATTTAAGTCTACAGCGCCAAAATGACGGGTCAACTGAGGCATCGTATCGTAAGCCTCTTCGAGAGAAATCGTACCGTCGTTATCTCTATCGGTTTGTGAGAAGCGCTCTTGTAAACGCTGATGCATCACTCGTCGACGCTCTTCAATTTGGACATGCGCTGGATCAACGGTTCGTGAATACTCATCTAATGAGCGTCTCAAGCGAATGTTGTCGTCAATATTGACCCCAACTGGATCATTCGAGGATTTTGAGTTTGAAATATCTGCCTGTGATGACTTAGAAGCATCATCATTAACCGCTTGATTATCACGAGGAGCCGCCATCATGACTTCAGCACTTGAAAAAAAAGCCAAACCAAAGGCAAGACGTGACATTAAAATTATGCGTTTTAGTTTGGCAAACACTAACCCGCTGAATTGCAAGGTCTTAAAGCAAGCATTGAAGTTTTGTTTAATTAACATGCATCCTTAACCGTATCAACAATAACAACGAAGTTATGACCTAATTGATGATTGCTAGTTCAAAGTAACTTGGAAAATCATCATGCTATACGAATGTAAATCTAATATTTCACAAAAAAGCTTTTTGTAAAAAAATGTAACACATTAAATATATAAAATAGCGGCAAGCAAACCGTATAATACGCATAGAATAAATCAGCAGGCCAACGGAGCGAATCTTAAATGAGCACATCACCACAACAAGCTAACATCAAAAAAATCTTGATGGTCGACGATGACGTACGGATGCGTGAATTATTGCAGCGCTACCTTACAGAACAGGGCTTTAATATTAGAACTGTAGCAGATTCTACGGAAATGGATAGCGTGCTTTCTAAAGAGCATATCGACCTATTGGTTCTCGATCTGATGTTGCCAGGCGAGGATGGATTAGCTATTTGTCGTCGCATACGCTCCAACGGAAGCGCGATGCCTATCATCATGCTTACCGCACGTGGTGATGAGGTAGATCGTATTATCGGTTTAGAAATGGGCGCTGATGACTACCTACCAAAACCGTTTAACCCTCGCGAATTACTGGCTCGCATCAACGCCATCATGCGCAGACAGGTTCGGGCTGAACCAAGCGCACCAGGACATTTGACTGGTAGTCTGGCATTTGGCGACTTTTTATTCGACCCATCAACTCGCAGCTTAAGCAAAAACGGCGAAAACATTACCATCACTAGCGGCGAATACGCGCTGCTCAAAGTGTTTATTGATCATCCAAGACAACCACTTTCACGCGATCGACTGATGCAACTTGCGCGTGGTCGAGAGCTTGATGTCTTTGACCGAAGTATCGATGTCCAAGTATCTCGCTTACGTCGATTAATTGAAGCAGACCCAGCCCATCCTCGCTACCTGCAAACTATGTGGGGCTTTGGTTATGTGTTTGTGCCAGATGGTGAAGCTGGCAAACATTAACATGGTGTTTTAACTCAACTGACCGCCAAAAAAATTGAAGTTTCTTCCACGCACTCTCTTAGCCCGCCTGATGCTACTTATCGCCATTTTGTTGTCGATAGGGCAATTTGCTGCGCTACAACTATTTGATTATTTTGAGCGAGAACCAAGGGCGAACGCCGCAGCTTTGCAAGCGATTACCATCGTCAACTACACCAAAGCCTCATTATTAGCTGCCCATGAAAACAGAAGAATTGCTTTGCTGTCCGACCTTTCTGGTCGAGAAGGTGTTCGTATTTATGCAGCAGATATTTTGGAAGAAATTGAACCCCTACCAAAAGATCCCTTCATTCAAATTTTAGCTAAAAAAATTCGCAACACTTTAGGAAGCGACACCATTGTCGCTATTAACCACTTTGGTGTGCCTGGCCTTTGGATTAGTTTCAATATCGGTCAAGATGATTACTGGGTTATCATCCCTCGATTACAAGCTGAACGGCACTTTCCTTGGCAATGGCTAAACTGGGGGGGCTTAGTGATTTTCCTATCACTCATCGGCGCGTATATGACGGCCATCAGAATAAACAAACCACTTAAACTATTAGTCACTGCCGCTGACCGAATCCGAAATGGACTTAGCCCAATTCAACTCCCAGAAGAAGGCGTAGAGGAACTTCGTGCAGTGAGCCACACTTTTAACCAAATGACCGAGTCATTAGCTTTACTGGACTCCGAAAGAACACTTTTGCTCGCAGGCGTTTCACACGATCTTCGAACGCCACTAGCACGACTTCGCCTTGCTATTGAAATGCTCCCAGATGAAGCATGTAATGCTTACAAAGATGGCATGATTCAAGACATCACAGACATGGATGGCATTATTAATCAATTCTTGGATTTTGTGCGCGGGGTGGAAGGCGAACCAACGCAAATGCTGGACCTCAATGTCTTGCTTCAATCTCTTTGCGATAGACACATTCGTGCAGGCAGAAAAATAGCGATATCTTTAGCCCCTACCCATTTGATCGCACTGCGCCCACTCGCCATGCAAAGACTTTTGGGCAATTTGATTGATAACGCGTTTAACTATGGAAAAGGCGAAGTAATCGTCACCACCAAAATTGAAGCAGAGAATATCTTAGTCAGCGTATTAGATAACGGCCCAGGCATTCCAGAAAAGCAAAAATCGCGACTATTACGTCCTTTTGAACGCCTTGATACAGCGCGTGGCAACACAAAAGGCAGCGGCTTAGGTTTAGCGATTTGCGACCGCATCACCAAATTGCATAGAGGAAAGCTTGATTTACTAAACCGCGAAGAAGGCGGCTTGGAAGTTAGGCTGACACTACCACTTAATTAAAACTATTTAATTCAGGCTAGGCTCAAACCAAGCCAGCTTTTCACGCAACTTCACCACATGCCCCACAATTATCAAGCATGGCGGCTTAAGTTCAGCTTCGACCACTTTACTTGCCAAAGTACTTAAATCCGCTACTACGACTCTTTGTTTAGGAGTTGTCCCTTGCTGAACAACTGCTGCCGGCATGCCAGCCTCTAGGCCATGTGAAATCAATTGGGCGCATATCTGCTCTAAGCCTACTAATCCCATATAAATCACCACGGTTTGATTAGGGCGCACCAAGGCAGGCCAGTCTAACTCAACGACGTTCGGCTGACCTTCTTTAGCCTTGAAATGCCCAGTAGTAAAAATACACGACTGCGCATAATCACGATGGGTTAGCGGAATCCCCGCGTAACAAGAAACGCCGTTGGCCGCACTAATGCCTGGCACTACCTGGAAGGGCACACCATTTTCCATCAGCGTTTCAATTTCTTCACCGCCTCGCCCAAAAATAAACGGGTCGCCACCTTTTAGACGGAGCACGCGCTTGCCTTCTTTGGCGAGCTTCACCAAAAGCTGATTAATTTCTTCTTGTGGCAAGGTATGTTGGTCGCGGGCCTTGCCCACATTAATCAGCTCCGCATCTCGCCTCACTAGCTCCATCACCTCTTTACTCACTAATTTGTCATAGACACAAACATCGCATTGCTGCATGAGCCGTAAAGCACGAAAAGTTAGCAAATCTGGGTCACCTGGACCGCCACCCACTAAATAAACTTCACCATGTTGCGCATCGCTATCATCGGATTCAATCGCGTTTGCCAGTGCTAATTTAGCCGCGCTTTCTTGACCAGAAAACATCAGCTCAGGGATTGGGCCTTGAAAGGTTTTTTCCCAAAAAATTCGGCGCGATTGCGTATCAGCAAACTTGGCTTTTACGGCATCGCGAAAATCTCTCGCTAGATAGGCAAGGCGGCCATAAGAAGCTGGAATCATGGTTTCAAGCTTGGCGCGCATCAACCTCGCCAATACAGGCGCTGCGCCGTTACTTGAAATGGCAATCACCACTGGTGATCGGTCAACAATGGAAGGCATGGTAAAAGTACAAAGCGCTGGCGAATCCACCACATTGACGGGGATATTTTGGGCTTTCGCAGCATCAGAAACCGCAGTATTCACCTCCTCATCATCGGTGGCGGCAATCACTATAGTCGCACCTGGTAATTGACTAGGCTCAAAACTCGCTTGCGTATACAAGATGGTGCCAGCAAGGACCAGCGCTTGAAGCGCATCACAAAGGTCAGGCGAGATAACCTCAACCGCCGCATCGGCTTTAAGCAACATCGCGACTTTACGTGTCGCCACATCGCCACCGCCAATCACGACACAGCGCGCGGCTTTAATTCTCATAAAAATTGGTAAAGATTCCATGCCCTTATTTTACCCTTGAATTTAGTGACACTTATTTAAAATTGTTTCCTGCTATTACAGCAGTCCACTTTTTGCTAGAATCCATGCGATTAGAGCCCAAAAGGGCTTAGCGATTGATTAAAAATTAACTCATTTTTAATAAAGGCGAATAACTTTGCTACTTTGGTTTGTA
>Ga0070374_10000578_pt1 | contig 14990 bp, 11 predicted proteins | sample LauGreSuBDMM15SN_2_FD_66374 | JGI IMG/M metagenome (GOLD analysis project Ga0070374, IMG submission 66374) | Freshwater lake microbial communities from Lake Michigan, USA - Su13.BD.MM15.SN (version 4) (version 4) | ecosystem: Environmental > Aquatic > Freshwater > Lake | place: Lake Michigan...
CGCAAATACATGGGTTTTTTTAAACCCAATGCCAATACCTGTTGAACATTTTTTCTGGCTTCATCTTTTGCGTTCAATGGAACTGAATCTTCCAAGTCAAAAATCATCGCATCTGCTGCACCGAGTTGTGCCTTTGTCAACAATTCAATTCGACTTCCAGGTGCAAACAACAAAGTTCGATGCATTTTTATTGCTGGGGATGTCATGATTTATTGACCCTTCCAAATGGCTAGACGTTTTTCTAGAAATGCCTGCGGGCCTTCTTTTGAATCTTCGGTTGTATAAAGAAAAGCTGCCATGTCTTGCTCTAATCGCAGACCATCAGCAAGCGTCAAATCTGCGCCGCGATGAATCGCTGCTTTGGCCGAGCGCACAGCAACAGGCGCATTGGCAGCCATCATCTCTGCCAACTTCAAAGCTTGTTCGATCAATTCGTTTTGAGGCACCACGTATTGAACCAATCCAATCGATAAAGCTTCGCTCGCTGAAACGGTACGCCCCGTCAAAATCATGTCCAATGCACGCGCAGTGCCAATGCGCCTAGATAAACGTTGAGTACCGCCATTGCCTGGGATCAAACCTCGCTTGACTTCACCAAATGCAAAACTCGATTTATCTGCAGCAAAAGCAAAATCGCACAACAAGGTCAATTCAACACCACCACCAATTGCAAGGCCATTGACTGCAGCAATAATGGGTTTATCAAATGCAGCGATGCCTTCGCCTTGTTCCCAACGAAAGCGTTTCATTTCTGCAATGGGAATATTTGCATTCATCGAAGAAAACTCACGCAAGTCCATTCCTGCTGAAAATGCTTTCTCGCCCTCGCCTGTCAAGATCACTGCACCGACTTGCGAGTCACGTCTGAGTTCATCCAATGCTGTGCGCAGTTCGCCACGCATTTTCATGTTGATGGCATTCATGGCTTCGGGGCGATTGAGTGTCAAGATGGCGACACGTCCGCGAAGTTCTTGCTTGATTGTTTCAAAAGTTGGAATGTTCATGGCAGTTACTTTTTTTTAATTGAATGTAGAATAACTCAAACACGCCCGTCTCTGTGTAGCGTGCCTCTCAACACACACTATGAACTTCGGAAATACTAGCGATCAGGAGCTCATGCTCCAATCTGTACAAACATTGCTTGGCGACGTTTGCACCATGGAATACGCTGCTAAATGCGATCTTAACCATACCCCACCTCGAGAAGCCTTCAACGCCATGGCGCAAAATGGCTGGCTGGGGCTCATTGCCCCCGAGTCATTTGGAGGCGCGGCCGGCTCACCCACCGATTTGGCCTTGCTTCTTGAAGAGACAGGCCATCATTTTGAAGAACTCGGGCTGTGGCTTTTCAGAAATTTCACTTATGGTTGTTATGCGGTGCTCAAGCACGGCACCGAAGAGCAAAAGCAACGCATCGTGCCTCGCACCGCAAAGGGTGAACTTTCTTTTGCATTTGCATTGTCTGAACCCGATTCAGGCTCGGACGCTGCAGCGCTCAGAACCCGCGCAGTTGCCGACGGCGATGGATTCATCATCAATGGTCGCAAACAGTGGACATCGGGAATGGATATCTCGGACTATGTGTTGCTGGCCCTTCGCACCAATGACTTGGGCAAAAAACAATTAGGCATTAGTACTTTTTTGGTCGACACCAAACTCCCCGGCATCGAAGTTCGCAAGATCCCAACATTGGGTCAACACTCTATTGGAACCACTGAAGTCACTTTTACCGACGTGCGCGTCTCCAATACAGCGGTGCTGGGTCAACTCGATCACGGCTGGGCTGTTTGCGAAGACACTTTGCGTTATGAACGCCTTTGTTTGTCTGCGGTGCGCATTGGAGCGGCGCGCCGCGCATTCGAATACGCGTTGGATTACGCAAAAACACGCCATCAATTTGGCAAGCCAATTAGCAGCTTTCAAGTTACGCAACACAAATTTGCAGACATGAAAGTGATGCTAGACACCTCATTCACCATGATCCGCCGGTATGCGTGGCTCATGGAAAACGGCAAAGCAGAACGCGCTGATACAGCCGTCATCAAGTATTACGTCGGAGAGTCATACAAAACAATTTCAGACATGTGTTTGCAAATATTGGGCGGCTATGGATACAGCATGGAATACCCGATGCAACGTTTCTTTAGAGATTCACGTCTTGCAACCATCGGTGGCGGCACTTCAGAAATTCAAAAAAATATCATTGCATCCACATTAGGGATTTGAATTTTTATGCAAAAAACTCGCTCATGACAAAGGGCACAATGATTCGAACAGCGCGGCTGAAATTGCCATAAAACCATGATTTCGCGCGCTTCAAACAGTGATGGCTATCAAAAGCAATACGAGTTGCTACCAACGATTGATTACTCACTTCATGACCAAGCGCTCTCTTGCTTGAACGACGTCAAAGAGATAGAAAAATTTCCACTGTCCAAGTGGTTAAAGCACGAAAATTATGCCCATCGCATTGACATTGCTTTGTCGTCGCGTGCACCTCAAGAGACGGCCATTTATTTTGTTCCCAATGGCGATATACAAGCAAAAGCCGTCGAAGTTTCATTCCAAACACTCAGGCAGTGGATTCAAAAAACTGCGCAATTGATTCTTGCAAATAGCAATCATGACAAGCCAGTGATTGCAGTGCTGATGCCTGCAATTCCAGAAATCTATCCAGCCATACTGGGTGCAATGCAAGTGGGCACAGTCTTTCCTATCAATTGGATGCTTGAGCCGCAACATTTATTGCATCTCTTAATCGAGTCCCAATCAACGCACGTGATCACGCTGGGTCCAACGCCGGGTTTTCGCATTTGGGAAACGTTTCAAAGTATTCAAGATCAATTGCCCAAAGATCTTGGCATCTGGACAATACCTGGCATCGATGGAACCCGCATTGCAAGCAACGATTGGAAAACTCAAATCGACGCATTGCCAACCCAGCCAAACCTCAACGTAGATTGGCAACCTGGTGAATCCATCGGCGCATACATTCATTCAGGTGGCACCACAGGCGTTCCTAAAATTGTAAAAATAACGCACCGCAACATGTCTTTTAGACATTGGACTTTGCAACTCGCCTACAAAGGCACTCCTGGTGAAATTATTTTTCACGACACCCCTTTGTTTCATGTGGGTGGATTACTGGGGCGATGCCTGCCCGCTCTTGCAAGTGGTGCCAGTGTATTGATACCGAGCTTGTTAGGTGCACGCGATAAATCGTACATTTCCAATTATTGGAAATTCGTTGAGAAATACAAACTCACACGACTCTCGGGTGTACCCACCACCTTAGCCGTTTTATCCAAATCGCCCCCTGTTGGTATTGATTTGAGTTCGCTCAAACCCTACTTTGTAACAGGCTCAACCGCAATGCCAATTGCAGTGCGCGAAGAGTTCGAGCGCGTTTGCGGTGTGCGTGTTCTCAATTCGTATGGCATGACCGAGAACGCATCGAGTATCGCCATTGACCCCCGCGATGGTCCATCCAAAGAAGGCGGCTCAGGCATCCGATTACCCTACACCGATGTGCGTGCGGTTGAACTCGATAAACATCATAAAGAAATCAGGCAATGTGGTCCTGAAGAAATTGGCATGTTGGTGATTCGAAGTCCTGGATTAACACCTGGATACCTCAACCCTGAACACAATACCAACTCATGGACGCAAGACGGTTGGTTGATTACGGGTGACTTAGGAAGAATTGACGACGACGGATATGTTTTTGTAACGGGCCGATTGAAAGATGTGATTATTCGCGGAGGACACAACATCGACCCTGGCTTGATTGAAGAGCCGCTTGTTCAATCAAAAGATGTAATGTTGGTTGCCGCTGTTGGCAAACCCGATGCGCATGCGGGAGAGTTACCCATTGCTTATGTTCAACTCGCCCAAGACTCAAAAGCAACGAGTGCTGATTTACTGCAATTTTTGGAGTCTCGAATTTCTGAGCGTGCGGCTATGCCAAAAGAAATACATATTCTTGAAAAAATGCCATTAACAGATATTGGCAAGCCCATGAAAGTGAAGCTGCGTGAAATGACGATGGTGAGAGAATTTACTCGATTGATTGAAAATGTCATTGAAAATTTAAAAATCAATCATCCAGATTCAATCGAAGTCATCATCTCACCCGATACAGCAAGAGGCACTTTGATCCAAATTAAACTGGGCCAAGTTGATCCAGCCAAGCAAGATTTAATTCACACACAAATCCATCAACTCATGGGCCAGTTTGCTTACGCTTACGAAATGATTTAATCCAAGCTGATGCCTGCTGCTTTTGAAACTTCATTCCATTTTTTAAAGTCAGCCGCAATCATCTGACCAAATTCTTCGCTCGAATTGGGTTTAGCATCGCCACCCATTTTTCGCATCGCACTGACGTACTCGGGCATTTTTAAAATTTCGTTGAATGCACTTTCGAGTCGCTTCACCATTGCAGGTGGTGTTCCTGCTGGAACTGCTGCACCCGTCCAGTTGCGCAAAACAATGTCAGGGTAACCCACTTCAATAAAGGTAGGGACATTGGGCAAATCGAGTGCGCGTGTAACGCCTGTCACGGCCAATGCTTTGAGCTTTCCTTCTCGAATTTGACCAATTGATGCGGACAAATCGGTCATGGCAAACTGAACTTGTCCACTCAAAACAGCCATACTCATTTCTGCACCGCTGCGATAGGGAACGTGAACCATATTGAGCTGCGCTTTAGTTTGAAGCAATTCACCCAACAGATGTGCAGAATTACCGATGCCGGCAGAGCCGTAAGAAATTTTTCCAGGATTGGCACGCGCATAGGTCACAAATTCTTGAACTGTATTGGCTGGAAAAGATGTGCCTGCCACCATCACAGAACAAATATCTGACGTTTGAACAATCGGTGCAAATGATTTGACTGGATCGTAGCCAGGATTTTTCATCGTTGCGGGTGCAATCGCATAGGTGGAAACATTTCCAACCAGAATGGTCCTGCCATCAGGCGGAGAGTTAGCAACAAAACGTGCGCCGATGGCACTGCCCGCACCTGGTTTGTTTTCAACGATCACAGTTTGTTTAAGTATCGTTTGTAAGTGCGTTGACACCAATCGTGCAACCACGTCAGTGGGGCCACCCGGACCGTAGGGAATGATCAACTTAATCACACCTGGCGTTTGAGCCATCAACAAAGTGGGGCTTAAAGTAAAAGCGCCAACTGCGCCGATAAACTGTCGTTTTGAAAGTGCTATGGACTTGAATGTTTGCTTCATAGATGTCTCCTGATAAGTTTTAAATTAGTATAGGCACTAATGCGATAAAAAGTAAAGCCTTTGATGAAATGAAGCACCCATATCTTTTTTCGCGGTGGGAGCAAAGCATCAGCTCTTCTATTGCGGGCCTCATTCAATAGAGATATATTTAGCCGATCAATATCTAACGAGCAGTTATTTTATGGATTTCACTTTTCCCGAAGAACTGGTCTTGCTGCGTGAAACCGTTAAACGCTATGTCGACAAAGAGCTACGACCGCTCGAAAAAGGAATTGAAGAAGCAGGCAAGGCAGACCCAGAGGTGCTTCGCTTGTTGCGCCTCAAAGCCGCCAAGGTCGGCATTTATGCACACAACTTGCCAACAGAAATTGGTGGTGGTGGTTTGAACTGCTTAGGGCAAGTGGTTGTTGCAGAAGAATTAGGTCGCACCACCATGCCGCTGAGTCGGTCGGCGGGTTACCTACCTGTATTGCTGGCTTACTGCAATTCACAACAACAATCTTGGTTTGTTGATCCATTGGTAAGTGGTGAAAAATTTGTCACCTATGCCGTGACCGAACCCGATGCGGGGTCGGACGTGGGTTCAACAAAAACGCGCGCAAGCAAAGTGAACGATGGCTGGGTTCTGAACGGAGGCAAATGTTTTGTCTCTAATGTCGATATCGCCGATTGGGTAATCGTCGTGGCAGTGACCGATGCCCAAGCGGCTATCAACAATCGATTCACGCTGTTCATTGTTGAAAAATCCAATTCTGGTTTTCACTTCATTCGAAACATCCGGAAAATTGGATGGCACGGCGCAGAGTTTTGCCAATTTTCATTGGATGACTGTCATGTGAGCGATGACTGCATCATTGGCGAAGTCAATGGTGGCTTTGAACTCATCATGCTCGCCATTAACCTAACGCGCATTCATTTGGGTGGCATTTATGTGGGCATGGGACTTGAATTGCGAGACCTCGCCATTGCTTATGCAAAGCAAAGAAAAACTTTTGGCAAACGACTCGGAGACCATCAAGCGATTCAATTCATGCTCGCTGACATCGATTGCGAACTCGAAGCCTGTCGACTCTTGGTTTACGCGGCGGCCGATGCTTACGACAAAGGCCATTCAGACATGCGTATCGCCGCGTCGCGAGCCAAATTAATGGGCAGTGAAATGGCATTTAGAACAGCCGATCGCGTATTGCAAATTTTCGGAGCAGCAGGCGTGAGTTGTGATTACCCCATTGAGCGCATGTTTCGTGACTCCCGTGCTTTTCGAATTGGCGAAGGCACATCGGAGATTCAGCGCACACAAATTGCGCGCCACTTACTGCGATAATGAGCAAGTTTTATCGCAACCTTGCGCATTATGAATACCACCACTGGCCTTCTTCTCACCATCGATGACGGTTTGTTAACGCTCACCATTGATCGTCCGCATGCTGCCAATGCCATTGATTCAAGCGTTGCGCAAAGCTTGGCATACTTGATTCAAAAGGCGCAACAAGACTCTTCAATTTATGCGGTTTTGTTAACAGGAACAGGCAATCGTGCCTTTTGCGCAGGTCGCGATACCAAAGTACCTGCGGGTGAAGACCCCGTCCAACTCGACATGCAACGTCGCAACGAGCTCTGGACGTACACAGACGCCTTGCTCACATTAGATAAGCCCTTGATCGTTGCTGCTAACGCAAGCGCCATTGGTGCAGGTTTTATGTTGTGCTTGCATGCCGATCAAGTTGTATCTGTTCCAAATGCAGTCTTTTCATTGCCAGAAATAAACATTGGCATATCGTCATGGTTGGGACATTGTTTGGTCGCCGAAATAGCGGGCAATGCACTGGCCAACGACATGTCAATCACAGGTCGAAAAGTGGATGCCAACGAAGCATTGTCCAAAGGGTTGATTCACGCCATTGTTCCAGCATCAACACTGCAAGCAGACGCCGTAGCGCGAGCACGTGCGCTGATTGAGAAACCACGCCATACATTTCGCGATATCAAACAATGGATTTTAAAAAGACGCCAGCAGTCGGTTGACATCGCGCGTCAGCGGCATCAACTCAACAATCAGGCTTGAATGATGCTGCTCGGCCAAAAATAGCTGGCAGGTTGAGGCATTGGTTTTTGGCCGACTGATTCATTGCGCCAAACCAAGTCAATGACCTGAGACATGCCCTCTCCAGATATTTGAGGTATGCCTTGACGTTGCAAATTTTGTAATGCGTTGAGCGCAGCAGGGGCTTCAGCACCTAAATGTTTGAGTGCAATCTCGATGGCTTGTGCTTGATTGCCAGTGTCCAACAGCCAACGCCAAGCGTCAGCCCAGGCGCTTTGAAATCCCTTCGCCAATTGAGGATGCGCCTCAGCCCATTCGCTTCGGGCAGCAACCACAGGGCCGGGGTAACTAGGGAAAGCTTGACGTGTAGTCGTCAGACGGACAAAGCCATCATTGACCAAGGCTTTATCCAATGGTGGATTGATGAAGCTGGCCATCAGTTCACCGCTGCGCAATGCTTGAACGCGTTGCTGACTGTCACCGACTTCCACCAATTGGTAATCGTTGGATGTCCATCCCAAAGAGGACAACAACTGAACCAGCAACAATGCATAACCACTTCGGGCACCATCAACGGCTATTCGATGGCCTTTGAGTTGTTCAATATTTTGAATGCTAGGCGAAGCCACAAGCGCCACATCTGGGGGGTGTGACTGAGCGGCCAGCACACACAGCTTAGTGCCATTCAAGCCTGCACGAACCACATGGTCAGGCAGTTGTAACCCAACATCAAATTGTCCCTCGCGCAAGCCTTGCATTTGCGCTGTTGAAGCGCCTGTGTGCGTAATACTGCATTGCACACCATGCGCTTCAAAAAAGCCTTGGCTTTCAGCAACAAACAAAGCCCAGACTGGAAAGCCTCCAGAAATATAGGCAAGTCGAAGGGCAGGATTTGGTGAAGGGTTCACAGTTCAGTCTAATTTGGTGCCACTGGCCTTCATGACTTCGCCAAGTGTGATTGCTTCTTCTTGGATGAATTTGTCAAACGCGGCGGGCTTCATTTTGAAAGACAATGCACCCAGTTTCTCAAATCGCTCACGCACATCAGGCAAGTCCACAATGGCATTGATTTCATCGTTCATTTTGTCCAAAATTGCTTTGGGTGTTTGTGCTGCGGCCAACATGCCAATCCAGAAATTGAATTGACCTTGTGGGTAGCCCTCTTCTGTCATGGTGGGAATGTTGGGAAAAGCCACAGCACGTTTTTCGGAGCTTACGGCCAATGGCACCACCTTGCCTTCGCGGATCATGGTAACGCTAGAAATAAGCGGTGCAAACACGTAATCGACGTTGTTACCTGCAACGTCAACCAACATCTGTGGCGTCCCTTTGTAAGGTACGTGGTTACCTTTGAGTTTCAAACCCACTACAAATTTTTCCGCATTGACATGGGCTGCACTGCCTACGCCTGCACTGGCGTAGTTCAACCCGTTTGGCGTTGCTCTTACTTTTTCGACCAACTCTTTGACAGTCTTCACGCCCAGGCCTGGCGCTGCCACTAACGCACTGGGCAAAGTACCCAGCGGACTGACGCCTGCCAAGTCTTTCAATTGGTAATTGAGCTTGCTGTACAGAACCGGATTGACCACGTGACCCGTTGAAACCACCACAAACGTATATCCGTCTGGTGTCGACTTGGCAACCGCGGAGGTGCCAATGGTGCCACCTGCACCCACGCGGTTTTCGACCACCACAGTTTGACCAAGACGGGGACCTAACTTTTCACCGATGACACGCGCCATGATGTCAGTGGCACTGCCTGCTGTAAATGGCACCACAAATGTAATTTGTTTATTTGGCCAAGCTTGCGCTTGAGCGGAAAAAGACGCGCTCAAGGCGATCGCGCCGATGAGTGCTGAAACTTTAAAATTGATGACACTTTTTGATTTTTTCATGGTTGTCTCCTTTGAATGGTTGTTTAAAAACTGCGCCTAAACTTGCTCTTCGCATGCAACTCAACAGTGGTGTTTCCACCGCGAAACTTTACTTCACTCACAAAGCGCAGCGCCCATCTCACGCCTTCTAAATCCAAGTTTAGTTTTCTGAGATTCAACCACAAAACCTCGGGCACTAGGCATGCTCATTTCTAAAACCCGACGACTTGCTCGCCATGAAGGACTGGTGAAGGACAAGAACATGAGTAGCAGAAAACAAAAAAGCCCCTTGCGGGGCTAAATTGTTGATTCCATTGAGAAATATTGGAGGCGCGGGCCGGAGTCGAACCGACCTACACGGATTTGCAATCCGGTGCATAACCGCTTTGCTACCGCGCCATTTGAATGACAAAAAAGGGAAGCTGTTGCTTCCCTAATTTGCTGAAAGATGTTGGTTCAGCTTTCAATGTTTGGAGCGGGATAAGAGGCTCGAACTCTCGACCTATACCTTGGCAAGGTATCGCTCTACCAACTGAGCTAATCCCGCATTTGCAATCAACTCAGCATTCTATGCCAGTTTATTTGCGAAATACGAATTGTAACGCAATTATTGGGAGAATTTAAAGCCCCCCAAAAAATTTGCTCAATGCTTGATGGCGCCCGTCTTGACATCCGACTTTGCCTCTGAAACGACAGGCGTTTCGACCGCAGCCAGCTCTTCTTCTGGCAAGGCTTGAGGCATCTTTTCAAGGGCCAGTTCAAGCACTTTGTCGATCCACTTCACGGGCACAATTTCCAGGCCATTTTTGACATTTTCTGGAATGTCTTGCAGGTCTTTCAGGTTGTCCTCTGGAATTAACACAGTTTTGATGCCGCCGCGCAAAGCTGCCAACAGTTTTTCTTTCAAACCACCAATGGCTGTGACTTCGCCGCGCAATGTGATCTCGCCCGTCATGGCCACATCGGCACGCACAGGAATACCCGTCATGGCAGACACCATGGCGGTGGTCATGGCAGCGCCAGCACTGGGGCCATCTTTGGGTGTAGTCCCATCAGGCACGTGAATGTGCAAATCTTTTTTCTCAAAAATATCGTCTTTGATACCCAACATGCGGGAACGGCTTCGCACCACGGTGCGAGCGGCTTCGACCGATTCTTTCATGACATCGCCTAAAGAACCTGTGCGCGTAATCACGCCTTTACCTGGCATGAGTGCGGCCTCAATGGTGAGTAAATCGCCGCCCACTTCGGTCCAAGCCAAGCCAACCACTTGACCCACTTGGTTGGTCGCTTCAGCGCGACCATAGGTGTACTTCTGCACGCCCAAGAAGTCGTTCAAGTTGTCGGGGGTTACCAGCACAGGCGCTGTCATTTGTTTGAGCAACAAACTCTTGACCACTTTGCGGCAAATTTTAGACAACTCACGCTCGAGTGATCGCACACCAGCTTCACGCGTGTAGTAGCGAACCACATCGCGCACGGCAGTATCGCTGATGTTGAGCTCTTCAACCTTCACACCATTGTTTTTGAGCTGCTTGGGCAACAAGTATTTAATGGCAATGCTGGTTTTTTCGTCTTCTGTGTAGCCAGACAAACGAATGACTTCCATGCGATCTAACAACGCAGAGGGGATGTTCATGGAGTTGGATGTGGCCACGAACATGACGTCGCTCAAATCAAAATCGACTTCAACATAGTGATCGCCGAAGGTGTGGTTTTGTTCGGGGTCTAAGACCTCGAGCAATGCGCTGGAGGGATCGCCGCGAAAGTCGGTGCCCAGCTTGTCAATTTCGTCTAACAAAAACAAAGGATTGCGGGTACCCACCTTGGTGAGGCTTTGCAAGACCTTGCCAGGCATGGCGCCAATGTAGGTGCGGCGGTGTCCGCGAATTTCTGCTTCATCGCGCATACCGCCTAAGGCCATGCGCACATATTTGCGGCCCGTGGCTTTGGCAATGGATTGGCCCAAGGATGTTTTGCCAACACCAGGTGGCCCTACCAAACAGAGAATAGGCGCCTTCACTTTGTCAACGCGCTGCTGCACCGCCAAGTATTCCATGATGCGGTCTTTGACTTTTTCAAGGCCGTAGTGGTCTTCGTTCAAAACACCTTCGGCATTGCCCAAGTCGTGTTTGATTTTGGTTTTCTTGCTCCATGGCAAACCGGTCAGCACTTCAATGTAGTTGCGCACCACTGAAGCTTCAGCTGACATGGGTGACATGAGCTTGAGTTTCTTCAATTCAGCATCGGCCTTTTTGCGCGCTTCAGCGGGCATTTTGGCTGCTTTGATTTTCTTTTCGATCTCTTCGATGTCGGCACCCTCTTCGCCTTCACCAAGTTCTTTTTGAATGGCCTTCACTTGCTCGTTCAAATAGAAATCGCGCTGATTCTTTTCCATCTGGCGCTTCACGCGGCCACGAATTTTTTTGTCAACATTGAGAATGTCAACTTCCCGCTCGAGTTGGGTGAACAAGTTTTCGAGGCGATCGCGAATGCTGGCCAAGTCAAGAACCACTTGCTTGTTTTCCAACTTCAAGGGCAGGTGTGCCGCAATGGTGTCGGCCAATCGACCGGGTTCATCGATGCTGGAAATGGATGTGAGTATTTCGGGCGGAATCTTTTTGTTCAGTTTGACGTACTGATCAAACTGCTGCATGACAGCACGGCGCAGCGCTTCAATTTCACTGCTTTGTTCTGCCTTTTCAGCGGCAATTGCAATTGGCAAGACAGTAGCCACAAAATGCGCTTCACCATCGGTGATGGTTTTGACTTTGGCGCGCTGTTGACCTTCAACCAAAACCTTGACAGTGCCATCAGGCAACTTGAGCATTTGCAAGATGGTGGACACGCAACCGACTTCAAACATGTCGGTGGCCTCAGGCTCATCTTTGGCAGCCGTTTTTTGCGCCACCAGCATGATGCGGCGATCGGTGAGCATGGCGCTTTCAAGCGCTTTGATGCTTTTGGGACGCCCCACAAAGAGTGGGATGACCATGTGCGGAAAGACCACCACGTCGCGCAGCGGCAACATGGGCAGGTCGAGTAATTCGGCGGGCAGTGGGGTGTGTCCAGACATGAGATTCCCTAGGTTATTGGGGATAGATGGCCCCTGTTTTGCCGATTTCAAGCCTTGAAAGAGTAGGGTTTTTCATCGGGGTCAGGGGGTGGGCTGGAGAATATTCAAGCTTGCTTGGCCGACTCTCGGTAGACCAACAAAGGAACGTGATTGTCTTCAATGGTGGACGCATCGACCACCACTTTCTCGACATTGCTTGCATTGGGCAAATCAAACATGGTGTCGATGAGGGCCTGCTCCAAAATGGAACGCAACCCCCTTGCGCCGGTCTTGCGTGCCAAGGCCTTCTTGGCGATGGCATGCAGGGCTTCCGGTCTGATTTCGAGGTCAACACCTTCCATATTGAGCAGCTGGCCAAATTGTTTGACCAAGGCATTTTTGGGCTCAGTCAAAATTTGAACCAAGGCCTCTTCTGTGAGTTCGGCCAAGGTGGCCACCACAGGCATACGACCTACAAGTTCGGGGATCAACCCGAACTTGATCAAATCTTCGGGTTCTACTTCGTTAAAGACTTCCGTCAGAGCGCGCTGTTTCTTGCTTTTGACGACTGCGCTAAAACCAATGCCAGAAGCTTCTGTGCGGTTTTCAATGACCTTTTCCAAACCTGCAAATGCACCACCACAAATGAACAAAATGTTGGTGGTGTCAATTTGCAAGAAGTCTTGGTTGGGATGCTTGCGGCCGCCTTGCGGAGGGACGCTGGCCATGGTGCCCTCAATCAACTTGAGAAGTGCTTGTTGAACGCCCTCACCCGACACGTCGCGAGTGATTGAGGGGTTGTCAGACTTGCGCGTGATTTTGTCGATTTCATCAATGTAGACAATGCCACGCTGCGCACGTTCAACGTCATAGTTGCAGCTTTGCAGCAACTTGGACACGATGTTCTCAACGTCTTCTCCCACATAGCCAGCTTCTGTGAGAGTGGTGGCATCGGCCATCACAAAGGGTACATCTAGCATACGTGCCAAGGTTTGCGCCAACAATGTTTTGCCTGAACCAGTCGGGCCAATGAGCAAAATGTTGCTTTTGGACAATTCGACTTCGTCTTTTTTGGCAACTTCTTTGTGGCGCAAGCGTTTGTAATGGTTGTAAACAGCGACTGCCAAAGTGCGCTTGGCTTTTTCTTGGCCAATGACATAGTTGTCTAAATTGGTTTTGATATCCAACGGCGTGGGCAGGCCAGATTTTCCATCTTTGGCAATTTCGGTGACAGGCAATTCATCGCGAATGATGTCGTTGCACAAATCGATGCACTCGTCGCAAATAAAGACCGACGGGCCCGCGATGAGCTTCTTGACCTCGTGCTGGCTTTTGCCACAAAAGGAGCAATACAAATTCTTTTCGGTAACTGAGCCTTTTTTATCGGCCATAAACGACGCCCTGTGGTTGTATTTTTCCTATGATAACGAAAGAAAAACGGCGCTCTCCTCTAAAGGGGGCGCCGTTTTCATAAAACAGGGCAGAAAGCTTCATTTCACCCCTGGTTTGTTGCGTCTCAGGGACGTTTTGCAATAACTTGGTCAATCAAACCGTATTCTTTGGCTTCTTCAGCCGATAAATAGTAATCACGCTCGGTGTCGAGTTGGATCTTTTCCAGGGGTTGACCGGTGTTTTCAGCCAGGATTCTGTTGAGTTGCTCGCGAGTTTTGAGGATTTCACGGGCATGAATCTCAATTTCGGTAGCCTGGCCGCGTGTGCCGCCCAAGGGCTGGTGAATCATGACCTTGGAGTTGGGAAGGGAAAAGCGCTTGCCTTTGGTGCCTGCGGACAACAAGAATGCGCCCATGCTGGCAGCCATGCCAGTGCAAAGCGTGGACACATCGGGCTTGATGAAGTTCATGGTGTCGTAGATGGCCATGCCAGCGCTGACCGAACCGCCTGGTGAATTGATGTAAAAGGAAATGTCCTTTTCAGGATTTTCGCTTTCCAAAAACAGCAATTGGGCAACCACTGAGTTGGCCGTGTAGTCGTTGACTTCACCCACCAAAAAGATCACCCGCTCTTTGAGCAAGCGGGAGTAAATGTCATAGGCGCGTTCACCGCGACCAGACGTTTCAATGACCATGGGCACATTGCCCAAGGCTTGGATGTCGAGTGAATTCATGATGGTTCCAAACTGATGTTTGTGAAAACGGAAAAACTTGAATTTGGCTTAATTTGGCTTAAGCCTGCTGGCCCATCAACTCGTCAAAAGAGATGGTTTTTTCAGTGACTTGGGCCTTAGACATGATGAAGTCTGACACATTGGTTTCAATGACCACGGCCTCGACTTCAGCCATGCGCTGGTTGTCGCTATAGTACCAACGCACCACGTCTTCAGGACGCTCGTAGCTAGAAGCCAGCTCTTCAATGTGGGTTTTGATTTGCGCTTCAGTGGCGTTCAAGGTGTTGGCCTTGACCAACTCAGCCACGACCAAGCCCAAACGCACACGGCTTTCAGCTTGAGGGCGGAAAATATCGTCGGGAATAGGCGCTTTTTCGGCGTCTTTGATACCGCGCTGTTTGAGGTCGGCGCGGGCACCTTCTTTCAATCGCTCAATTTCGCTTTGCACCACAGAATTGGGCAGATCGAGCTCAGCTTTTTCAACCAAGGCGTTCATGGCAGCTTGTTTGTTGCGGCCTAGCAAACGGAATTTGACTTCGCGTTCGAGATTTTTACGGATGTCAGCACGAAGGCCATCGACGGAGGCGTCTGCAATGCCCAAAGACTTGGCCAAAGCTTCGTTCACTTCGGGCAAATGGGCTGCTTC
>Ga0070374_10000580_pt1 | contig 14981 bp, 12 predicted proteins | sample LauGreSuBDMM15SN_2_FD_66374 | JGI IMG/M metagenome (GOLD analysis project Ga0070374, IMG submission 66374) | Freshwater lake microbial communities from Lake Michigan, USA - Su13.BD.MM15.SN (version 4) (version 4) | ecosystem: Environmental > Aquatic > Freshwater > Lake | place: Lake Michigan...
CCCAGCATCAGATGCTTCACCTTTTGGTAAAGCTGTATCAAAGCGTGCTGCAGAAGGTGGCGGATGGCTCACTTGGGTTGTCGCTGTTGATGATGTCTCAAAGGTTGAAGCACGCTTAGGAAGACAAGCTGTTGATGGCCATCGCACAAAGCCTGACGGCCATGATCTTTCATGGAAGCAGATCGGTGTTCTTGGAACTCTAGAAGATAAACAGCTTCCATTCTTTATTGAATGGAAATCTCTAGATCACCCTTCAACAGATGGCAAAGCAATTGCAAAGATTGTTAAAGTTGAAATTGCAGGAGATGAAAAGCGAATCACAGATTGGCTAGGAAATGACCTAGCAACTGCTCTTGGCAGTGAAGTTGAGGTTATGTGGTTAAGCCCAGCTGATACTGAAGGTGAGTCAGGGATTGTTGCAGTGCACTTGATGACACCTAGTGGTGTTGTGAGGGTGGATTAGGCAATTAAAGTGTTGATTAATTTTATGTAAGAATAACTTATTCAGTAAACTTCCTGGTCATTTTGTGTTAAGACGGTTATCCTCACGGAGCTGCTAAATCCTCACTTTTTATTGTGATTGTAGATTCAAATGAAGAGGGAGTATTTCTTATAATTTAGAAAAATTCACACGCCAACTCTGTGATTAGGGGTAATCCACTCTTTACCATTTGTTTGCTCAAGCGTAATCAAACCGAAGTGGCAAAACATTTTCTCGTGATTACAAAATTCCTCGATTAGCGCAAGTATCTAATTCAATCTAAATCTTAGAAAAAATCTGTTTATTTTGCAAAAATTCGACAGTTGAATGGTTTGCAAACTTACGAAAGAGTACCCTCTTGATGAGTCTGTAATTGTTATCGCCAACGTCCTACAAACCAAGTTAAACGATTTAGGCAACGTGTTGACTTTTTCTCAGCACACCTACAATCAACTCAAAATCTTCTGAACCTTACTGTAAACATTCATTAAAATGTCATTCTGTAAGAATAGATCAGGTTCCGACATAATTCCTACCGGTAAAACCGATTTTGGCAGAGCTCCTAACTTTTCCTTTAAATATTCTTGGGTAGATAATGATAATTCAACGTTAAAATTTGGATATCCGCCAGATACCAAATTTACATAGCTAGCATGAACATCTTGAGGTTCGAAAATGCCAAGCTTTATCAATTCTTGGGAAGACTTAGCCATAATTTGACTCCCTGTCATCTCTTCATGGTAGACCACTTCATTTGTAAATCTAAACAAGTTATCAATTTTACTTTTCGCGCAGAAATTAATCGGTGAACTAAATCGATGGCTTATATGCCCTGAAGTTGAGTCGTATGCATAATACAAATCAGCCATTTTTGGTTCTCTTTTTAGCAGATAACTAACTATTGCGGTCTTCATTGGAACTGAATTTGTATTTGGTATTACTTGACTAGCTTCACCAAGTAATCGTGTTAGAACCAGAGGATGAGTTGCCCAAAAACAGAGGTCAAATGTAATTTCATCGCCTCTGTCTGTAGCTACTTTTGAATTCGAAAGGCCCACTATTTTTGTGCCTGCTTTTAGAACTACACCTAGGGAGTCCAATTTAGCGACTAGCGCATCAATATATAATTGAGTTCCATAGTTAGATGGATAGTAGGCGGATTTCGTCGGAGTAAGTAACTCAGGCAAACGCCTTTGATCAGGGTAACTTATCCTGGAATTCCATTCTCGGTCAGAAAATCTAGCCCGATGAATCTCTTCACTAAATAGGTTCACCCGCGAAAGTGGGAGAATTGAAGTTACGGCAGTTGAAATTGTACGTGGGTCAGCACCAGTAAATTTCGTTATGAATTGACTTAGTCCGGAATCGACAAGTTCGGATCCAAATTTACTCTCTAACGTGCTATACGCATTTTGAAAATCTAGTTGTTGTGATGAATCAAACTTTGTTAAAAATGATTTCTGCAAACTATTTAACGTATCCGATTCTAGATTTAAGAAATTTAGGTAAGAATTTCCAAGATTCAGATAACCATTTTGGAAAATTCCACCAATGTCACGCCTGGAGCCAGACAACTTATTCCAACCACCAGTGGGAACTACTGAAAATAGAAGACTATCTACGTCAGGATGACCGGTTTCATAAAATGTGTGAACGCCTGTATCAAAAGAGACACCCTCATGCGTAAGTCCTGAGAGTAACCCACCGAGGTTTTTCTCAGATTCAATTATTGTAACGATAGCATCTGGTTTTAATGACTTTACAACCAAAGCAGCAAATAATCCTGCAATCCCACCACCTACAATAGTTATTCTCATAAACTTTGAACATTTTTTCCAATGTGAATTGCAAAGTCCCATAAACCATACGCATGATCAAGTTTAACGTGACTTGATAGATTCGTTTTGGCAAAATCAAACACCTTTAAGGGATTCGCATAAAAGAGAGAGTCTTTTCTCATTTCAACATCTGAGTACGAAGAAAGAAAATTTACTGCAATCCCACAGTTCGCCTTCAGAAAAAGGTCTTGCATGGCTTCAAAAACATAGTCTTCCCAAGTATCATCTAGTGTATCTAACTTTATATTAAAAACTCCACTCAAGATGATCCTGTCATGAAATCCGACATCGTTAAATGAGTCAATTAATTTGAATGATGTATCCGGAAATAATTTCTTTGCCCCAAGAAGTGGAATCTCGGAGATTTCATAGCCAGTGTATTTGAAAGAGAATTTTTGTTCACTTAAAAGCCCCCTGGCTCTTCCGAAGCCCGCACCAACATCCGCAATGTCCCCTAGGTTTTGAGTTTGAAATCCAGAAAGTAGGCGTGTTATTCGCACGTCTTGAGAATTGTTGGAATTGTAGTCTGACCCTTCTGGAGTGTTCCCATATAGTGAAGCTTTTTCATCAAAATACCCAATTATCTTGGTGAGACTTTTTCGCTCCATTTTAGTACTCATCCCGAATAATAAATGAAGGCTTACCTTTAACTTCCAGAAAAACTCGAGAGATATATAAACCAACAATGCCAATTGAAAGGAGAATTATTCCACTAGTGAATAAATTTAGTACGATTAATGTTGTCCAACCCGCAACATCCGTAGCCCCTTTCACTCTTAGAAAACCTAAAATAAGTATGGACAAAATCACAAGGATCTCAAAAAATACTCCAAATATAAAGGTAAAATACAGTGGCTTTATGGAAGTGTTAGTGATTCCGTCTAGAGCCACTTTGAGTTTCTTAGCAAAAGTGTAGTGAGACTTATTTAAAGAGAGTTTTTCAATTGGAATTAGATGTTGTCGAAAACCGGTGTATGCAAAGGTGTGAGCAATAAATATCTCTTTTTCCGCGAAGGAAATAATAGCGTCACGAATATTAGATGAGAATAAGCGTGAAGTAACCAAATTAATCGGTATGTGGGTGTCCGAGATTTTAGAAATAAGCTTCCATGTGATTGATCCTATAAATCGCCCCCAACCGCTGCCGCGCCTCGGACTTTGGTAACCCATAAATATATCGATGTCAGGGTTTTCTTTCTTCGCCTTCCAATAAATTTCAAAATTGGATGGTGACTCTTCTAAATCGGAATCAGTAAGGAAAGACCATTTTCCAGAAGATTTGGAAATCCCAGCCCAAAGCGCTTTATGTTGGCCAAAATTTCTACTGAAAATAAAAGCCCTAGTATCATTTGAATTTCTACAGATCTCTTTTAAAATATCTGTAGTATCATCGCTAGAGCCATCATCGACATAAATAATTTCATAGGTTAAGCCAAGATTTTGCAATTGATTTCGAATTTGCCTATCAAAGATGCGAATCGTCTCTGAAGAGTTGAATGTTGTAGTGATTATTGAAATATCCTTCATTCCAATTCTCCAATAACTCTAAGGGCATTCTGACCATGCCAAGAAATTCCATGAACTATAGAAAGCATAGCGTCTTGACAAACTTTGACACTATTTTTTGAACCCAAATCACCATAATTAATGTACTTGAGAAGTATATTTGCATCAATAAAATCTTTGTAATCCAAATAGCTCGAGGCACTAGGACCAGAGATGTATGTGTTTCCTCCAAAAGACTCAACTATCTGTGCAATTCGCTTCGATGGACTATCATAAATCATATCCCCCATGAAAGAATGAAATTCAGTCTTTAAATTAAAAATATCTCTACTAACACTCGTAACAAGATTCTGATTGAGTTCTGACAATGTATGGATTGATGTATCATGAATTATTGGCAGTATAAACTCCTTAATCAAGTGAAAATATGGAGCCCTCGAATAGGCACGTGTCAATGAGTTTATGTGTTTATTACGCCAAGTACCACTTGGAAGCTGAACGTCTAGAATTTTTCGATTGATATTGTCCCCTACGGGAATGGTAAGCCAAAGTGGTGAATTGTTAACTAGTATTCTGTTCCGATTTCGCCAGTCTCTGTTTGTGTATTGTGTGGTATCGAAGAAAATAAATAAATCAACTTCCGAAATAATTTTGAAGTAACCGTACCAAGGAATGTAGTTTGACTGCAGGACAGCAATCTTCATGTTAAGTCACGGAAGTATTCAACTTTAGGAAGAAGCGAACAAAGATTTCAGATCTGTGCTGTGTAGAAAGCCATCGCGGTGTTATTTGGGATTTCATGTTGTAAGTCCTCATCTTAAGCCCACCAACTATTGTTATTGAGATACCAATCGATAGTCAACTTTAGACCAATTTCAAAATCGAGCTCTGGTTCAAACCCAAGGCTCTTAATACTATTCGAATCTAGTGCATACCTAAAGTCATGGCCCGCTCGGTCCGAAACGAATTCAACTAGGTCCTGCCCGACCCCCATAATTCTTGAAATCTGATTAACTAAATCTAAATTGGAAACTCGATGTCCGGTACCTATGTTGTATACCGCCCCTGGCCCACCTTTTTCAAGAACTAATTGAATCGCACGACAATTATCTTGGACATGAATCCATTCCCTGATGTTAGAGCCATCTCCATACACTGGCGCTGCATTTTTGTTAGAAAGTTTCCTGATAACAACTGGGATAAGTTTCTCTGGATATTGATGCTTTCCAAAGTTATTGCAACTTCGGGTCGTCCGGACGTCCAGTCCATATGTCTTGAAGTAACTTCGAGCCAATAAATCAGAGGCTGCTTTACTTGCAGAGTATGGAGAGTTCGGAAAGAGTGGGTAGCTTTCATCAGCAAAGCCATCTTGTATTGAACCATAAACTTCATCAGTTGAGACGTGAACGATTGTTTGTACCTCAGATTTTCTGCTCGCTTCAAGAATATTGAAAGTACCCAGAACATTTGAGGTAACAAACGCAGATCCATTTTCAATTGAACGGTCAACATGTGATTCCGCAGCAAAATGAACCACAAAATCATGATTAGCAATAGAATTTTCAAGAGTGGTTGCATCTCGAATATCGCCCTGGACAATAGTTAACCGTGGGTCATTAGAAAATTCTTGGTAGTTTTTTGGGTTGGCTGCATAGGTGAACTTGTCGTAAATCGTCACTCCAGTCACACCTTCTACTTTTTTTAAGAGGTGTTCAACGTAGTTAGAACCTATGAAACCGGCTCCACCCGTTACGAAATATCGCATCCTGAAAGCCTACTGCAGGTTTTCTTTGGTTCAGAGTAGGCTTTCTTCATGGCTTACTATCCATTTACTTCAGAGTTCTCTTGGTGGGTTTTGTGAAGGGCATAGTTCTTGCTGGCGGACTTGGTACAAGGCTTAGCCCACTAACTAAAGTTGCTAGTAAGCAGTTACTCCCGATCTATGACAAGCCATTAATTTATTATCCTCTTTCCACTCTGATGCTGGCAAATATTAAAGAGATTTTGATCATTGCAGTGCCTGATCAGATTGAAAGGTTTAAAGAACTATTAGGTAGAGGCGAAGAGTTTGGACTGCAGATTGACTACAAAATCCAAGAGAGACCAACCGGTATTGCAGAGAGTTTAATTCTGTCGGAAGAATTCTTGAGAGGTTCAAAATCTGCATTGATTCTTGGGGATAATCTATTTCACGGTTCTGGACTTGGCCGAAGATTAGAGGCTTTTAATGATATTGAAGGAGCTCAGGTTTTTGGGTATCACGTTCAAGATCCAAGTCCATATGGCGTCGCAACCATTGGCGAAAATGGCGTTGTGACTGCCTTGATTGAAAAGCCCAAGAATTCGCCATCAAAAATAGCGATTCCAGGACTTTATTTCTTTGATGAATCTGCATCGAGCCGTGCAAGAAAATTGAAGCCAAGCGAACGAGGTGAGCTTGAGATTCTGGATTTATTAAAGTCATACTTGTCTGATGACTCTCTCAATCTCGAGATGCTTCCCCGTGGTACCGCATGGTTTGATTCTGGAACTTTTGATGATCTCCATGAGGCGGGGATATACGTGAAGTTAATGCAAGAACGAACAGGCGAACGAGTTGGGGATCCTATAGAAATAGCAAGGTATCGAGGATGGGTAAATTGATCCCATTCAATGTTCCCTATGTTCCTGATATTTCGAAACAATATGTTTTAGAAGTGTTAGAAAGTAATCACCAACAAGGCGATGGCCCATTCACGACTAAGGCTTCAAAAATCATATCCGACTTAGTAGGAGGTGGATATGTACTATTAACACCTTCCTGCACTCATGCTTTAGAAATGGCAAGCATGTTACTCAACCTTGGCCCTGGCGATGAAGTGATACTTCCGTCTTACACATTCACCTCGGCAGCAACAGCTGTCACGAAGTTTGGTGCGACTCCAGTTTTCGTTGATATCGATATGGAAACAAAATGCATCGACATAAATCAAGTTCGTGAGGTAATCACACCAAGAACAAGAGCTATTTCCTGGGTTAACTACGCTGGTGCAGCACCAGATATCGATGGACTTCAGCGAATATCAAGAGAATTTGATCTAATTTTAATTGAAGATAATGCCCACAGTCTAGGCGGATCTTACAATGGGAAACCGCTCGGTAGTTTTGGAGATTTTGCCACACAAAGTTTTCACGCCTCTAAGAATGTTCAGTGTGGAGAAGGTGGAGCGCTTGTTATCAACAACCAAAAATTTATTGAAAGGGCAGAGATAATTCGAGAAAAGGGTACCGACAGATCAAAATTTATGAGACGAGAAATACAAAAATATCAGTGGATTGATCACGGAAGTAGTTATCTCTTAGCTGAGAATTTAGCGGCTATTTTGTTGGGGCAGCTAGAGCAAATAACAGAAATTCAAAAAAGGCGCAATGAGATATTTAACCGGTATAATAAAGAATTAAGCAATTGGGGGGCAGAAAACAATTTAGAGTTGAATTTTACTCGTACTTCAGATGTCCATACTGCTCACATGTTTTATTTGGTAACAGAAACACAGCAGTCTAGAGATTTGTTGATACAGAAGCTCCACAGATTAGGAATTCAGGCATCTTTTCATTATCAATCTTTAGCAGACTCGATTATGGGATCAAAGTATGGACCTCCTGCAAAACCTCTTCAAATTTCTCAACGAATGTCCAGCCAACTACTTCGTTTACCCTTATATTTTGGGTTAGGCGCAGAGAATCAAAGTAGAGTGATTGAGAGTGTAGTTTCGTGAGAATTTCTCAAGTTTTTGATAATGCAAATTTGTATAACCTATTTCAACTCGGTGTTCAAAAAAGTGGAACAAAAGATTTTGTTAGTAGTGAAATTTTAAAGACCAATTCAGTAGAAAAAGTCTTAGATTTCGGATCTGGAATTGGACATCATTCTCAGTTATTTCAGGGCAAGCAATATTTAGGAATAGAACCATCGGTGTCTTGTGTACTTTCAGCAAAGAGATTGTACAAAGACTCAAATGCTACATTTCTGTTAGGCGACCATACGGCTCTTAAGTCCTTGCCTGAAGGTACATTTGATTTGATTTTTGCAATTGGGGTGCTGCACCATATTGACGATCTAGTTTTTAGGGAATTTGTTGAGCAAGCTTTTCGTCTCTTAAAGCCGGGAGCTCGGCTAATGACATTTGACCCTGTGTTACACCGGCACCAATCAAAACTATCAAAATGGGTAGTAAAGCAGGATAGAGGACAGTGGGTTCGTACGGAAAATGAGTATCTGGTGGTGATTAAAAAATTGTTCTTACACGATACTGATTCAAGGATATATTCAAAATTGCTCAGAATTCCGTATGACCACATTTTAATTAACGCAATCAAACCTCTATAGCTAAATTGCTTAATTTGATTTGTGAAGCTGAAAATGCAGGAGTGTGACCAAGTCACCGCTCATAGAAATTTTTTCGATCCCTATTTACGCATTCAGATTTAGTAAAGTATGACAAAATATGGCCATACTAAATATAACGACTCAATTACTATAGCAGTGTTCAAACCGGTGTAACATATCCAGTATGCCAAAGAAATTTCATAATATTGGAGCAATCAGAGGAGGTGTTGCTCACTTTAATTTTATCTTTATAACAAGGCGTCTCATGATATTTATGTTTATTACTATAGCCCTACTAATGTTTTCAGGAGCTTCCGCAAGAGATTCTTTACTTCTTGGTTTTGCGATAATAGGGCAGATTATTCCAGGAGCTTTGTTGTGGATTTGGCTTAGTAAAAAGCGCGATGTTAGCTTCTCTGAGATTTTAGGTATGGGATTAGCTTTGGGCAGTCTATTAAGTTTGTTATCTTCTCAACTCTTTCGTGTTACGGAAATTAGAAATATTTCTTGGGCTATTCCACTAACTGTATCTGTACCGATTTTGATTTTGAAGATGTTCATAAACAGTGAGCCATTAGTGGCAAAAAAATTTAGTTCAAATATTGGGAATGAATTGAAAGTTTACTTTCCGACGATTTTGTTTGGAATCGTGCAGCTATCAATTTGGTTCCGCTGGCATCCTTTGAAATGGTCGGGTTGGTGGAAATATCACACAGATGTTCCATATTTTGAGTCGCTATCGAACTCTTTAGCTTTGTTGGGGGCAACAGGAAGTTTATTGGATCCCTCCCTAGGGTCAAGGTACCACTGGTTCGCATACGCATGGGTTGGCTCCCTAACAAACTCACTCAATATTGAATCTTTCGTTGTTCTAACTAGGCTCTTACCAATCGTGGCGTTAACTATGGGTGCCACAGTTGCCTATTCTTGGGCGTCTTCAATGTCGAAGAGACTTTGGACGCCTGGAATTGCTGCATTAATTGTTGTTATCGCACCTGGATTCTCTGTTGGATCATTTGTAATGCTCCGCTCACCCTCATCGGCAATGACAGTTGGGTGGAGCCTTGGATTCTCATTTCTATTATTTGAATTGATAAAGGGTGTAACGAGGCAAAAAGTTGCCTATTTCGCTCTTGGGCTATTAGCAAGTGGGATTGTTGGTGGTAAAGCTTCTAATTCCGTGATATTTGGAGCCGCATTGGTTGCAATGTTAATGGCTTCATTTACTCAAGACCGTAACTTGCGAAACAGAATTCTGACTTCTGGAATTCTAAGTCTTGTAATTATAGGCGTTACATTTAAGTTAATTATTGCTTCAACCGAATCTAGAAACTTAACCATAGGCATATTTCTTGGTTTTCCAGGCTTATTGCTCACGGTTATCCCCACAGTATTAGGTATTTATGGCCTCTTAAAATTTAGGCAATCCAATTTAGATCCACTCATATGTTTTACCTCGAGTATTTTCTTGGTTGGGGCACTTAGCTCATTATTTACTCATGATGTTGCTGGAGGGCAAATCTACTTTTTGGTAAGTGCAGCAACAATCTGCATAGTTCCCAGCATTATAGGTATTGAAAAGCTCTTATACGATGGAGAAAAACTTGAGGCTCTAAACCCAAACAAAGGAGACTGGAAAAGCGCAAGACCAGTTTTGATTTTGTTAGTGTTAATGGCTGGATTGCCCACTGCCACAATTTGGATAATTGCTGAGAATTCAGACACAAATCTGGGGAAAGTGCTAAGAACACTATCGCCCTTACCGATATTCATTGTATGTGGCCTAGGGATTCACAAGTCACTTAGGAGAGTCCTTCCAAAATTGAATGTGAGAGAGAAAGTAAGTTTTTTTCTGGTTCTGGTTCTATCGGCAAGTCTTGTTTCCTCGTCCGCCAGTATAATTTATTCAATTTTTGGTGGACCTCTTTATGCAAAGAGTCAAACGATAGTTGGATTTGGAAAAAGTGAAAAAGTGAGACTTGACTCTATCTCTTATAATTATGTATTGGCGGCAGAATGGGTTAAAAAACACATACAGAGCGATGAAAATATATTCACCAACAGACAATGTATTCAAGTAGATACACCGATAGAAAAATGTGATGGTTTATGGTTTTACGCTAGTGCATTAACTAGTCGTCAATTTCTAATTGAGGGTAATGGATACGTAATTAAATCAGGGAAATCTGCGTTGACAAGAGTAGAGAATCAGATGCTTTCAGTTCGCTTCTCTTTAGAGCCAAATGAATCTGACGCAAATCTCCTCTTGGAGAAAAATGTGCGGTGGGGCTGGATAGACCGTCGGGTATCGCAACGAACTGAATGGGGAGAATTTGCTCAAGAAGTTTATTCAAATGAAGATATTTCCATCATAAAGTTACTCAAAATTAACGAATAAATTTTAAATTTGCTTGAACAAATCTCTTTTTATAAGCTGGTTTGATAAAGCTGTATCAAACGGTTCTACAGAAGGCTGTATAAGGCTCACTTGGGTTGGCTAATTTGAAGTTTCTAAGTGAAAAGCTCTAAATTTAGTTTGTGGTAATTGTAAGTTTGAAAGTTCTTCATTTTCCACTGTGCTTGAGAGTGAAAGTAGACTGTCAGCTTTTGGAAAATTCGGTGCTATTTGAACTAGTACCCGTAAAAGTGCATCTAGGGGTTGTCTAGGTAAAGACACAAAGTATTGTTTTAAACCCTTATCAAAACTAATTTGTCTTAAAAGTTCATTTAAACTTATTGGGTATGAGTTCGCAGCAAACACGGTATTTGGGTCGCCCCGGACTAGCATTGACATAATTTCAGAGATTAAGTCATCAATGTGTGTTGTTAACAGAGTTGGGAGGCCCCGGTATGGAACTAGTGTAATTCGAGACATGCCTAAGAGTGTTTCTAATTGAGCAAATATCCCCCCTATTTTTGCCCCATACACAATACCTGCTCTCAAAGACCGGCCCTTATTTTCGGCAAAGATTTTTTCAATTTCAAATTTTGTTTTTCCATATTTCGAAGGTGAATTTGAGTGAGCAGAAAAGGAAGATAGAAAAATCTTTTCGCCACTAAATGAATCACATAAAATCCTAGCGGCTGCAATATTCTGAGCTAATGACAGCCTTCTATCGTGTGCTAAATGAATCAAAATATCCACTTCTAGGTTTTGGGGAAAGACATCCCCAATTTGCCATATTTTTGATCCTCTTCCACCGAGGGCAAAAGTTACATAGCCATTTTCCTTGAGTCTTTCAGTCAAGCGCACACCTATACTTGAAGTACTTCCAGTGATTGCTATTCTCATTTCATAGACTCTTCTACAATGCGCACTGCATTCGCCATGACTGTAAACGTAATTGGCCCTGGTGCGATACTGGGTAGAACCGAAGAGTCAATAACGTGAATGCGCTGATACCCATTTGGACGACCCAATAGATCAGAAGACTCCCCCATAGGCATCCAGGAGCCAAAATGCACACCTTCACCGGGCTTAGCTATTTGGTTTAAGAATGAAAGAGGAATCAAACCGGTCCGCTTTATACATTTCCGAAGTTTTTTGATTGCACCATTAATTGCATGTTTTTGTTGTTTTAAACTCTTGCTCTCTTTGTTTCGACTAAGTTCTAGGGAGCCGTCACCTAGTAACTGCATTTGTATAGAAGGTGATTCCTGACCATCTAAGTACCCAATAGCCACAACAATTTTGGTGAGAAAAAACTTCAAAATCATGCTTGGAAAGAGGTTTCCAAGTGGTATAGCCCTTCGAGCACGGGAGATTAAATCATCAGAATACTCATATAACTGAAATTGCGAGGCAGGACCGAAAGAATCTTCTTTTAATCTAATGAAGCACTGTGAAAGTCCAAAAGAATTTGATTTTGATTTACCAAGCTTTGGAAGTGCAAAGAGTGGCAGGAAAAAAGTCGAACTATCTTTTAGAGTGGCACAATCTTGAACAACTCCTGAACTAGCGAGTATTCTGAAACTTTCAACTGGTCCTGTCGCAAGAAAAATTCTATCAAACTTTAAGCCCGAGATTTGAACGCCATCAATTCCTAGGCCCTCGACATAGACAGAATCTTCTACCTCTGCCAACTTCAAAACACGCATTTTTAAATGTTTTCCAACTTTTGTGAGTCCAGTAGAGTTCCAAATCAAATTGCTAGGGCACCCACTGATACATTTATTGCAATATATGCACCCACGAATGTTATTGGTACCTGTTTCAACCGCTAATCTAGAAAGGCCGACAATAGATTCTTCGCTTTTGCGTTTGTTTACTCTCTCTATAAATTGGATTATTCTCTGAGAAGGAAATATTGGCCTTCGGGAATAGAATTGGCCATAGGCGGAATCCAACTGGTCACTCGTTCCAGCAATCGGCAATTTGTGTGATAGTTCTGTAAATTTTGAATCCAAAATCGAGATATCAAATGGCCAATTTTTAGTATCATCTTTACAGTAGGGCAACATAGTTGCGCCCCAAACTAGACTCAGCCCACCACTCGTAAATGAAGAAATAGGGTCAACATCTACTTTAATCAGATCTGGGCCTACGGGAAATTTTCGGTAGGGTAAATCAGATCCAAAAAAGAGCTTTTTATTCAACCTCGTAGATGTTTGCTCTTTTGAAAAATTGTAAGCATCATTTTCACCTAATGCCGAATCAATGATAGCAATTTCATGGCCGAGTTCAATCAATTTTTGGGCAGCAGCCCAGCCGCTAGGCCCACTCCCAACAATTGCAATTTTCATATTACTTAGATTGCAGCATCGAGGCGAAAAAAGATGCAAACAAAGTCTGGATTCCAACGCTAGAGGATAGAACAATTAAGCCAGAAATTCGCAGTGCTGTGTCTCTATCTAAGCCAACCAGGCTGCTTCCACTCCAGTGCCCGAATAAAGTGAAAGCACTTATAAGAGAAGCCACTAGGGTGATTAATCCAACCAATATTCCCCGTTCTAAAGAGAACTTATCTTCAAATTTAGCAAAAGATTTAGTAGCAGGTAAAGTCCCAAAATTTAAGGAAAAGATTCGAGCTAGGATTCCAAAGAAAATCGTTTGAGTTCCTACTAGAATGAAGCCAATAAAAATTAGAAATGCATTGAGATCTAGTTGCCAATTTGCAATATTCAATGGCCCTCTTGAAGTAAGGGCTCCGCCAATAAATCCGAAACTAGCTAGAAAAATTCCAGGGTATAAAAAAAGCCAACGAGGGCTTGCCGATAGTAAAAATATAAGGTGGCGCCACCCATCACGCCAAGTTCTAAGATGGGGTTTTCGGGATCTCCCGTCGGGCTTAAGAGTCGTTGGTACTTCCGCTATCTTGAGCCCATTAAGTGAAGCTTTTACAATCATCTCACTGGCAAATTCCATACCGCTTGATTTTAAATTTAATGTTTTAATTGAATCAGTTCTGAATGCACGCAAGCCACAATGGAAATCACCAATTGGAATTTTAAAGAAAAGTCTCGCTAGCCAGCTTAAAACAGGGTTCCCTACGTATTTGTGCAGTATGGGCATTGCCCCTGGGCTTATTCCCCCTTGGAATCGATTTCCCATAACCAAATCAAATCCGTCGTCCAATGAGTTTAAGAATCTACCCAAGTCATCAAGGGCATAAGAGTCGTCAGCATCTCCCATAATAATATAGTCTGACGTCGCAGAATTAATACCTGCCCGAAGCGCCGAACCATAACCCTTCTCAGGTACATCAATAACTCTTGCTCCGGCTGAAATCGCAAGGGCCTGGCTACCATCACTAGAGCCGTTGTCGGCTACGAGCACTTCGCCGCGTACATTCAGTTGGGTTAGAGATTTCTTAGCCTTATCAATGCAAACAACAATTGTTTCTGACTCATTTAGGCAAGGCAAAAGTACAGTTACAGTTTTCACTATGACTCCTTCCCTCGCTGGATATGCATAACAGAGATATTACACTCGCGACAACACAAAACAGTAGACCTTTTCGGACAAAATCAGGAAAATCCTCGAACGCTACTGATTGTTATATACTATCAATCGTGCGAAAAAGATTTCTTAAACCGACTTTGGTATTTTTCTTCATTGTCTCGGTAAACATCTATTTCCAATTCAAGACTGGAATAAGTGATCCAAAATTTGGGGATTCACAACATTACCTTTTGACAGCACAGGCTATTTACAATGGGCAAGAGTACCCACGAGTAATTGAGGGATGGCCATTTTTTAGAGCACCTGGGTACCCATTTATCATCTCAACTCTTTGGGAATTCACTACGTATAATTCTATTTCAGTAATAAAATTATTTAATTCAATGTGTCTTGGTTTACTTGGATTAGGAATTTACCTGATTGGAAGAAGGAATCTCACGGAGAATTTTGCAATTGTTGCAGTAATTTTAGCTACCTTAAATCCTTTTATTTTTCTACAGAGTTTAGAAGTTTCTACAGAAACTATTACTGCAGCTCTATTTGTTTATTTCATATTTTTGCTAACTAAAGTCGAGTTTAAATCTAAAGGGTTTCTTCTTGGGCTGACTATTATCGGATTAGCCTCTATACGCCCCGAGTACTTATTTATTTCCGCCACTTCAATATTTTTGTACTATTTCTTTTTACACTTCGAGCCAAGAAAATTGATTATTCCAGTCCTTCTAGTCGCAGTGAGCCTAAGTTTTTGGGGCTTAGAGAATAAGAAAGAAACCGGCGAGTTTATCCCGCTAACAAATGCAACGTCGTTCCAACTATGGCTTGGGTCGAGTGAATTTATTTACAATAATTACCCCCTTAAGTTTCAGGATACAAATGAATTTAGTA
>Ga0070374_10000581_pt1 | contig 14970 bp, 13 predicted proteins | sample LauGreSuBDMM15SN_2_FD_66374 | JGI IMG/M metagenome (GOLD analysis project Ga0070374, IMG submission 66374) | Freshwater lake microbial communities from Lake Michigan, USA - Su13.BD.MM15.SN (version 4) (version 4) | ecosystem: Environmental > Aquatic > Freshwater > Lake | place: Lake Michigan...
CTGAAGCATGTCAACGCAGAAAAAATTTCCATCAACCATTACCTCGGAGCAGTCGGCATGCCCGGCGTCACAGCTTGGTATGGTTTGGTCAAAATCATTCAAGCCAAACCTGGTGCAACAGTCACAGTCAGCGCAGCCAGCGGTGCCGTTGGCAGTGCGTTTGGCGCTTTGGCCAAAGCACGTGGCTTTCGCGTGGTGGGTATTGCGGGTGGTAAAGCCAAATGCGATTACGTGGTCAATGAACTGGGCTTTGATGCGTGCGTTGATTACAAAGAACATGCCGACTACATCTCCTTGTCTAAAGCCCTCAGAGATGCATGCCCCAATGGCATAGACGGTCATTTTGAAAATGTAGGCGGCATGGTGCTAGATGCCGTGATGTTGCGCGCCAATGATTTTTCTCGCATTGCAGTGTGCGGCATGATTGCGGGTTACAACGGTGAGCCTTTGCCCATGACCAACCCCAGCTTGATCTTGAAGAGCCGCATGGCCATTGAAGGCTTTATCGTGAGCGAGCACATGGAAGTTTGGCCTGAAGCTTTGGCTGAACTGGCTGAGTTGATTGCCAGTGGCAAATTCAACCCACGGCAAACCATTGCACAGGGCTTGGCTGCTGCACCCGAGGCTTTCTTGGGCTTGCTCAAAGGGCAAAACTTTGGCAAACAATTGGTGAAATTGGTTTAAGTCACAACTGATTCAAAGAAAGCCAAGCCATGAGCCAACCCATTCTTCATCACTACCCAACCTCACCGTTTGCAGAAAAAATTCGATTGATTTTGGGTTACAAAAAGTTGGCTTGGCAAAGTGTGATCATTCCGATGATCATGCCAAAGCCTGACCTCACGGCTTTGACAGGGGGCTACCGCCGTACGCCTGTTTTGCAAATAGGTGCTGACATTTATTGCGACACCGCTTTGATTGCTGATGTTTTGGAGAAATTGGCACCTGCGCCCAGTCTCTACCCATCACATGTCAATGGAGCTTCCAGAATTGTGGCGCAGTGGGCAGACAGCCAAGTGTTTCCAGCTGCAATGGCTTTTAACTTTCAACCATCAGGTTTGTCTGATGTGTTTTCAGGCGCACCTGAAGCGGCTGTCCAAGCGTTTGTTGCCGACCGAGCTGCCATGCGCGGTGGCGCTACCAGAATGTCATTGGGCGAGGGCACCAGTACCTACAAAAGCCAACTGAGCCGCTTGTCAGACATGCTCACAGAGCACCCATTTTTGATGGGCGATGTGCCCAGCATTGCCGATTTTTCTGCCTATCACCCCATGTGGTTCACGCTTGAACGCACGCCCAGTGTGGCTGGCATCTTGGATGCGACGCCATTATTGAAAGATTGGATGGCACGCATGAAGCTCATCGGACATGGCCAGTTTGAAAAGATAAAGTCTGATCAAGCGGTTGAAGTGGCCAAGAACGCAACACCCGCAGATGTTTCTCAGCTTGTATTTGTAGACGACCATGGCATTGCTCTGGGTTCGGAGGTGACCATCACCGCCGACAATTTTGGCTTAGAACCCACGCCAGGCATTTTGGTGGCCGCCACCAAAACACGACTCGTATTGCGCCGAGAAGATGACCGAGCTGGCACGGTACATGTTCACTTCCCCCGCAACGGATTTATTTTGAAGAAGGTCAAATCATGATTCGCAATTTTGAAAACAAAACAGCCGTCCTAACTGGCGGCGGCTCTGGCTTTGGATTGGAGTGCGCACGCATTGCGGCTCGACTGAAAATGAATGTGGTGCTGGTTGATGTGCAGCAAGATGCACTCGACAAAGCAGAGGCTGAAATCAAGGCCACAGGTGTCAAGGTTTTTGCCAAGCGCGTAGACGTTTCAAGTGCCGACCAAATGGAAGCATTGGCCAGAGATGTACAAGCGCACTTTGGTGCACCTCATTTTGTCTTTAACAACGCTGGTGTTGGGTCTGGTGGTTTGATCTGGGAAAACACCGTGGCCGACTGGCAATGGGTGATGGGCGTCAATGTATGGGGCGTGGTGCACGGCGTGCGTTTGTTCACCCCCATGATGCTTGATGCTGCCAAAAAGGATCCTTCTTACGAAGGCCACATTGTGAACACTGCCAGTATGGCCGGCTTGCTGACAGCGCCCAACATGGGTGTGTACAACGTTAGCAAGCACGCTGTGGTTGCGTTAACCGAAACCTTGTACCAAGATCTGAAATTGGTCACCGACCAAGTCAGTGCCAGCGTTTTGTGCCCTTACTTCGTGCCCACCGGCATTAGCCAAAGCCATCGCAACCGTCCTGCCGATTTGCCCCACCAAAAAGCCACCAAGAGCCAATTGATTGGCCAAGCCATGAGCGACAAAGCGGTCAGCAGCGGCAAGGTGTCAGCGGCACAGATGGCTGAAATGGTGTTTGAGTCCATTGCCAACGACCAGTTCTACATCTATAGCCATCCGCAGGCTTTGGGCAATGTCCAAACCCGCATGGAAGCCATTATTCAACAGCAAAATCCACCCAATCCATTTGCTGCACGTCCTGATATTGGTGAAAAACTCAAAGCCGAACTGCGCAGCTAAAAAACAGCCACCGGAGTGTGGCAAACTCGTCGGCTGAGTGATCAATATCTATAGAAAATAGCCGACGCGATGCAGAAAATATTGGGCCAACTGGCCACTGAAATCAAAATCCGTCCTGAACAAGTTCAGGCGGCCGTGAGTTTGTTGGATGGCGGCGCTACCGTACCGTTCATTGCCCGTTACCGCAAGGAAGTGACCGGCGGCTTGGACGATATTCAGTTGCGTGAACTGGAATACCGTTTGGGTTACTTGCGTGAGATGCAAGAGCGCCGTGTCACCATCCTCAAAAGCATTGCCGATCAGGGAAAGCTCACCCCCGAGCTTCAAATGGCCATAGACCAAGCCGCCACCAAGCAAGACTTGGAAGATTTGTATCTGCCATTCAAGCCCAAACGCCGTACCAAGGGCATGATTGCCAAAGAAGCAGGCATAGAGCCTTTGGCAGATGCTTTGTGGGCCAACCCTTCTCTCAATCCACAAGACGAAGCGCAAGCCTATTTGAAGCCAGCAGATGCCATTGAAGGCGCTGACTTTTCAAGTGCAGGCGCAGTGCTAGATGGCGTTCGCGATATTTTGTCTGAGCGTTGGGCCGAAGATGCCTCCCTCATTCAAGCCCTGCGTGAATGGCTTTGGAAAGAAGGTTTGTTTACCAGTCACTTAGCTTCTGGTAAAGATGAGAACCAAGCCGAAGTGGCCAAGTTCAGAGATTACTTTGATTACAGTGAACCGATTGGCCGTGTACCTTCGCACCGAGCATTGGCCGTTTTCCGTGGCCGCGCCTTAGAGTTCTTGGATGCCAAGTTGTCCTTGCCAGAACCAGAAGCCTTGAACGCGTCAGCCACGTCTTTAACGGCGACAGCCGCTGCCCAAGCTGCCAGTGCTTTGGCTGAAGGTCGCATTGCGTTACACCTTCGTTGGTCACACAACGCAAGGCCCTCTGACGACCTTATTCGCAAAACTGTTTTATGGACATGGCGCGTCAAGCTCAGTTTGTCTTTAGAGCGCGATCTTTTTACACGACTTCGTGAAGAAGCCGAAAAAGTGGCCATCAAAGTTTTTGCAGACAATCTGCGCGATTTGTTGCTGGCTGCCCCTGCAGGACCTCGTGTCGTTTTGGGCTTGGATCCAGGCATTCGCACCGGTGTCAAAGTGGCTGTGGTGGATGAGACGGGTAAGTTGGTTGAAACATCGACGGTCTATCCCCACGAGCTTCGCCGTGATTGGGATGGCTCACTGCACACCTTGAACAAACTGTGTCAAAAACACGGTGTCAATTTGATCGCCATTGGCAATGGCACCGCCAGCCGTGAAACCGACAAACTGGCTGCCGATCTCATCAAGCAACTCACAACACCAGACAGCCCTGAAATTCAAAAAGTGGTGGTGAGCGAGGCGGGCGCTTCGGTGTATTCCGCCAGTGAATTTGCCAGCCAAGAAATGCCAGATGTCGATGTGAGCTTGCGCGGTGCAGCCAGTATTGCGCGCCGCTTGCAAGACCCCTTGGCAGAGTTGGTCAAGATTGATCCCAAATCGATTGGTGTGGGTCAGTACCAGCATGATGTCAATCAAACAGAACTGGCGCGCACCCTGGAAGCCGTGGTGGAAGATTGCGTGAACGCGGTGGGCGTTGACTTGAACACAGCCAGCGTGCCATTGCTCTCGCGCGTGTCTGGTTTGTCGGGTGGTGTGGCCAAATCTGTAGTGCGTTGGCGTGAAGCCAATGGTGCTTTTAAGAACAGACAAGATTTGTTAAAAGTGACCGGACTAGGTGCTAAAACTTTCGAACAAAGTGCAGGCTTCTTGCGCATTCGCGGTGGCGACAATCCATTGGACATGACGGGCGTGCACCCCGAAACTTATCCCGTGGTCGAGGCCATCATGGCCAAAGTGGCGCAGCCTGTTGAAAATGTCATGGGCCGCGCAGACATGCTCAAAACATTGCGCCCCGAGTTATTTGCTAACGACAAGTTTGGCGTGATCACGGTTAAGGACATTCTGGTTGAATTGGAAAAACCTGGGCGCGACCCTCGTCCAGATTTCAAAGTGGCTCGCTTCAATGACGGCGTTGATGACATCCGCGATTTGAAAGAGGGCATGATTTTGGAAGGGACTGTAAGCAATGTGGCAGCCTTTGGTGCCTTTATCGACTTGGGTGTTCATCAAGATGGCTTGGTTCATGTCAGTCAACTGAGCAACAAATTCATCACCGATGCACGTGAAGTGGTGAAGACGGGTGACATTGTGAAAGTCAAAGTGACTGAAGTGGATGTGGCGCGCAAGCGCATTGGCCTCACCATGAAGCTCAGTGATGCTGCACCTTCGGGTTCAATGCGTACGCGTGAAAATCGTTTTGAAGGTGGCCCCAGACAGGGGCAGCACCATCAGCGTTCTCAGACCTTGTCACAGTCGCCTTCACAGCCTAGCAACTTAGGCCAAAGTGCCATGGCATCTGCCTTTGCCAAGTTGCAGAAAAAGTCTTGAAGGGCATGAAGTTTTTCAAACGACATCACTGGCACTGACATGAAAGCTCTTTGTATTTACGCGGGTCCACAAGCCAAGCTGCACTTAGCTAAGCATGGCTTAAGTGCATCCGATGTCGGCGTCATTCCCGCGGCAGCGGGGGGTCCCAAGGGTTTGATATTGGGACCTCTCGATCGATTTTTATTCAATGAATGGCTACCCAGCAGCCAACAGCCCATTGATTTGGTGGGGGCCTCTATTGGCGCATGGCGCATGGCCACAGCGTGTATGCCGGACAGTTTGTCAGGTTTGCTTCGACTGGAGCACGATTACATTCACCAGCATTACGAGTTAAAACCTGGTCAAAAATTTCCAAGCGCACAACAAGTCAGTGATTCTTTTCGTGAAAACTTGGATTTGTTTTACGGCGGCTGGGTTGAGTCTTTGCTCAAGCACCCTCGATACCGATTGCATGTTTTAACGTCACGTGGGAAGGGTTTGCTCCAACGCGAACATCCTGTGTGGAGTCCTCTGGGGTATGGCGTGGCTTTTTTAAGCAATGTCGTAAGCCGCAAAGCGATGGGTGCATCGCTTGAGCGTGTGGTGTTTTCTTCTGCTGGGCAATTGCCCTTTGAAACGCAAGATTACGCTACCCGCCACTTGACTTTGACGCCCACCAATTTCATGGATGTGCTGCAAGCCAGTTGCGCAATTCCTTTTGTATTGAAGGCGGTGCACAACATCGATGGCGCGCCTTCGGGTGCTTACTGGGATGGTGGCATTACCGATTACCACTTGCATCTTGACTGGCAAAAAAGCACCGATGCGCTCGCCCCAAGCGGGCTTGTTTTATACCCTCATTTTCAAAAATCAGTGGTGCCAGGCTGGCTCGACAAGTCATTGAAATGGCGCCACAAAGCCAGCCCATTTTTAAGCAACACGGTGGTGTTGGCCCCAAACCCTGAGTGGGTCAAAACATTGCCCAATGGCAAATTGCCCGATCGAAAAGACTTTTCAACCTACAGCCAAGATTTGCATTCAAGGGTCAAGGTATGGAAGGCCGCAACATCTGCCAGTGAGCAACTCGCAGATGAATTGGCACAATGGCTAAGACAACCTCACATGGCCAATGTACAAGACCTCTGATTACATGGAAGAGATAAGCATCTCTCTGTATTCTTGCGGTGTCGCAATGCGTGGATTGGTTTTGTGACAATGGTCCGCCATGGCTCCTTGTATCACGGCATCAAACAATGATTCGGTAACACCCATGGCTTTCAAACCTGATGGCAGTCCAAGCCGAGCATTCATGTCTTGAATGGCTTGGGGAATATCAGAGCCTGATTGGAGGCCCATCACTTGAGCCATGCGATTCAAGCGATTTTCCTTTTGCATGGACTCTGCGCTGGCATTGAACTGAACCACGGATGGTAAAAACATGGCATTCAAGGTGCCATGGTGCAAGCGGGGGTTCACGCCCCCCAAGCTGTGGCTCAAAGAGTGGACGCAGCCCAGTCCTTTTTGAAACGCCATGGCGCCTTGCATTGAGGCACTCATGAGGTGCAACCTGGCTTCTTTGTCTTGACCATTTTGGGTGGCTCTTTCGATGTGGGCCCAAGCGCGTTGCAGACCATCCAAACCAATGCCATCGGCTGGTGGGTTGAAGGCCGCAGCCATGAAAGTTTCCATGCAATGCGCGATGGCGTCCATGCCCGTGGCTGCGGTGAGCATGGGAGGCAATCCAAAGGTAAGTTCGGGATCGCAGATGGCTGCTTTGGGCACAATGAACCAAGAGTGAAATCCCAATTTTCGGCCATCGTCCACAATCAAAATGGCACCGCGAGCTACCTCGCTGCCAGTGCCACTTGTGGTGGGCACCGCAATAATAGGGGCCACTCGGTCGGTAATTTTGAGTGAGCCACCTTCAATGGTGGCAAAGGTTTTGAGTGGTCCTTCATGGCTGACTGCAATCGCCACACATTTGGCGCAGTCAATGGAGGAGCCTCCGCCCACCGCAATCAAACCATCACAGCCCTCTGACTTGAAAACAGCGCTGGCTGCTCGCACTGCGGCTTCTGTCGGGTTGGAGGGCGTTTGGTCAAATACGGCAAGCTTCATGCCTTGAAGGGCGTCCAATGCTTTCTGCAAAACGCCTGCAGCCTTGACGCCTTGGTCGGTAATGATCAGGGGTTTGTGAATGCCAACCCGTTCACATTCTTGCTTTAACAGCTGAACGGCGCCGAAATCGATTTGAATTTGTGTGACGTAATTGATGAAGGCCATGATGAGTGCGAATGATGCGTTACGATGATGCATCACTCTAATGCAAGACGCGCAGGAAGTCAGCCTCCACAACCCTCAATCAGTCACATTGGCGATAAAAAAGTCTTTATGGGTCATCACCCCAATCCTCACAGTCGACTCACAGATGCAATGCGTTTGGTGCTGCGCAATATCGATCGGGCAGGTCGTCCGCCCCTGTATCTGTTAACTGCGCAACAAGCGCGCTTGTTTTATGAAGTCTCCGCCAGTATTTTGGACTTGCCTGAGCCCCAATTAGCGCATGTAGAAGACCTGCAAATTCCGATGCGAGATGGAAGCGCAATTAAGGCGAGATTGTTTGCGCCAAGCCCTCTCAGTAAGGGTGTTCCATTGCCTGCATTGGTCTTTTTTCACGGCGGAGGCTTCACCATCGGCAGCATTCAAACACACAATGTGTTGTGCCGCGAGCTATCCCGCATTGGGCACTGCGCCGTTATTTCAGTCGACTATCGCTTGGCGCCAGAGCACCGCTTTCCCGTAGCGACCAACGATGCATGGGACGCCCTTCAATGGATTTCTCAGTCAGCCCAATCATTGGGTCTTAAAGCCAGTGCCTTGGCGGTTGGTGGAGATAGCGCAGGAGGTACTTTGGCTGCTGTTTGTGCCATCCATGCGCGAAATGTGGGCTTGCCGCTGTCACTTCAACTCCTCATCTATCCTGGCACCGCTGCACGTCAAGAAAGTGCATCACATCGCGCATTTGACAACGGCTTTATGCTTGACAGAGCAACAGTAGATTGGTTTTTTGACCATTACATTGACAGCAAAGACAGGGACGACTGGCGCTTTGCACCCATGTTGGCAGAGCGGCACGATGGCCTTGCGCCTGCATGGATTGGTTTGGCAGAATGTGATCCTTTGGTTGACGAAGGCGTCGCCTATGCAGATTTGCTTCGCATGGCAGGCGTGTCGGTGAACCTTGAAATTTACCAAGGCGTGGTGCATGGATTTGTCAACATGGGTCGGGTGATTCCTGAAGCGCGACGCGCTCACGAAGATGCCGGACTTGCTTTGAAAAAAGCCTTCAGCACTGGCCTTTAATTTGACTCCCCATTTTCAGAGAAAGACACCAACATGAAACGAAGTGATTTCCGATTTTTCCATCGTTTGCGCGTTCGATGGGCTGAAATTGACATGCAAAAAATTGTTTTCAATGGCCATTATTTGACTTACATCGACACTGCTGTCACGGCATATTGGGGGCGTGTTGCTCTGCCATACGAAACATCTTTTCAAATTTTAGGTGGTGAGTTGTACGTTAAAAAGGCTACGCTGGAATATCACGCCTCTGCGCTCATGGACGATCAATTGAGTGTTGGCATGAAATGCAGCAAATTGGGCAAATCTTCCATGGTTTTTGAAACTGGTATTTTTCGAGGCGATAAATTGCTCGTCAGCGGCGAGTTGATTTACGTTTTTGCCGATCCCGAAACCCAAACCTCCAAGCCTATTCCTGAAGCCTTGCGTCATATCTTGCTCATCTATGAAGCCGGAGAATCTGTGGTCGATCTTCAAATGGGTTCTTGGTCTGACATGAAGTCTTTGGCTGCGCCTTTGCGCGTCGAAGTCTTTGTGCATGAGCAAGAAATTCCGATCGAGCTTGAATGGGACGAGCTAGACGAAACGGCATGGCATGCGGTGGTTGTGAACAAGCTTGGCCAAGCTGTGGCAACAGGCCGCTTGCTGCAACCGCAATCCAATGTGGCTCAAATTGGTCGCATGGCCGTTTCAAAGCCATTGCGCGGCGGACATCTTGGACAAATGGTTGTTGAGGCATTCATTGATGTCGCAAGAAAACGCGGCGATCACATTGTCCTATTGCATGCGCAGTGCAGCGCAGAAGGCTTTTACAGTCGACTGGGATTCCAGCCCCATGGCGACATTTTTGACGATGCCGGCATTGACCACATTGAAATGACGCTCAGCTTGATTTAAATGTCTTCAAGCAAAGTGTAGGGCAGTGCATGGGTTTGCATGTTTGGGCCCCCAGATTGGCCTAGTTGAAGCGAATTTTGAATAGCGCTAATTTGCAAAGAGGCAATGCCCCACCATTGGCTCTGAAGCTGATCGGGAGACTCAAATTGGGCAGCACTCGACACCAAGCCGCAAGATTGCTCTGGATCGTCTGACGAATAAATCTCTTGGCCTACGTGCATAGGCTCTTTGCATGAAACAAGGAAGGCTCTGCGTTTGAGAGTCCCTCTAAATTGACTTCTGGCTACCACTTCCTGGCCGGGGTAGCAGCCCTTTTTAAAACTCACGCCCTCAACAGACTCATAGTTCAACATCTGCGGCACAAAGGCTTCGGCGGTTGCAGTTTGAATCATGCTGATGCCAGAGAGAACTTCGGCCAATTGCCAGTCTTCATTTGAAATGGCAGGGGCTGAGTCTTGCTTGAACGCAGCGCTGTCTGCTGTATTTTGGAGGCTTATTTGCAACACGCGAGCCAGCGTGCCTGTTGCGGTTTTGGCGGGGTGCAATTGTATGAAATGGGTGTCAGCTTGTTGGCTGACATGCCATGGCACTGCATCAATCAATGCGGGGCAACAATCAATGGCCGCTTGGCCCAGATAACCGTGAACTAGATACTCTGATGAGGCATGAGAAAGTTTCACTTTGGCACGCAGCACAAACATTGACAAACGCTTCACAGTGGCCTCTATCAAGTCTTTGTGACAGACCAACAAAAACTTGTCAGAACTCAGTTTTAAAACAATGAAACTGGCCAGAAGCCTGCCTTTGGCCGAGCAATAGCCCGACAAGCGACTTTGGCCCGTTGGCAGGAGCAGCACATCGTTGGTGAGCTGCCCTTGTAAAAAAGCGCCTGCATCGGGCCCTTCAGCCAAAATGAGCCCCCAATCTGAGGGGGTTAGCACGCCGGAAGGTGAGAATTTCAAATGTGGTTCAAGGAGTTCCATGCCTGAATTATGATCTCCTCTGAGAAACCCAAAGGATTCAAGGTTTGAGCCGTTCCGCCTCTAAAGCTAAAAAGTCAAAATCTTCACGAAAAAACAGTTCGTGGAGAACATTGCTGACGCTCACGACTTTGCTCGCCTTGGTCTTAATAGGCGCTTCAGTTGCTTGGCTTCAAATGCCCATGGGTTTCAAACCCAACGCAGCCTTGTCATCAGATACGCAATCAGGACAAGCCGTCGACCTTTCTATCGAATTTGGTACCAGTCCCAGTGGGGTGGCTCAGGCCATTGCCGATGCTGGAGCAGATGTGTCACCCCATTTGCTAAAGCTTTGGTTTCGTCTTTCAGGACAAGACCGCGCCATCAAGGCTGGCAGCTACGAAATCACACCAGACATGTCCCCTAGAACGGTCCTTAACATGTTGGCCCGGGGCGAGGAAAGTTTGCGCAGCGTGACCCTGGTTGAAGGTTGGACATTCAAACAATTTAAACAGGCTTTGGCCAAAGCAGACGCGCTCAAGTCAAGTACAAAGGGCATGAGTGACACTGAAATCATGACTCTTCTAGGTCGCCCCCATGTGCATGCGGAAGGGCGCTTTTACCCAGACACTTATACCTATTCCAAAGGATCATCTGACATTGCGGTCATGAAAAGAGCCTTGAAAGCAATGGACCGCCAATTGGCCGAAGTGTGGTCCAAAAAATCGGCGCCGATCGCCATCACAAGCTCCGAAGATTTACTTATTCTGGCAAGCATCATTGAGAAGGAAACGGGGCGAGCCAGCGATCGCCCTCTCATTTCTTCAGTTTTTCACAACCGACTCAAAATGGGCATGCGACTGCAAACAGACCCCACCGTTATTTACGGCTTGGGAGATGCTTTTGATGGTAATTTGCGGCGCATCGATTTGCGCACCGACACGCCTTACAACACTTATACGCGTGCAGGCTTGCCGCCCACACCCATTGCCATGCCTGGCAAAGCTGCATTGAAGGCAGCCCTCGAACCCGACCAATCCAATGCCCTTTATTTTGTAGCCAAAGGGGATGGATCTAGCCATTTCAGCCTGTCTCTGAATGAGCACAATCAAGCGGTCAATAAGTACCAACGCGGTCTTTCAAAATAAGGTCTGTGAATTTATGAGTCGATCTTGGTTTATCAGTTTTGAAGGCATTGATGGCGCCGGCAAGTCCACTCACATTGAAGGCTTGGCGGAGTGGTTCAAAAGCCGTGGCCATGTGGTCACTTTGACCCGTGAACCTGGCGGAACACCGTTGGCTGAAAAGCTGAGGGAATTGGCTTTGCACGAATCAATGGACCCTCTCACAGAAGCACTGGTTATGTTTGCGGCACGCAGAGAGCACCTGCTTGAGGTCATCGAACCCGCCTTGGCACGTGGCGAAGTGGTTCTCTGTGATCGTTTCACAGATGCCACATTTGCGTACCAGGGTGGTGGACGCGGATTCGATTGGCAGGTTCTTCAAACCTTAGAACAAATGGTACAAAAAGTCCCGGCGACTGCATTACGCCAACCTGATCTCACCATTTGGTTTGACTTGCCACCAGCAGTCGCTGCACAGCGATTGAGTACGGCTCGCTTGCCTGACAAATTTGAATCTCAACCGCAATCCTTTTTTGAATCTGTGCGCGCAGGGTACGCCAAAAGAATGGAAGAATCACCAGCAAGATTTGCTCAGATTGCAGCCGATCAAGCGCGTGAAATGGTTTGGCTAGACGTCCTCAAGGTCATAGAAGTGGCTTACGCGAAATGAATGCATTGGCTCCTTGGTTGCACCAACAAAATGTGTCTTTGCTATCTCAGCAGGGTCATGCGTGGTTGCTACAAGGCCCGTCTGGCCTTGGACAGTATGAATTGGCTTCAGCCATGGTTGGTGCTTGGCTGTGTGAATCAGCAACAGCTTTGACGCATGGGGCCTGTGGTCAATGCGGAAGTTGCCATGCCCTCAGTGTTCATACCCATGCTGACTTGCTTGTCCTCATGCCAGAGACCATTTTGCTGGAGTTGGGTTGGCATTTGAGTGAAAAAGCGCAGTCTGAAATTGACAATAAAACTCGAAAACCAAGCAAGGAAATTCGCATCGATGCCATGCGCGATGCCATTGAGTTTTCGCAAAGAACCAATGCGCGAGGTCGGGGCAAAGCGATCTTGATTTTTCCAGCTGAACGCATGAACCACGTCACCGCCAATGCGCTGCTCAAAACTTTGGAAGAGCCGCCAGGTGACGTGAAGTTTGTCTTGGCCACGGAAGCTGCTCATCAATTGTTGCCCACCATTCGCAGCCGTTGTTTGGCTCACACCATGAGTTGGCCCTCTACGCCCGATGCGCTCATTTGGCTTGAATCTGTCGGCATCCCCAAGGATGAGGCGGCCACTTTGTTGAAGGCTTCTGGAGGTCGGCCAGAACAAGTTCTGAAGCAGATCAATAGGGGGCAATCCATGAAATGGTGGTCGCAATTCCCGCGCGCCATGCTATCAGGTGATGCCTCATTTTGTTCAGATTTACACCCATCTGAAGTGATTGATGCACTGCAAAAACTTTGCCATGATTTAATGATGCAACAAACGCATGCGGATTTGCGTTATTTCAATGATGCAGATTTACCTAAGCTCAAGCTTTCTTCTTCGAAACTAAGCGCTTGGTTCAAGCGTCTTTCTCAAGCAGCAAAATCTTCTGAGCATCCATTCAATGCAGGTTTGATGTTGGAAGCTTTGTGCTCTGAAGCACGTGAAGTCATGAACAGCCCCAATTAGTATGTACACCGATTCTCATTGCCACTTGTCTTTTCCTGAACTCGTCTGCAATTTGCCAGATATTCGACAAAAAATGTCGGAAGCGCAAGTCAGTCGGGCTCTGTGCATCTGCACCACCATGGAAGAATTTGACCAAGTTCATCACTTGGCCTTGACGCACAGCAATTTCTGGAGCACCGTTGGTGTTCACCCAGACAATGAAGACATTTATGAACCCAACGTTCAAGACTTGGTAAGCAAAGCCCAGTTGCCGCGTGTCATTGCGATCGGTGAAACGGGACTTGATTATTACCAAATGGAAGAGCGCAAAGGGGGGCGCACCATTGACGATATGGATTGGCAAAGAGATCGATTTAGAACTCATATTCGTGCCGCCCAACAAGTCCAATTGCCCTTGGTGATTCACACGCGGTCATCTTCAGATGACACCATCAGAATCTTGAAAGAAGAGGGCGAAATAGGGGACTCAGCCAGTGCTGGCGGCGTCTTTCACTGTTTCACAGAAACGCAGGCGGTCGCCAAGGCCGCCTTGGAACTGGGCTTTTACATCTCTTTTTCAGGCATTTTGACCTTCAAAACTGCGCAAGCTTTGAGGGACGTAGCCGCTTGGGTGCCCCTTGACCGTATTCTGATTGAAACCGATAGCCCATATTTGGCCCCAGTTCCATATCGTGGAAAGACCAATAACCCGTCCTATGTTCCTTACGTTGCCAAAATTTTGGCTGATTTAAGGGGCATGACGCCTGAACAAATCGGAGAGCTGACGAGTCGCAATTTTGACCACCTTTTTACCAAGTGCATTAGCTAAAAACCAGCTAAAAATTAGCCAGACAATCACTTTTTTAGCCACACCACCATGTTAATAAATTACTTTCATAAATTAATAAAGAATGTTGTTTTAATTGTATTTATTTCTTTTAATTTGAGTGTATCCGCAGGCTCTTATGAAGACTTTTTCAATGCCATTCGCAACGACGAAGTTAAAGTTGTTTCTAGCTTATTGGCACGCGGTTTTGATCCCAATACGCTTAACCTAAATGCTGAGCCAGCCATTCTCAACTGTCTGGTACACAGTTCTTTCCAAACATTTGAATTGATTGCCAAGCACCCTAAAACGCAATTGAATGTTCGCAACACGCATGGCGAATCGCCCTTGATGTTGCTTAGCCTAAAAGGCCATCTTCAGTTGGCCAAGCTGCTTGTTAGTAAGCAAGCAGATATCAACCATCCTGGTTGGACGCCTTTGCATTACGCTGCAACGGGTGGTCATGTAGAAATCATTCAATTGCTCCTAGATGAGAGTGCCTATATTGACGCTGAATCACCCAATGGCTCAACGCCTTTGATGATGGCAGCTCGATACGGGAATCTAAAGTCAGTTCAATTGCTTTTAGACGAAGGCGCAGATTTCCAACATAAGAATCAATTGGGTTTAAACGCTTTGGATTTCGCAATGCAAGGCAAGCGGCCAGATGCCATTAAATTGCTTGAAGCTGCTATGAAGCTATCTAAAGGTGACGCCAACAATCAGAAGTGATTGTTTGAAATGACCTTGTTATTAACTTCATACGATGTATATTATGTTAAGTAAAGTATGGGTCATACAAAGATAAATCAAATAACCAAAAGATGTAACTACAAAGAACACCCTCTCAACCAAGATAGCCCCTTTCAGGGACATCTCTTCTTAAGGATTCAATTTCAAAGTCTGAGTTGATCCAGACGTAGACATCCTTAAAGGCCGGTACTTGGTTTGACCCCATTCAGCCTTCATGTCTTGATAACGCGAAGAAAAAGGATGGCCACTTTGACCTGTTTGGTAAATGAAGCAAGACTCATCTAGGTTGGCCAAATCGTAAACAGCTCTCATAGAGGCCGCGTGACGCGTTGCAAAAGGCACTGTGGCGCTGCTGGTCCAAAATTGACCCACATTGACCGTGAAGTTATCACC
>Ga0070374_10000586_pt1 | contig 14917 bp, 10 predicted proteins | sample LauGreSuBDMM15SN_2_FD_66374 | JGI IMG/M metagenome (GOLD analysis project Ga0070374, IMG submission 66374) | Freshwater lake microbial communities from Lake Michigan, USA - Su13.BD.MM15.SN (version 4) (version 4) | ecosystem: Environmental > Aquatic > Freshwater > Lake | place: Lake Michigan...
AAACATATTTGGACCAGAAATAAAATAATGATTGAAATATATAAAAATACAATTATTTTTGAAGGATATTACTAATTTATTATTAGTGTTAGTTAATATACTATTAGTAGTTATATCATATTTTTTTAAAAAATCCTCATTATTTATCATATCTAATATATTATTTTTTACTATATCAAATTCATTATCTTTTTCAAATTCAAATTTAACCTGATTCATTGACTTATTATTTTTTTTATGATTATGAAATTTATCTTCTAATGATTCAAATTTACAATATTTGTATAAAAATCCAAAAAAATTTAATACAAAATTATTAAATATAGCGACTACTTTATAAATCATTGTATATAATATATATAAATTTTTAAGTATTTTTATTTGTTTTATTTTATTTTTACAGGAAACATTCTCGTCCATGGACTGATTTGTTGTAAGAACGGATGCGGTTATTGGAATAGAGATGTGAATGGTGCTACAAATATTTATAAAATTGCGTATAATGCGATAAATAATAAAGAAAAACCAAATTATTTATCAAGAAATAATAATTCATCAGGGTTTTTAGAAGAATTCCCAAAATCAAAATTTACACGCCTTGAAATAGGCAAACCTTGAAATTTCCTTTCATTTTATATAGAAAGGTGCGGTTTTAAATCTTCAAGGGTGTAAAGGTGGTGCCAAACGGAATCATTTTATATATTTAAAAATTTATTCTTTTATTAATGTATAAGAATAAATGCAAAAAACTAGAAAAATAAATTCAAGGAATGGAACGCGTAAAAATCGCAACGGTAGTTTGCAAAAGTTTGAACAAGAAGTTGTTGTCAAGTTTTTAGAAGTTTTGATGGCAATTAAGTTGTATCACTGGAAAACGCACAGCTATGCCACACACAAGGCAACCGACGATTTGAACGACAAGTTGCACGAGAACGTAGATTCATTTGTTGAAGTGTTACTTGGAAAACGCGGAGATAGAGTGAACTTGACGAATAAAAAATCAATTTCTCTCAGAGATTACAGATCTCCGGAGGAATTCAAGAGAGAACTTGAAAAGTTTAAGAGTTATTTAGTGGGTTTAGACAACCGCTCTGTTTTGAAAACAATGGCAAATGGCGATTTGTACAATATTCGCGATGAAATGTTGGCAAACGTGAACCAATTTTTGTACTTGTTAACTTTCAAATAAACAAAATAAACAAAAATAAATAAGAATAGCATTTATAATAAAAATTTAATATATTGATTTTTATTATAATGAATATTGCTCCAAATACATATTCGGCGCCAGCGTCTTTAAGACCAGTAACAACACCAACCTATGGAACAACAACGTCGGGAACCGGTTTTCTCGGCATGTCATTAACCACGTGGATAATAATCGTTTTAGTTCTCGCTATTTTAGGATTTAATATTTTTCTATATTTAGCAAAAGGAACGCAAGCATTTTCTGAAATATTTGGACCATATATAAGATATTTTGCCGGTTTGTTTGGAAACACCACCGCAAACGTGACTAAATCAGTTACTAATACTGCGGCAACAGGAACAAAGGCTGCCGTAGATTTAGCCGCTGGAACGGTTACCAGCGCGGTTGATGTTGCTCAACAAACTGCTGGAGCTGTTACTGGTGCAACGGCAAGTTCGTCAATTGTAGGAAGCCAGAAAACAAGTGCAAATGTCCAACAGGAAAACGCAACTCAAAATAATCAATTAAACGCTGCATTGAATTCTGCAACTCCTCAAACTCAGCAAAAAATGCAAGAAGCACCCAGTTCATTTACAGCGGATGACGCTTCTAGTTCCATTCAAGCAAGTAAATCTGTCGGTAAATCTGGATGGTGTTACATTGGAGAAGACCGCGGTTTCCGCAGTTGTATTCAAGTTGGCGCCAATGATAGTTGCATGTCCGGTGATATTTTCCCTAGTCAAGACATTTGTGTGAATCCTAGCTTGAGGGCGTAGGAAGACCTTTGAAAACAAATGTTACTAGACCAGTAATGGGTTCTTTGCTTCTAGAATCTAAAACAGGGTCACATTTGCTGTAAATACAGTCAAAGATGTGCTCCCATTCCATCCAAGAATAATTTTCACTGGCACAAGGATTGGAACGAAATTTTCCAATATTAGTGTACCATGTTAGACCTCCTTCTTCCCATAGTTTGTAGTCTTCATCATTCGTGAGCATAGAATTAACGTGCCATTCACCTACACTGCTATGAAGAACCAATTTTTCTCCTGGTCCAACGCGCAAACAACGGAGCGTGTTAGAACCATCAACCCACGAGTCTACCATAATTGGTAACTCAGAATTATTATGAAAATTAATATATTTTGTGGTCTTGAAAAGATAGGACATGTTAGTTGATTATAAATAAGTTATTTCATCAATATTTATAATCAATTTTTTTATAAGTTTAATGTGTTGGTGTATTAAAAAATTATTATTCTAGCCAATTTAAGCAACAACCTCAATTACAACTAAATATATATTTGCGACGGATGAGAATGCGCCTGAGCCGGCAAGGCTAATTAGAAATCTGAAAGTGTCTCCAACTGTTATTGGCATATTGTAGACGCCGTCAGTGGCAACATTGGTTTCTAATCTGGATCCAAACTTTGCGGCAATCAAGTTATAAATGGCTGTGGGCACATTAACTGTGTCATCGTTATCTTGGGTAAATCCAGTAAGATTTGAGAACCATTTATTGTTGGCGTCTTGTGTGAGTCCAGCCTTATCGCCACTTGGATTTGAAGTGTCAATCTTTAATAAAGAATCGGTGATTGTTTGATTTGATTTTGTGTTAATTGCTGCATTTAGTTCAGAAATTTTAGTTGCGGGGGTTTTAATAAGATCTACGCTATTTACACCATATTTCTCAGAAACTTGTTTTCTAGTGAAATGGTGAGCGACGGAACAATTTAAATCGGTAGTGGCGTTTGATTCTAACACATTTGAGTGAGAAAAGTCAAAAGATCCTATTGATTTTTTACTTGATCCTGCCTTTTTACCTTTAACGTTGAATTTTGATGTATCCGTATAAAACGCGAGAACGTCGTTAGCAAGTTTTTTATAAGTAATAAATGATTTCGCGTCAGCTTCTGTCATTTCAAATTTAATTACATTATCATAACTACCAAGAGTATTTTCTGAAACAGTTTCCAAAGAAGGTGTGGAAACACCGCTAACGTTTAACGCAGACAACTCAAAATTTATCTTTGAATTAGAAGCTATTAATGTTTTTAGGAAATCAATAATCGTTGTAGTAAACCAAATAATGGGTTGTAAACCGGTTGGTGTGCTATCCACCCAATCTGCCGCAGCAACCCAATAAGATGGGGTGTCTAAATCTTTAGCTCCCGCCAATTGATATGCAGCAAATTTTGACGCTGTGTCATAACTCATGTTTGCTGCCGCTGCAAATAAATCTTTCATTATCAATAATTGTGATGGTTTAAAATTAGTAACTTGAGTAGAAGTCATATTTGACAATTTTTGTGAAGTTATCTTGGGCAAGCATCCATTTAAATTAGAAATCTCGTTAGAAGATATTAATTTTGAATTAAAAGCAGTAAACTGCTCGGCTGAAAAAGCGTTAAGTTGAGTGGCAGTAAAAGAGTTACCCAATGTTGTGTAAGCGGCTCCGTGGGTCGCGTCAAGGGGATTAATCAACGCTAATTGATAATCTAGCGGGTTGCTTGCAGAGACAATAACACTGGAAGCAGAATCCATTCCCAATACGTTTGCATTTAATGAAGCGATAGCATCTCTGCTAATCTTAGTTTGATAGCCACCGCTAATATTTTTAAGGGACACAATTTGTCCTCTTGTTAAATAAGTAATTTGGAGTGGAGTTAAATAAGTTAATGCAGTTTGATTAGTTATATTTCTAACTGGGGTCATGGCAAATTGTGTGTAGAATCCACTTGATTTATCTAAAGCGGAACTTTGGAATTGGTCAAGGGGGGCAACTAATTTGCTGCTGCCTTGTATGGCGGTTTGCGCCTCTTCATTAAAAAAAGTAAACTGGGATACAAATAAATCAGACAATAAACAGTGATCTTCGCTAGTAGCAGGCTCCAAAGCAAGAACTTGAACTCCAGATAATGCGGCAACAGCGGCGTCTGAAAAATTTTTCATTTGAGTTTGAGTAAAACCCTTCATTTGATCAGCAGACAATACGTTAATGTAATCGGCAGCAGGAGACAATTTATAAAGATGATCAAGTTGGATGTCCTTAATGTTTGCTGGAAGAACAAGATCTAACTGAGATGGTTTAAAAGGATAATTGCGAACGCTATTAAATTTAGCTTGTTTAAAGGCATTAATGGCATTAGCACTCACAATAAGATCTAATTGCGCTTTTGTAAAAGCAGCGGTTTGCAAATCTGTAAATACCGCTATTTGAGTGGGCAAAAAATTAACAACTTGGTTTGCCGTCATTAATCCTACATGCTCAGGCTTAAAAAAGGGGATTTGAGTTGTTGTAAAATTTGCGATTTGATTTTTATCGGTGGCATAAGTAAGAGCCGGTATTTGCTCATCTGTGAGAGCTTTAATTTGAGCTTCTAAAAAGAATGGCACTTGAGCTTCTGTAAAATAGGGGATTTGGCTTGCATTTAAGAATGCAATTTGAGCCGCAGATAAAGCTTGAACCTGAGCCTCAGTTGAAAGGGATTGAATTTGGGACTCAATAAGCGCCTTAATTTGAGCAGATGTTAATAAGCTCAATTGTTTGCTGTGAGCATTTTCCCCAGTAACTTCGGTTGCGTGCAAATGTTCTACGTGCAATTTTGGTATTTGAGTTGCGGTAAATGCTTGCACTTGAGCATCAGACAATGTTTGAATTTGAACAGCCGTTAATGCACCAACCTGATTTGCGCCGTCTGCTACAGTTAATGCTTTAATTTGATTGACTGAAAGACCTTGAATTTGTTGGTTTGAAGAGCTTGCACCAACCTTTAAAGCGGCTATTTGCGCCGTAGTAAAGTGTGGGATTTGATCAACATCAAACAAACCCATTTGATCTTTTGTTAATGACGCCAATGATGCAATAGTAATAGCTTGAACTCTAGCGGCATTCAATGACTTTATTTGACCGGATGTTAATAAAGCAACTTGTGTTCCTTTTAAATATCCAACTTGAATTGAAGTTAGGGGAAATGTGTTGTTAACCACAGTTAAAGACGCAGCGAATGACAATTTTTGAACGCGCGCTTCGTCTAAATCTACTAATTGAATAGCAAGTAGAACTGCTGTTTGCGCTGCGGTGAATTTCTCAATTCTATCGGCGCTAAGATTGGCTAAAACAGTTGCAGACACGACGGAGGTGTCTGTAAAATACTCGGGGGGATACAAGGGTATCTCGTTAACGGGACACTGGTCAAGCGTGGTGGAAGGCACGTAAGTCTCGGGCATGTTATAATAAATACTAATATTAATTTTTTCACAAAAAAAATTAATATAATATATTATTTAAAACGCGCATTTATTAAATTACTAGATTCTCTTCATAGCAATGACATAATTATTTTTTGTTACAATAAACTAATTCTAAAGTAATTCTGCTAATTTATCTGGATTAAATACTCCATCTTCGGGCAATCCATATTTGTCAATGTAGGCTTGAATCTCTGGTCTTAATTCAATAAACGGTGCCACAATGCTAATTTCTGGAACAATGCTTAAATTGCCTGAATTATTTAAGGCGTCAATGTATTCTTTTAACAACTCTATGTTGTCTAATATTTTTGATCTATTAAAAACAACTTCATAATTATTTTGTAATTCTAAGTATGCAATATTAGTTGTTACCATTCGCATCAACGCTTCAAAAGAAGTAACTATAATGCGTCTAATAGTTTCATAATCCGAGTTAACAGCCAATCCACTTTTAAAGTCAAATAATTCTTTAGAAAGTTGTGTAAATTTCTCACCCGTTAATTCTGCCGACAATGCTTCAAAATTTCCATCTGCTAAATCTGAATAATAAGTCATAATGGTAGAAACTGTTTCGCTAATTAAAAGTGTGTGTATCATTGTTTCTTGAATATTTCCGTTTCCGTTTCCATTTCCATTTCCACCAGTTCCATTTGCTGCAACGGTACTCAACAAAACAAATATTTGGTTATTTGAAGTGACCACTGACTGTATAATAGTTTCAAGTTGCGCTTTAGTTGTATTAATTAAACCGGTAATGTCTGATTTTATCGTATCCATCTTTTCGCTAATAATTGCGTTACCCGCAACAATTTCAGCTTTAGCAGTGGTTATTAAACCGGCAATGTCTGACTTTGCAGTATCTATTTTTCCTTCAATGGTTGCATGACTTGCATCAATTTGCGCTTTAGTTGTATTAATTAAACCAGTAATGTCAGATTTTGCAGTATCAATCTTTCCACTAATGGTGGCGTTGCTAGAAATAATTTCTTCTTTATTGGCATTTATTAAACAGACAATATCCTCCTTAGTTGTATTAATTAAACCAGTAATGTCTGATTTTGCAGTATCAATCTTTCCACTAATAGCCGTATTACTAGAAATAATCTCAGCTTTAGTTGTATTTATTAAACCAGTGACGTCTGATTTTGTTGTGTTTATTAAACCAGTAATGTCTGATTTTGCAGTATCAATCTTTCCACTAATAGCGGTATTACTAGAAATAATTTCCGCTTTAGTTGTATTTATTAAACCAGTGACGTCTGATTTTACGATATCAATCTTTCCACCAAGAGTTGCTTTGGTAAGTTCAAATTGTTGATTAATATATGTTTTATATTCATTTTCATGGTCTTCGTTGGTTTCATTAATATATAATTTAATATTAGCTTCGCTTTCGGCAACACTGCTCATTATTAATTCTTTGTTGTTGGCAAGCTGTTGATTAATATACACATTTTCATCTAAAATAGTGTCTGAAAGTTCGGTTATTTTAGTGTTAGTAATTGTTGCATTATCTTCTATTTTATCAGAAACGTAAGATTTAATGTCTATTTCTGTTTGCAAAATGCTAGATTGTATCGCGTTGAATTGATTTGTGTTTAATAAAAACCTATTATCAAAATAGTTTTTAAAAGTTTGACTGGCACTTGTTAGCAACGCATTGTCTAATTGAGGAGACATAACGACATGATTTTCTTGTTCGCCTAATTGCGGATACATAAGTTCATCATCCAATTGCTGTGGAATAATTTCATCATTTAATTGCGAAGAAATAGAAATTGCAGGAGTTATTGAAGAAAACACCATATTTATATTTTGCGCTAAACTATTAAATACATTGCTTGTATTTGTTGCAAGCTCTTCTTTCAATTCATCTTTAGTTGGTCGTTGCTCTATTTGCATTTTAATAAGATGTTCATTTTCTATTATTGCATTTTTTGTATTGATCAAATCAGTTTGAAGTGTAGTAAATTGATTCTCGTTACCTGAAAATTTTTCTTCAAAATAATCTTTAAATGCCTTCGCGGCAGACGCAATCAGAGTCTCATCTGTCTGTGGATACATAATTTCATCACCATCGCCAGAAAATGGCCTCATAATTTGAGAATTCATTGTAGACTGATTTGGTACTAGATTAGTAAAAATTCCTGTTATTTGATTTGAAAAAGAAGTAGAAAATTTTGTAAATTCGGAACTGGTGTTTTCTATAATTTTATCTTTTGCGTCATTTGTAGTTTCCACAATTTCTTTTTTATGTGCATAGTCATTTGCAAGTATTTTATCAACTAAAGCACCAATATAATATTGCATTTGTTGCTTAATGCTTTCTTCCTTGTCAATCAATGCTTCTCTTGAAGCATCTATATTCCATGCAAGGTTTCTTTCAGTTTCACTTATTGCGGTTGTTGCATCATATATCTGTCTTGCAATATTTGTTTCATTTTCAACTATTTGATTTGTTGAATCAATTATCATTTTTTCCAAATTCTTGTATTGATTTACTAATACATTGTAATTATTTGCACCGCCATAAACTCCAGAATTGCCATAAGTGTTGTTATTAACAATAGTGTTTCCAATGGTCGCTGTAGCTGGAATAAATGTTTGAGGTTGAAAGAAAGGTTCAACTGCGCTATTAATAATTTTTTCTCCTTGAGGCCATTTATTTCCACCAGCAGAATACGTGCGTCTTTCTCTTGGATAATACGTAGGCAAACCATCATTGTAACACAGGCTGATAATTGGTCCAGGAACATCTGAAGCCGTTGTTGGATTGCAAAAATTATTTTCAGTTGAGCTATAAATTTCTCCGGTGCAGGGATTTTCGCTAACATTGCAAATAAGTGTACCTCCGTCTGGGATGAGAACCGTTTCTGGAGGCTCAACCTGAACAATTGGGGGAATTATAGGATTAAGAGGAGCAATTGGATCGGGGTATTCTTGCGGGGGAATCGTTGGCGTTGAATCCGCTTGTTGATTGTCACCATTATTTATTGGCAACGAATCAAATACATTTGTAGCAATTGTAGGAGGGCATGTAATAGGCAAAGAAGTTGGTTGATATATTATAGAATCGGACAATTTATTAAGAGGAACAAAATTTTTTTTAATAGTAGTGGTGTATCCAAGTCGTCTTAAACTATTAGTATTTGGATTTGTGTAGCTTTGGGTTTGTGTTGCCCACGTTGTTGTGCGATTTGTCCACATTCCGCGAGCAATTTGAGCATAACGTTGTTGTTTAGTTATATTTGAACTATTTTTTTTGTATTGAAGCACATTTCCTTTCTTAAGAACGTCTAATTTATATGCGATGCCATTATACAATACTAATGGATTATTTGAATATGCACAAGGATTTTCATATCGGCTCCATTCTCTCGTTGGTTCAGGATTATAATTTGGTCCAAAACAAGACATGTTATTTTATATACAATTATATAAAATAAAAGAAAATTTAATTCAAACAATATAGCCAGACAATTCAAAACAATTAGGGTGTTGTTCCAATGGGATTGAACTGATCTCCTGCGCCAGCAAAGAACCATCTGGTTGACAAATAATTTGAATTTTTCAAATTCATTGCAGATGAGCCGACCATTTTTGTATTTGGGCCATTTTTAACCAAATTATAGATAGCAGCAGTTCCAAGAGCGTAATCGTAATACCACAAGTTAGAAATGTAACCCGAAAAACCTCCATTTAATGCAATATTAACATCTCCGTAATTTTGCTTGGGAACACCACTTAATTCCATGCTTTTTGTTATAGTTCCGTTAATGTAAACATCTAAGTTAGTGTTCTTGCATCTAACTATAACGCTAACCCACTTATTCAAAGGAATATCATTAATTACAACTTCCTCGGTGATATCATTGAAAGTATTCATAATAACTTTTAATGCGTTTGTATTTGGCATAATGTACAATCCTGGTGCATTATTTGGGAAGTTTAATCCAGTGTCTGGAACAATGTTGGCATTTCCTTTACTGAAAACGTGACGATACTTAGATGATGGTGTATCGTCTATGAAAACCCAAACTGACCAAGTAAATTCAATTCCATTTGGACCATTTACAGAACGATTAATGGGTTTTGCATCAGACGCACTTGGATCCTGTGGAACAATTATTGTTTGTTTGGCATCAACCATGCCATTAATTATTTTAGGAGAATTATTGGGACCAAAAAACCACGCAAGAATTGATATTGAAAATTGAAGAATAATAACAAACGCCAAAATAACTAGTAACAAAAATGAAATTCTGGCGACTAAACTGCTTGAATTCATAAAATCTTTTATTCCGCTTCCTCTTCCAGTACTTTGTGTTGTGAAACTACCGTTATCCATATATATATATTATATAAGAAAAACCAAATTAAAATGTAAAACTACCGGTTTCAGTTCCATTGTCAGTAAAAGCCACCTTAACTTGGTATTTTCCAAAAATGTTGGACAACCAACTCGCGCCATATCCCTTTTGGTAAATGTTCCAAGCTGTTTGTGGATCAGTTGAATTGGGGTAATATTGGAATTTGGCGGTCCATCCAGAAAATCCACCAGCTGGCGTGACATAAACGTCGGCATTAGAATTAATTTTGGCAACGCCAGGTAATACGCAAGTTTTTACTAATTTGCCGTCAAGGTATACATCAAGCGTTCTGCCGTATACACTAACAAGTAAATTTACCCATTTTTGAATAGGAACGTTGCTAATATTGCATGTATGAACAACTGAACCGTCCGAGGCAGTTGTATCTTCGCTTGATGCTGGCGTTGTTCCAGGGAAACATGTTAATAAAATGGACAAGTTGTTTTCAATTGCGCCTAAAACAGCGGCGGGACATGGCAAACTATTACTAATGCTATCAATTGTTATATTTTGATTGTCTGTTACAGACCCCACTCGCCCATACAAAATTTTAGCATCACTGTATTTGTAGTTCCAATCGTTAATGTAGAACCAAATTGAATAAGTAAAGTTGCTAGAATTGGCGACTGTTCCCGTTGCTAAACTACCAGCGGTAATTTTTTGCATCATTGTTCCAGAGTTAAGATTTGTAAGTGTGTTAACATCTGAAAATACATAACGAATAACTATGTATAACAACACGATAATTATGACTACGAGGATAATGTTCTTAATCTCCATTGATATATAATATACTAATAGAAATTTTCTTTAGTGAGGAAATATTTATTGCGTTGCAATAAATATTTTATTACGTTTATTTTTATCTATTTGTCGCGTAAATTATTAACCATTGTAGTTGTCATTATTGGCCGTGGCGAACCATTTAAATGACAAGTAGCTTATATAAGGATTATTTGGATCCGCTTTTACGGCGGGATTAGGGTTGGGGTTGGCTTCTTCGCTGGAAGGTTCTGTTTTTACATCAATTGTAATTGGGATTGTAATAACCGGTGGATTTGCTTTTACACCGGCGCCCGCCACAACGTTTTTAGCAATTGATTCTTTCGCCGAACTTGCAACGGGAGGATTTTTGTTTTTTACTGTGTTGTATAAATAGTATATTTGAGACGCATTAATGCTTGAATTGAAATACGTTACATTGCATATTCCACCACTTATACCTTTATCTGCACCAATTGTTAGAGTGTCTTTGCTCATTTGAGGAACCGCTTCATTGACAGATTTTACCAATTTACCGTTGTAAAAAATGTCCATGGTTCCGCCGTTGTAGTTAATAATAATATTGTTCCATTTTTGCAATAATACTTTTTCCATTTTATAAACAATTATATTACCACTTGCGTCTAGCTCTTGTGGGTTTTTAAGACGACTTGCGCTACCTATTGCGGGTTCCCCTGTATTCAACAAAGTGATCATAAGAGTATTTTCGCTTGCATTATATAAAACGTTTGGTTTGTCTCCATAATTTAATAAGGAAGTATATTTGTCTAAAGATGAACTGACATTTGGACTAACTGCATCTATATAAACCCAAAATGAAATTGCGTAATTATAGTCGTATTTATTTTCATCGGAATCTGTTCCATTTAAATTGTCATATGTGCCAATTGTGTTCTCTGAATTTGTGTATACCGGATTATTTACTAGTATGGTTCCGCCTTGTTTTGCAACATTTGTTTGTATTTGTTGTCCTAGGAAAAAATAAATCACATATAATAAAATTATAAAAACAAGCAGAACGTAATATGTCGTGGGAGTATTTTTGGTAGATTCTATTGTATTAGATAAACCAGACCACAATCCACCTATTCCAGATTTTCCAGCGCTAGCACCAAATCCTAAAAAGCTCATAATAGTGTCAATAACGCCAACCAGAATGCAAGGAATGTATAAAAGTGTGTTGACAATTAATCTAAAGAATGGACTCTTTTTGTAATAAGTTCCGCCAGTAATTAACTTAAATACCAATCCCAAAATAGTAACAACAATTAAAGCATTTAATATAAATGACACTATACCAGACTTGCTTGAAAGGCCTTCAACTCCCATAACGAGCCAACCGATAAGTAAACCAGAAAAAATAAGACCAAATAAAAGCATAAAAACCTGACGAGAAATGTTCGTTATATTAGATAAGCTCAAATTAATATCTCCATTGCTGTCGCGAAAAGGTATTCTTGAGAAAGATTGTATTCCAAAAAACAGGATCCACGCAATAAAAATGACTATAAGTAATATTACAATGAGAGAAACCTTGTTTGTTTTGTCAGTTCCTGCAAGACCGGTTCCATTTGTGAATCCGTCTGGGTAAGCAAGAATGCCGGAAACGATGACTATTAAAAAAATAATGAACGCAATTCCACTGAAAAGACTCATTTTGGTAAGACCTTTAAAGAACCCTCCAGTTGTCGCAGTGTCTTGTTTAATAGAAGGAAGTGTCATCAACGTTATCAAATAAAGAAAGCCAAAAATAGCTAATAGGATTGTAACAATGAGAGAAGGCCCAAAATAAGTTTTCAAATACCCCCCTGGGTCTACAGTGTAAAATAATAAGATAAAAACAAGTAAACAAAAGTAAACCAATGCATATTTAATTCGCTCATAATTCAAATCTAAACCATACAAGGTTCCTTTTTCCATCGCTAAATAAAATAGAAAAATTCCAATTAGCATGGTTATTGGGAAGAATAAGAACGAGTATGCATTTACAATTCCCTTGGGCACCGTCTGGTATAGTATAATGAGGCCAATAATGTATCCAGCAAGGAGTAAAACAAACTTTAATTTGCCTAAAAAATTCAAGAAGTCTTTATATTGCGGTATTATTAAAAGAATAATCAATACTATTGCGGAGACAAAGGCGATAATTGTAATGGCGGTATTGTTCTGTGATTGCGTTAATGATGGAGCTCCTGGCAAATCTACATTTTTTGAATATATTAGTCCAATAGTAACTCCCATAAGTATTAACATGACAGCGAAAAATGTTCCATATATAAGAGGGGTTTTTAGTTTTGTGTAATCATAATTCTTTGTAGAGTCTAATAGAGTTGCGTTGTTTATTATAGGAATTGCTGTAGCTTTTGGGATACTCATAATATAATATAATAATATAATTACATTATATTTTTCTTTCCCCAAAGACACTTTTGGGAAAAGTGTAATTTTGCTCCACTTTCCCAAAGTGTAATTTTGCTCCACTTTCCCAAAGTGGAATTACATGTTTTCCATGGCGGTCTTTTTGCCGTGACAATCCCTACATAAAGCGACCAAGTTGCCGACTTCATTGGTTCCGCCGTATTCAAGGCGTTTAATATGATCAACTTCAAACCAAGCGTTTAATTGTTGTTTGCAATCTCCACATTTCCAATCTTGGTTAGATGCTACATATTTCTTTTTTGTTTCACTTACTGAACGTTTTGTGCTTTTACCTCCAGATTGCAAAATGCGTTTCTCTGCGTTTAATGTCCCCATACTTGCACCCATGTTATTGTCATTATTTAAGTCGCCCATAAAACTTGAGTTGCTAGATGTTGTTGTAAAGTCTATTAATGGACTAAGCATATCCATGGAGGATTTATCAATAGGCATATATTTTACAACATTGTTGGCATGAAGAAGAATATTTTTGCATCTTGCCGGATTCCTCTTTACCATGAGATAAAAGATGATACCTAAAAATACAAAAAAGGCAATTTGAAAGTATTTTTTATTTTTCATTATCATTTTTGTATATTTTCCATCATAATAAGTATTGTAAGCTAAAAATGCAGTTACACCAAATATTAGTAATTCTAGTTTCATAATTAATATAATGCGAGATTATAATTAATTTTCTTATCTCCTTCTAGTTTTTCTATTATTTTTTCTCTTTTTTGATTTTCTAGTTTTCTTTAATTTCCTTGTTTTTCTATTTCGCGAACCTGCCGTTTGTTTCATTGAGTTTATAATTGCAGGATAGTTAAAGGGAGCGTCGTTGTTGACTCCCGTCATATTATCACATCGTTCAATAATGGAGTCTAATAACACTTGATCAGTCAATTTGTCACCAACAACGTAATGGGTGTCGCCCAAATTATAAATTATCGGTGTATTTAAAGTTGGTCTACCGTTTATATTTCCATTTGGGTTTATATAAATTCCTCCCCCCTTTGCTATGCTTCCAGATGAATTTACCAACTTTGTATTAAAACTGTTATTGTCGGTAATTAAAAGTATTAAACCATTTGATAATAAGTTATCAAATTTAAAATATTTTAAAAAAAGCGAGCCGTCAATGTATTCGGTTCGGCCGTTTTTTCCATTTGACATTATAACCGTTTTTTCATTTATGTAATTTGCAATATTTCCGGCAAGTTCTCTTTCTTCTTTACCACGGCTGGCGTCTTCTTCAATTGCGTGCAACTCATCAATATTTTTATTTTTTAATTTTTCTATTTCTGGTCTAGACAACAAATTGGGAGGAATTGAAGTATTTTGCAGTATTTTTATAACATTGCCATAAAATTCGCACACGTCTATTCCTAATACATGCGTCAATGATAATATAAAACATCTATTAGTATATGACGTTCCGTCTGGAAGTGTTATATTGACTCCATAATCTGTGTAATTTTTTTTTGTATTTTGACCGTTACTAGGAAAATTTTGGAATGTAATTGTGCCGTTGCTTACTGAACCTGTAATACATTTTCCATTTTTTCCACGAAGAGGGAGAGAACCAGACCCTAGAGAAGAAGGAGAATAGCTAGACCTGGGTCCAGAAGAAGGAGTTTTTTTTGGAAGAATTTTGGGAAACCCTTTGGAATCGGGAGTTTTTGCACACGAACAACTCATAAGTTCTTTATAGTAAGGATCATCCTCTAATTTTTTTAGAGTTTTTTTAGATTTTAACAATTTTTTTCTTTTTGTTTCTGCATCTGAATTATTACCAACCTTTCTAACGCCGTTTAGTGGGTTTATTCTTGGTGTTTCCGATTGCGAGTCAACTCTAGATAATGGTGGTGGTGATGACATATTTTAATAATATAATATATATAAG